>Ga0256404_1011176_pt1 | contig 12131 bp, 9 predicted proteins | sample RumenRJG_01DNA_FD_185990 | JGI IMG/M metagenome (GOLD analysis project Ga0256404, IMG submission 185990) | Bovine rumen microbial communities from Lethbridge, Alberta, Canada - RJG_01 | ecosystem: Host-associated > Mammals > Digestive system > Stomach > Rumen | place: Canada: Alberta | collected... | reverse complement strand
ACTTGTCCCCGGAGAGTTTGCAAGTTCCGCATTGGTTACGGAAACATTCTCTCCAGAAGAATTTGCCGGATTACTTGCGCAAGAGGAGATGCAAGAAGCGATGAGAAAAGAAAATCCTAAAGCCACTACACGGATGCAGGAATTTCTGAACTTCATCCTAATCCCTAAGCGCGTCAATGTTTGCAGAACCGGCCTTTACGAATGGCAAAACGTTTTCTTCCATATTAATGTTAAGCAAAACAAGGTGAGGCCCCTTTGCAAAAGCCTTTTTGAACCACTGCTTGTCTTCGTTGGCATTGATTGCATCTATTCCAAAACCGCGGGCAAGCTGCAAGAAGTCTGGAACAAAACCAAACTCCGATGCGCTAAAGTTGTCGTTAAAGAGGAAGTGCTGTTGCTGCCTTACCATTCCAAGAGAACCATTCTGCAAAATGAATACGGTTACGTTAAGCCCCAGCTCGCGCAGGGTTGCAAGCTCCTGAATGTTCATAAGGATGCTTCCGTCTCCAGAAATGCAGACAACACGCTTGGTCTTGTTTGCCAAAGAAGCTCCAATTGCTGCTGGAAGACCAAATCCCATTGTGCCAAGAGAACCGCTTGTAAGGAACTGCCTTGGCTTTTCCACCGGGTAATACTGGGCAGACCACATCTGGTGCTGGCCAACATCCGTAGTAACAATTATGTCCCCTGCATCAAGGCCAGCCTTTTTTGCAGCCTCCGGAATGTCGCGGATAAAAGCACGGGGGTTTACGCTTTCTGCAGGAATACCCTTGCTGCGTCCAAGCTCCACGCTTTCTGTTTCATCGTAAACCTTGGCAAGTTCCTTAATCCACGCAGAACGGCTGCTTGGCTTGGCAGACTTTGAACCTGTTGCCTTTTGCTTTCGGGAAGAAAGTTCCTTGGTCAAAAGCGGGAAGGCCTTTTCGGCTTCGCAGACAAGCGAGAAGGATGAAGGAAGAATCTTGTTTATCTCCGCAGCATCTATGTCTATGTGAAGAATCGTAGCATTTGGGCAGAATTTAGAAATAAGGCCAGTAGCCCTGTCGTCAAAGCGAACGCCGGAAGCAAGAACCAGGTCTGCATCGTGCATGGCCTTGTTTGCCGCAAAAGAACCGTGCATACCAACCATACCAAAGTTGTTGCGGCTAGAACGTGGGACTATTCCAATACCCATAAGACTTGTAACAACCGCCGCATCGTAAAAGCCAAGGAATTTGTTTATCTCTTCGCTTGCCTTCTGTGAATTGCATCCGCCACCCAAAAAAAGAACAGGCTTACTGCTCTTTAAAAGCGCGTCCACCATGCCGGATATGATGGGGCCAATTTGCTTTTGCGGAGTAACAAAGCGCCTTGCGGTAAGAGTGTCTGCCGCAGAACTTAAAGCCTTTGCGCTGGGCCACTTGTCAAAAGTAACGGTCGCAGTCTGAACGTCGCGGGGAATATCTATGAGCACAGGCCCCGGCCTACCGCTAACCGCAATCGAAAAAGCCTTGGGAATGGCAGTCAAAAGCTCAAGCGGATCCTTTATCATCATGCTGTGCTTGGTAATTGGGAATGAAAGGCCAAAGGTGTCCGCTTCCTGAAAAGCATCCGTACCGATGAGCGATGAATTTACCTGTCCGGTAATAGCAATGATTGGAACGCTGTCGCACCTTGCGTCTGCAATTGCGGTAAGAAGGTTCATTGCACCCGGGCCGCTGGTAGCCATACATACAGCAGGCTTGCCGCTTGAACGGGACATGCCCTGGGCAATAAAACCAGCCGCCTGCTCCTGACGGACAAGGACGTGCTTTATGGAACTTCTGTTCAATTCATCATACAGGGGCAAAATTGAACCGCCGGGAATACCCGCAACAGTCTTAATGCCTTCTGCCTCAAGCAATTTAATAATAATCTGTGAACCGGTCGCCTTTATCATGCACTCATACTACCGTTAAACGCCGATATTTGCAAGGGAGTTGATATTTTTCATTTTTTTCTTGCGGCACTTTTTATTGCTAGGGGCTTTCCGGGGTTCCGCGGGGCCCTACCCGCTCCATTGCTTCGCAACGGCTGCGCCGCCCCTCCAATCCCTGCCGTGCCTGCTTTACAAAAGATATAACTCTCCAGCTTAACAAGCTGCATCACAAAAGAGTTCTATTTCAATGCCATTAACATAACGAATTGTCATGCCGAACTGCTACGCCACATTCGCACGCACTTGCTACGAATGTGGATTCGGCATCTCTCGTCAATATCACAATTTGAGATTCTGAGTCAAGCTCAGAATGACGTAAAGTTAATGACATTGGAGGCTTATTCGACAGTCCCAATGTAAGTTCCGCTCCAGGTTGCAATTATATAGGAAGAATCTTTGCCAAACATCGTAAAATCCGAAACATAATCGTATGCAAATTCTTTTACAATCTCCCCGCTTTGTAAGTCAAAAAGAACGGAAAGGTCTGGAAGATTTTTACGCTCGCCCAGAGACACTTTGCTTACATCCTTGCACTGCCTTCCGTAATTTATAAAAAGGTATTTTTCATTTGGCGAAACCCACATCTTTTTTGGCTCAGAAATTGAATTTGACTTTGGAATGCCAAGCCTTGCCTTTACCTTAAAATCCTTGTCGCTCCGTATGATTTTTTTCTTGCAAAGGTCAAGCCAGTAATTGTGGCTTTTGCAAAAGGAAACACCCTTCATGTGGTCGGGAAGACATTCATCAAATTTCCTAAGAGTTTTAAATTCCACATGCTCTGCATCCAGATGGCTTTCGTCTATTAGCATGGCCTGCACTATTCCGGGACTGTTCCCAAAATCCCTTGCCATGAACCTGTAAATTCTTTTGCTAAAAAAATCATAATGAATAAAGTCGCAGCGGACAAGGGGCCTTGTATTGTCAAGCACCGTATGCACCTTTCTTTCTGTGTCAAAGAGCATGACTCTTCCGCCCCAGTCCAAGTCAATTACGTGCCGGCTATCCAAGGTAAAAAAAGGCATCTCTCCCTCGCACTTTTCCATTGGGCAGCGGCAAAGTTCAAGTCCGCTTTCCATACTAATCAGTGCAAGAGTTCCCGAAGTGTTTTTTGCCGCAATGTATTTTTTGTCCGGCGAAACAATTGCACAGCTTGCATTGCTTACAGTTTTTGCAGCCAGAATCCGCTCTTTACTTGCAAGGTCGTAAACATAAACCGTGTTTCTGGAAATCAAGGCAACAAGGCTTTCGTCCTCCGCCATAAAAATTTCAAATCCGCCGGAAAGTTTTTTGTCTTTACTTTTCATTTGCAGCTATTGTATCACACTCAAAGCGCAAATTCCACAGAGCAATGCACAATGCCGTCCACAATGCATTTCACCCTATCCAAAATGCAACTTACCAAATTTGTGATTGTGCATACAAAAAACTTAGCCTATAGTTTTTTCAAGAAAGTTTATCAGGCTAAATCTTAAGGAGAAACAAGAAAATGAAAAAGACAAGAAAATTAATTTCAATGCTGGTTGCCTTGATGGCATGCACACTCATCGCCTGCTCAGACTCAAGCTCATCCGACGATGATGACGCCCCTTCTGCCCCCATAGACGCAGCTTTTAGGGACTGCACAAGACCCGTAAGCGACATTACCCTTTCCGACGGAAGCTGGACGCTCAAGGTAGCCGCAAACGAAAGCGGATTTGCAGCCGACTCAATCATCAGCCTTACTGCATCAAACGGAAGCTACACCTTTAACTCCGGCAGCGCAACAAGCGAAATGGAACTGGACAGGACAACCCTTGCCATTATCAATTCATTGTCGCAGGCAGAAAGGGATGAGTTTTTGCGTGACATGGCAAGTGAAAGTGAAGCTTCCGACATTACGCTAAGGGGAAACAAAATAATCACAACTACAACAATGTCACGCTCCGACCTTCAAGAAATGCAGAGCAGCTTTGACCTGAACAGCTTCCCACCATCCGTAACAATCAGGACAAATTCCGACAACACAAAGTATGTAATTACAAACAGCCAAGACAGAAGCACCGTCATGTACCTGAGCAAAAACTCAGTGCAGCGTTAAGGCTTAACCAGGGGCTGGGGGAAGGTAAGTCAAAACATATCCCCGCCCCCTTTTCTGCCTTTGAAAATAAAAGGATTTGTGCTATAATAATATTGATGAAAATTACAATAGTAGAACCGTTACCCGATGAGGACGATGAAATCATAGTAAAATGCCATTTTTTAGACGAGGACATAACCCTCCTGCTTAACCAGCTAAAAAACGGAAGTTCAAAAATGAATTTCATCAAAGACAACAAAATCGTCATCGTGGAAAAAAAGGACATCCTATATTTTGAATCAGTAGACGACAAGGTTTTTGCATACACTGCGGAAGGAGTTTTTGAAACAAAATTCAAGCTCTATGAACTGGAGCAGATTTTGCCCGCAAAAAACTTTTTCCGCGCAAACAAGGCGGTTATTGTAAATCTTAATAAAATCAAAAGTATTTCCCCGGCTTTTAACGGACGCTTTGAAGCCGTATTAAAAAATGAATACAAGGTGATTATTTCCAGAAGCTACGTCCCAAAGCTAAAGGAACACCTTGGATTGTAGCCATACACCATCAGGGCAAGAAGAGGATTTTATGAAAGAGAAACTTAACACAATCATTCTGATTTTTACAAGATTTGCAACCGCAATTTTTTTGATAGACTCCATTGCACTGCTCTCGTTCAAGGGAAAAGAGGCAAAGCTCTACGCACTGGATGTCCTTATCATTCTTGGCATAGCCTTTATATGCGCCCTGCTCTACGTCCTCCTCCTAAGCGACAGAAATTTCTCCAAGAAAAAAATGCTGGCCATGCAAATTATATACACACTGATTATAAATGCAATCGTCCTTGTAATAGGCCTTTACCTAAAATGGTTCTCCTTCTGCAATATAAGCACCTTTTTTATTTTTGAAAGCGTAATAATCGGAGTAATCACCATAACAATACTCTACTCCTACAAAAGCGATTCCGCCACCGCAAAGAAAATGACGGAAAAACTCAAGAACTTAGGAAGCGAGGAAGAAAAATAGAGCAATAATTTAACGAACCCAGATAAAATTCTCAGATGGATTTTGTCTGGGCAACATTTAGAAGACCATAATCATTTGGAATCTTATACTCTACATTTCTTTTTGAATTAGCCATACTAAAGAACAATTCGCCCAAAGATTCCATGATAACCTTGTATTTTGTAGCATCTTCGAACATACTCTTAAAGGCATCCTCGCTTTCCTTATAGCAAGACATGGCGGCCTTGTTAAACTCCTGCGGAAAGATGCCCTGCAAGAATACCTGAGAATTTGAATTCTTTGCCTTATCAATCAGGTCTTGATTTCCAAAGATTTTATTATGTAACGCTCCAACTACAACTTTATCGCCGTCAGTGAAGTTTGCTTTGTATTTCTCATTTATCTTTGCAATGATTTCATCAAGCGGTGATTTAGGATTCTTTGCTCCGGCCGCTGATTCTGTTGCAGGTTCATACTCCCCTTTTACATCGCTCTGCAGGTTTATTTGTCCCTTGAAAGTTTCTTTGAGCTTGTAATATTCTAGATTAAGAAGCTGCTCAATATCAATCATTGTTTCAGTTTCAACAGGGAGAAGTTTTACAAGATATTTGCAGAATAAATATTCTTTGTGCAAATCCTCGTCAAACATTCTTGTCACCTGGCTTACAAAATCGTAGTAGCGTACGAGTTTACGAAGCTCACGGCGGAACTGATATTTTTCATTTGATGTTTTTAGATTGTAGGCATCCGCAAAAGGCTTTAATGCTACGCTAAGTTTTCCCAAAGCATTTTTATCTTTATTGCCAAGTTTTCTATATGTTTCTACAAAATTGTTTACATCATTGTCGCCGTAGATACCGTAGCCTCTCAAAGTTTTTTGTGTGCTATAAAGAAGGTCTGCATTAACTTCTTCTTTTAGATATGTTTCCTGATAGAACGGCTGGAAAGCGTCATAGATTTCATCAGCCGTATTTACGAAGTCCAGAATAAAAGTGTCGTCTTTTCCGCTGCAAGTTCTGTTCAAGCGGCTCAAAGTCTGAACGGCTTTTATGCCACGCAGCTTTTTATCGACAATCATTGTATGCAAAAGAGGTTCATCAAAACCTGTCTGATATTTTTCCGCAACAATAAGGACATTGAAATTATTATGGAATTCTTCTTTTGTCTGATTTTCGCTGATATGAGAATTATCTTTGCGAACATTAAGACTTGGCTCTGAGTATTCAATGTCATTGTCTTTTACAACGCCACTGAACGCCACAAGAATATCCATATCATCATAGCCTTTTACTTTTAAAAGACGTTTTATTTCATGGAAATAGCGGACCGCTGCAAGACGGCTTGATGTGACTACCATCATCTTACCCTTTCCGCCTATCTTGTTTCTTGTCGTGTTTCTGTATGTCTCTACGATGATTTCAGATTTCTGGCTTATGTTTGTAGGATGCAGCTGCGCATATTTAAGAATGACTTTCGTTGCCTTGTTTGCAGGAAGGTCAGGATTGTCCGGGAAGTTTTTTGCGATTTTGTAGCAAGTGTCATAAGTCATGTAGTTTTTAAGAACATCAAGGATGAAGCCTTCTTCTATCGCCTGTCGCATACTGTAGATATGAAAGGGATGGAAACTGCCATCTTTAGCCCTGGTTCCGAACATTTCGAGAGTTTTGTCTTTTGGTGTGGCCGTAAATGCAAAGAACGAAAGATTTTTGTGCTTTCCGTGAGCAATCATTTCTTTGATAATCTTGTCGTCTTTTTCGATTTCTTCTTCGGCCTTGCCTTCAATTTCTGCATATTCTTTTAGGGCATCTTCCGTATCTGCAAGAGCAGTTTTTAATTTTAAAGCTGCGCTTCCTGTCTGTGAAGAATGAGCTTCATCTACGATAACGGCATAATTGCGGCCTTTTACCTTGTCGACTTCCTCATAAATTACAGGGAACTTCTGCAGCGTTGTAACAATTATACGGTCGCCATTATTCAGAGCGTCACGAAGGTCCTTTGAGTTTTTCTTGTCGTCAATGGTTGTTACGGCTCCGAGAGTATGGTCAAAACTTGAAATTGTGTCCTGCAGCTGTGCATCCAGAACTGTACGGTCCGTTACAACAACAACGCTAGAAAAGATTGCATTGTTCTTTCCATCATGAAGCGATGCCAGGCGGTAAGCCGTCCATGCGATGGAATTTGATTTTCCAGAGCCTGCGCTGTGCTGAATAAGATAGTTGTTTCCACTACCCTGCTCTTTTACATCCGCAATGAGTTTTCTGACAACATCAAGCTGATGGTAACGTGGGAAAATAAGTGTCTGTTTTTCTACAAGCTCCACTTCCCCATCATCCGTGTATTTCTTTTCTTCTTTTACTTGCAGATGCAGGAACTTCTGCAGAATATCCATCATGCTGTCTTTTTGGAGAATATCTTCCCAAAGATAGCTTGTGATATAGTCTTTATCCGTTGTTGATGGATTGCCTTTTCCGCCGTCTTTTCCGGCACCTGCAGAGCCTTGATTGAATGGCAGGAAGAATGTTGATTTACCATTCAATTTTGTTGTCATGTAAACATCGTACAAATCTACGCAAAAGTAAGCCAAAACACGGTTGTTGAATTGGAATACAATTTCGCGAGGGTCTCTGTCATTCTGCCATTGCAGCTTAGCGTTTGTTACGCTCTGGCCTGTAAGCTGATTCTTTAATTCAAGAGCAATAAGAGGAATCCCGTTTACCGTCAGGACCATATCAACGGATTTAGAACAATCTGCAGAATAAAACCACTGTCTGTAACATTCGATTGTGTTTTTCTTATAAAGCTCTGCGGAAAGCTCATTCAATGTGGATTCCGGCTTAAAATAACATACTCTAAAATGAATACCGCGATGCTTAAAACCGTATCGAAGAACAGAAAGCATACCATCAGCAGTTACAGCATCATTAAACTTTTTACAAAATGCATCTTCAGTATTTCCAGGATTCTGAGTTTCAAAGCGTTTCCACTCTTTTGGTTGTGTTTCTTTTACAAAGTTCAAAAGAGTAGATTTATAGATTCCATATTTAGGATCAAACATATCAGAACCTTTTTTGTAGCCACCTTCTGGAGAAATGAAAAAGGCCTCGATTGATTCTTCAAAGTTTTTCTCTTTTGTTCTAAGTTCTTCTAGAGTGTATGCCATAATTAATTTCCATTATTATGAAGATTTAATTTTTGATAACCAATAATAATATTATCTATTACTTTTGGTTCCGATCTATTCCAGCCTATCGTTTGTACATATTGTGATAGTTCAACATTGGCTGCAAAATCTGTATACATTTGATGAATATTTTTAAATAATTTGAATTGCTTATCAATTTCATTAGGTATATTTGTATTACCCTTGTAAAAATTTAAAGTATATTGTCTATCTATGGGACCTATGGTTTCAGGTAAGAAAAAATGCATTGCCTTAGAAAATGTAACCAAGGGTGTTTTTGAAGCAACTAGTTTTAAGTTAAGAAATAAATATCTAAGTATTTCATAATCTGATTCATTTAAGTCTTTTATTTGACTATTTCTTAAACTATCAAAACTTTCTTTATTTTCCAAAATTGTATTTTCAAAATCTGTATATTCAGATAATTTTGCACCTCGAGAATTCATATTCCAGGCTGCTAATGTTACATAAACTAATTCAATAAATTTGTGACAAAACTTATCGTCATATTTATATTCTAAAACCATGTCATATAAATATGAACCAGGATCTAGTTTTCTATAGCCAGTGTCAGTTTCTTGCAAACAGGTATTTATATCTAAAGTACCATTATTATATAACTCTAAAAGATTCATTTTACTTCCTTCTTGCCAGTTACATATTCATAAATAAGTGATTTTTTATAAGTTTCAAGTTCTGTGATAAGCTGCTCTTTCTTTTCAATCAATTTATCTATTTCAGAGCATTTTTTATCGAGATAGGCAGCAATCTCTTTTTGTTCTTCAAGAGCAGGCACTGTTACAGTAAAGTTTAAAAACTTGTCAGCCTGTAAACGCCACCTTCCCATTCCACTTACGCCTTGACCAAGCCCATAGAAAATTCTATTTGCATAACACATCTGCATAAAATACAAATAATACTCTTTTGAATATTCTTCCGGTTTTTGAAAAACAAAAACTCTATAATCAGGGCTTGTAACCCCTTCATATTTTGAAATATCGACCCAACCGGTCAACAAGTCCATATGATTCATTGCAAAATCACCAACATTAACTAATTGATAATTACTGTAGTTTTCAGCAATTTGTCCTTCGTTTTTAGAAAGGTCTTTCGGCTTTATTCCTTTTTGCGTTATTGAAAGAACTGTATATCCTTCTTTTCCTGCAATATCTTTTTTAATCTTAAAAATGTACTTTATCTTTTTTATTCCCCATTCATTAGGAACATCGCCAAGCCAAATGTTTCCGCTGTCCTTCATTTTGCGGTTAGGACGGATGCCTTTTGTTACGGCCTGGGTAATGATTGCATTTTTGAGCAGCTTATATTCTTCGATGCTTTCTTTTGTTTTTGTAAGGACGGCATCTATTTCAGAACATTGTTTGTCGAGAAAAGCGGCGATTTTTTGTTGTTCCTCATAACTTGGTTCCAATAGTGGATAATTCATTAGTGTTTCATTGTTTAAAGTCCATCTGTTATCAAAAGATACCCCAGTACCATGAGCAAAAAAGGCCATAGACCAATACTGATATTTGAAATAATAGTCATAGAATCTAGAGCAAACATTATCGTAATTTCTCAAATTTATATATGCAGGACTAATAACGCCTTCGACTTCTGAATAGCTACAATTTGCTCCACTGTATAAATCCATTGGATTTAATAACAAGTCACCAATATTTACAGGATTGTATTCATAATAACTTTCAGCTAATTGACCTTCATTGGTTGTAATGTCTCTAACTCTAACTCCAGAACGAGCCAATGATAAAACCGTAGGGTTTTCAATACAAGCTTTATCTTTTTTGCGGTAGAATTTGTATTTTACTTTACTTAGATTCCAATTATTTGGAATCTTGCCAATCCATTCAATTCCGCTGTCTTTCATTGCTCTTTCCATTTATTTTGCTCCTAGAAGCTCTTTAATAGAATTTGTAATTTCTTCTTCGAGTTTTGTAACTCTGTCAAAAACGTCTTCTACTTTTTCAGGAGCTTTATATTCATAGAAATAACGTGTCATTGGAATTTCATAACCGACTTTTGTCTTCTTTGGTTCATACCAGGCATCAGGAGCAAATGGCAGCACTTCCCTCTTGAAATATGCGTCAATGTCCTCGTTCATCGGGATGCTTTCAGAATCTTCAAGGCTTTTATCTGCAAGCGGCTTTCCTTTTTTGTCTTTTAGGATATTGCCTTTTTCGTCTTTCTGCGGCCGCTCTACTGTAATTTTGTTGTAGCCAAAGTCTGTTGTGTCGAAAATTTTGCTTTCACAATATATGGCGTCTTTTTTTCCGTAAACTTTGTTTTTAAAATCACAGTAGGCTTTTACAATCAGCTCACGGCATTTATCAGTAATATCGTTTCGTTTAGTTCCGATTGCTTTTCTTCGCTGCTCATAACATTCAGAAGCATTGATAAGCTGGACCTTCCCTACCCTGTTTTCTTTTTTATCTTTGTTCAAAATCCAGATGTATGTGCTGATGCCTGTGTTCATGAACATATCAGTTCCCAGCTGAATGATGCAGTCAAGCCAATCGTTTTCAAGAATATAGCGTCTTATTTCGCTCGGTCCGCTTTCTGCATCGCCTGAGAACAAAGGAGAGCCATTCTGAATGATTGCCATTTTTCCGTGTGTGTTGAGTTTTGCAAGTCCGTTCAAAACAAAAAGCTGCTGCCCGTCACTGATTTTTGGAAGTCCAGGGGCAAATCTTCCTGCTTCTCCCAATGAGTGTTCTTTTTCTACGGCATCTTTTTCTTTTTTCCAATCAATGCCAAATGGGGGATTAGAAATAATGTAATCAAAGGTAAAGCCCTTGAATTTGTCATCACTTAATGTGTCGCCGAACCTCATATTATTTGGATCGCCGCCGCGAATCATCATGTCAGCTTTTGCAATTCCGAATGTTGAAGGATTGATTTCCTGACCGAAAGTTACGACTTCAGTATCTTTATTGAGTGTTGCAATGCGTTCCTGCATACAAGAAAGCATCTGGCTTGTTCCCATTGCCATATCGTAAACAGTGCAGCTTTTTGTTGTTGAAAGGTCGGAATCGCTTAAGAGTACATCTGTCATAAGATAAATAATGTCTCGGCTTGTAAAGTGCGCTCCGGCCTGGTCGTCATAACTTTCAGAGAAACGGCGAACTAAATCTTCAAAAATATAGCCGCAGTCTACGGCGCTGATTTTATCCGCTCCAAGATAGCCTTTTTCGCTGTTAAACTCTTTGATTACAAGATAAAGACAGTTAGCTTCTACAAGTCTTTTAATTACATTGTCAAATTCAAAGCGTGCAAGAATATCCTGAACATTGTCAGAGAAGCCGTGAATGTAATCGCGGAAGTTTGCTTCAATGTTCTCTGGGTCTTTTAAAAGGGAATCGAATGTAAACTTTGATTTATTGTAGAATTGATAACCTGACGCCTGTGTTAAAAAGCCGTCTACGACAGCCATTTTTTTTACATCTTCCCAAGTTTTTAATACTTTATCGTGAGTTGGGAGCAGACAGTCATGGAAGCGTTTTATAACTGTAAAAGGCAGGATTACAAGGCCATATTCATGCGGTTTGAATGGTCCGCGCAGCACATCAGCGACAGCCCACATCATTGCAGATTTTTCTTGAATGTTTATTCCTACATTCTTAATTAAAGCATCATTTGAAGTCATTTCGTTGCCCTTTCTGGCATTTATTCGCAAAATAAAAGCCTTTTATTACAGTTACAATCCAATAATATATCCTTTATGGCTTTTATTCAACTAAAAAAAGCCTCTTTTTACATAAAGGGTAAGCTGTAAAATATAATTCCCCAAAATAAAAAGGTTTTCAACCTTCTGTTATAATGGAAATTGCACAGACCAAAAAACAGGAGGAAGAAAACCTAATGGAGAATATAGCACGAAAGAAGAGAAAAGAAAACAGCTGCTTTTGCCACAGCAAGAG
>Ga0256404_1011175_pt1 | contig 12131 bp, 9 predicted proteins | sample RumenRJG_01DNA_FD_185990 | JGI IMG/M metagenome (GOLD analysis project Ga0256404, IMG submission 185990) | Bovine rumen microbial communities from Lethbridge, Alberta, Canada - RJG_01 | ecosystem: Host-associated > Mammals > Digestive system > Stomach > Rumen | place: Canada: Alberta | collected... | reverse complement strand
CTGGATTTACATACACTTCAACATCGTGAGGCAAGAAACAGGCACGACTCACATTGATACCCGAAGGGTCGGCTTCAAGACCATATTCATGCTTCACATAGTTTTTCAGAGCTACAAACCACGAACGATGGTCGTGCTTGTCAATATCTATTGGCACTACCCATTTCACTCCATCTCCCGAAGGAGATGTGAAAAGAAGTTGTGTTTGAAAATATTTGTCACGTTTTAAACACTCTTTCACCTCGTTCACATCCTTCACATGGTCAAAGTCAAGACATATCAGTCCTGAGTGTTTCGTTAGAGCATTGTCATTGCCATAACTGAACACACCCGAGAACATAGCATAGTCAAATTCGCGTGCCTTGAACGCTCTGCGCTCCTTTGCATCAGTTATAGCTCTGAGTTTCATAGTGCGCTCACGAGCCTCCAGTCCTGTTATGTACAGAAAGGCATCACTTAGCGTCATCACTCTTGTAGGACGCTTGTTAGTCACTGGTTTTGAATAGAAACTGAACTGAGCAGTTTCAGGTGAAAACACATTAGTTTTCATATTATTTTTCTTTCCGACTTTTACTCACGCTTCACAGTGAGGGTCTGCCTCGCAGCAGAAGAAAATGAAGCTAACCCAGCAACGTGCTATGGCTATTTCCCTGCCGTTCGGTGAGTGCGAAATTATAATTTTGCGTTGACTTATTATAGAAAATAAATAGAATTGTGTTTGTGAAAATATAATACAACTTTTAGTGGAAGAAAAGGCCCTTTTTCATGAAATTAGATTTTTTCATTCCAAATTAGATTTCTTTCCCTCAGTTTCTTGATTACCTGCATGGCTGAAAATCAAAAACCGCCCCAAACTAAATCAAATTCCATTCCAAACAATATTCCCCCTCCACGTGCCTTGATAATATAAATCTATCGTAAACTATTGCCCTGATACAATATCATGAAGTGGGGGGAGGAAAAAATCTACATCAAGTAATCCCGAAAACACGCGAAAACACGAAAATTATTCGAAAAGAAGGATGTAGGAATAGATTCTTTTCTTTGGTACTTCTATTGCCACTTGTATCATTGTTTTAAAGAAGAACAAGAATCTTTCCATATCAACATACGTTGAGAAGGATGATACTTCTGTTGAGGTTGACATCGACGAACTCAACCAACGCATCGCAAAGATAGTTTCTCGACAGAATGTGTTACGTACAGAGATTGCTGAACTTATAAAGACATTGTAGAAAGATATTTGAAGTTCAGTCCCAGTACCCCTACGATTTTGGACGCAGTGAGTCCAATATTGTTGCCGTGGACTTTCATCGGTTGCAACCGATGAATTAGAGAATTCGACATTTGCAAATGTCGAAATGAATTCTTCTAAATCGACAATTGCAAATGTTGGCTTTGGTCTTTGTTCGCGAAGTTGGAGCTATAGATAATATCACTTATCGTCAACTGAATAGTGATATTAATAATCAGAGGGCTTCCCTTGACTTACACTACCTGTGTACCAAGGGGTTATTAGAGCAAAAGGGACAAAGCAGAAGTACATACTATATAGCGGGAGTAAAATTCGTTAATAGTAGAGATGGCGAATCTCTTAATAGTAGAGCTAAAGAGCCCCTTAATAGTAGAGCTAATATTCTTGATAGTAGAGCTAATAAGCCTCTTGATAGTAGAGCTAAAGAGACTCTTAATAGTAGAGGTTGTGTTCTTAATAGTAGAGCTAATGAGCCTCTTAATAGTAAAGCAAAACATTTCCCCAAAGGCTTAGAAGAAAGAATTGCGAAAATTGGAAGACGCTCTCAGCCAGAAGAAATGAAAGAACTTATAATAGAACTTTGTCGTTTAGAGCCTATGAGCTTAATAGAATTAGCAAGTGTTTTAAAAAGAAGATCTTCATCATTAAGATATCTATATATCAATTCACTTATTAAGAATCATCAGCTTTTCTATACTATTCCAGAGATGCGAAATCATCCTGACCAGAAATATACATCAAAGAAATAAACATAATCCACTATGGAGTTTAACAGAGCATATAGCCGTGACGAATTTCTCTCATTCTTGAGAGTAAACTTTCTTCCTGAAGATTTTAAGCAGGAAACAAATGATATAGATAATCCTATTAATTTCAAATATACGCAGCAAGTAACACGTCTTGGAGAATGTGAGTCTCTTGGCTTGATCGTTTATGAAGTGCGCCATAGTTCAAAGCACAGAAATAATCCGAAAATAAGGATTGATTAAGTTTAAAGAGGGGCATTTTTAACCGATGATTTTGAAAAATGCTTGCGTATTTCAAATAAGATTTATTATCTTTGCAGAAGCTTTATAATTATGAATATCATGGCATAGTAGAAATCATATCACCGTTTTGTAAAACCGATTGAAAGTTAGTTGTTTTTTTTCATAATCTTGCAAATAACCACAAGAAGAAAAAATGAGACAAATTTTCATAAGATGATGACTTTGCTAATTTTGATATTTATAAGATTGGATTGAAAAGTCCTTCAAATTTTATTATTGACTAAAGAGTTAAATGGCAAAAAAGAAATATAACGTATTAGATTTGTTTTGTGGGTGCGGTGGACTCTCCAAAGGTTTTGAAATGGCTGGTTATAATATTGTCCTTGGTGTGGACTTTAATGAACCTGCATTAAAAACCTATGCATATAATCATCAAGGAAGCAAAACATTGTGTGGTGATTTGTCTGCGCCTGACACTTTTGAAAAAATTGATAGTTTGCTAGATGGTGAACAAATAGATGTTATAATAGGCGGTCCTCCTTGTCAAGGTTTCAGTCTTACAGGCCCAAGGCAATTTGATGATGAACGTAACAAGTTGTACTTGGCTATGATTGAAACTGTCAGACGTTATAGACCTAAAGCTTTTTTAATAGAAAATGTTCCTGGTATGGCTACGCTTTATAAAGGAGAAGTTCGTGATGAAATAGTAAGAAGATTCACGGCAATGGGGTACGTCGTAAACAATCAGATATTGTGCTCTGCCGATTATGGCGTTCCCCAAATACGTAAACGTTTGTTCTTTGTTGGCCTTTTGGAAAGTGACGAAAAGTTCCAATTCCCAGAACCGTATCTCAAATCAGAAGAATATATCACCTGTGAGCAAGCAATCGGAGATTTACCAAGTCTTGAGCACACATTGGGTGATGATGTTTCTTATTATGAAATGAAACCTCGGACTGAGTATCAAAAAATGATGAGAGGTACTTGTAATGTTTTGTATAATCACAAATCTATTGACCACAAGCAATTTGTGAAAGATACAATAGCATTAGTCCCTGATGGGGGTAATTGGAAGGATTTACCGCCTGGAGTCGGTGAAAGTAGAAAATTCCATATGGCATGGACGAGATATTGCAGTTATAAGCCCTCACGGACAATAGACACCGGACATCGCAATAATTTTCATTATAAATGGAACAGGTGTCCTACTGTTAGAGAGAGCGCAAGACTTCAGTCTTTTCCTGATGATTTTATCTTCCTAGGTAATAAGGGGCAACAAGACAAACAGGTGGGTAATGCTGTTCCTTGTTTAATGGCTAAGGCATTGGGCAGTCAACTTCTAAAGTATCTGAAATGATGGTAACAAAAAAATATAAAACGATAGATTTATTTGCAGGATGCGGCGGCTTAATGGATGGTTTCATGCAGGAGGGAGCCTATGAAACACTGGCTTGTGTTGAATGGGAAAAATATCCGTGTGAAACTCTTGCTAAGCGGCTGAAGGACAAATGGCATCATAAGAATCCTGACAAAGAAGTTGTTCGGTTTGACATTCAACGGACGGAAGAACTAATTAAAGGATTTGATGATAAGGAATATGGCATACATGAAGGTTTAGACAAACTTATTGGTAAAAATAGGATAGATGTTATCATAGGAGGTCCACCTTGCCAAGCATATTCTTTAGCAGGAAGAATCAGAGACCCTCATGGCATGAGAGATGATTATCGCAATTATCTGTTCGAAAGTTATATTCGTATTCTTGAGTATTATGAGCCCAGTTTCTTTATTTTTGAGAATGTTATGGGAATGCTAAGTGCAGCTCCTGATGGTACTCCGATTGTCAATATAATTAAAGATGCTTTTGATAAAGCTGGCTATTGTGTTATAGAGGACTTTAGAGATGCCGTCTTTGATGTTGCAGATTTTGGCGTTCCTCAGCATAGAAAGCGTGTCATTATTTTAGGTGTAAATAACAAGCGGTTTGCAGATCTAACTATTTGCCATGCAATTATAAATGATTTCTATAATTTTATTATGCCAAAATTAAAAGAGGGCACAAAGCAAAAGACAGTTAGAGATGCTATAGGGGATTTGCCGGCTTTATACCCAAGCAAAGAAATTATTTATAAGAATCGTCATAAATATTCACACGTTCCAGTTGACGGATGTGGAGTCCCCAACCATTTACCTAGATTTCATAATGAACGCGACCAGAGAATCTTCACAATGCTTGGAGAAGATATTGAATCTGGACGCAACGAATTTATTACTACAGACTCTCTGAAGGCACTTTATACGAAAATGACAGGACGAAAGAGTAATATTCATAAGTATCATGTATTGCGTTGGGATAAACCAAGCAATACCATACCCGCACATCTGTATAAAGACGGAATGAGGCACATTCACCCTGACCCCAAACAGGCAAGGTCAATTACAGTCAGGGAAGCTGCTAGACTGCAAACATTTGCTGATGACTTTATCTTTTTAGGCCCATCTATGGCTCAATACAAGATGATAGGTAATGCAGTTCCTTCAGATTTTGCCAAGGTAATAGCTAAAGCATTACATATAATATTAAAAAAATACTATTAATACTATGTTATATTATACAGATTTAGAGAAAAGGGTTTTAGAAATTCCATCTACAAAGGTTGATAATTTTATAGTCCTTTCTGGTTATGTTGGTATTGAACCTATAAAAAAACTAGACGAATTACCATCAAATATTCATAAAACGGTAATATATGGAATGTATGGCAGTGATAAAATCTCTGCTCCATTGCATCAGGCATTATTAAATTTGCAAAAAGAAAAAACAAATGTTGAAATTCTTTATTCAACAATACCCGTTCATTCAAAGGTGTATTTTTGGAAGGAAGGGGATACTATAACAAAGGCGTTAATAGGATCTGCTAATTTTTCTGTAAGTGGACTTAGAAATGATTATAAAGAGGTTCTTACTAATATGAGTGAAAAATCTTTTCCTGATTTCAAAACCTATTATGAATATGTAAAAGAACGATGTATATCATGTACAGATGCAGAGATTAAAACAAGAAAAGTTTTAAAGGTCCCTCGAACGTCAGTACAGATTCAACCATTATTATCGCATGGCATCTGCCGCTTGTCATTTCTTAACAAGCGAGGTCTTGTTCCCAAAAAATCTGGTCTGAATTGGGGATGTAGTAGGGGGCATGTATCTCCAGGAGATGCATATATTCGAATATCAATGGATTGCATTCGGAATTTTCCCAATATGTTTCCACCCAAAAAATATGTTGATGGAGTTTTAGACGATAATTCAACAGGACGCAAAAATAGGGAAAATGATGAGATTGAATTGATTTGGGATGATGGTACTACCATGGTTGGTTTACTAGAAGGACAGATAAACAATAAAAAGGATGGTATGATTTATCCCAAACAATTAAGTTCAAGTCCACGAAAGTCAGACTTGGGAGTTTATTTGCGACGCCGATTAGGTGTAGATTTAAATCATGTTATAACAAAGGCGGACTTGAAAAAATACGGTCGTACTCATATAGATATAAGTTTGATAAGTGAAGGTGTATATTATATGGATTTTTCAGTAAATAAATAAGTTGTTATGGCACTATTTGACGAGGCATCTCCTATTTGTAGAGGAAAAAATCTTTCCTGGGAAACGGTATTACTTTTTTATAACAATATGCCAAGAGAAGCTATGCCTAGAGCACAGTTTCATGCATATACAGAATCAAAAATAAATGGTTGGACAACTACTCATAGTCAAATAGCTCGGCAACTTGCTTTTTACTATGAAGAGAATGGAATTTGTTATCCCCGTTTCACTAAGGAAATGAGTTATGCCGACCTCTTTAAGTATATGCAAAATTGGGCTGTAAAGTATTTTGTCCCAAATCCTTATGCTCCGAGTTTGAAGAATTATACTCCAACTTGTATCTACAGTGCTATACAAAATAGTATTGATTCAGGGGAATCCAATTTTGATACTATTTTAGATTCTATATTTGGAATTAAATTAAGTAGTCACGATAAGGTAAGAGTTTATCTTAATAATTTTACAGATCTAATCATAGATGATGCCAAGCGGGTTTTTGTAAACAATAGAACTTATGGTGTACAATCAACGTTGCATCCTGATGCAATATTTGCAGTTGATTCCCATAAGTATTTTGATTATTTTACAATCGATACTGCTGTGCTTGCACAAACTAATCGGGTGGATAACAAATTGTTGTCCCTCCAAAAAATCTTCTATGGTGCACCTGGTACTGGAAAATCACATCGTATAAAAAAACAGCTAAACGAAATGAATGTTCCAAAAGAGAATGTTTTCCGTACTACTTTCCATCCAGATAGCGATTATTCAACTTTTGTTGGCGCATATAAACCTACCATGAAGAGACAATATCGTTATGATGGTAAAGTAAAAGCAAAATATTACGAAGATGATGACTTAGCAGGTGCAAGAAAAGATGATGTTATCATTGATAAGGTTATTCAATACGACTTTGTTCCTCAGGTATTTATAAAAGCATACACACGTGCTTATCAGACAGACGAGAATGTTTATCTTATTATAGAGGAAATTAATCGTGGTAACTGCGCCCAGATATTTGGCGATCTTTTCCAATTGCTTGACCGTGATAAAAATGGCGTTTCTGAATATACAATAAAAGCAGATGCAGATGTTAGAACATACCTTGAAGATGTTCTTGGAGTCGATTCTGATGGTATTAAAGATGGCGAACTCTCTTTTCCATCTAACTTGTATATCTATGCCACAATGAATACAAGCGACCAATCATTGTTCCCTATAGATTCTGCCTTTAAGCGCAGATGGGATTGGGAGTATGAGCCTATTAAGTATAAGAATAATGATTGGGTTATAGATATTGACGGAATTAAATACCAATGGACTTCTTTCCAAAAAAAGGTAAACAATAAAATCTATTATGCTACAAACTCGGAAGATAAGATGTTAGGCGATTTCTTTGTAAATCCGTCTGATGGTATTATATCTAAAGAATTGTTGTTGAACAAAGTGCTATTCTATCTTTGGAACGATGTATGTAAAGATGGTGATGGCGATATATTCAAGACCGAAGACAATAAAGATATAAAATTCTCAGATCTTTATGGGGATAATAGTACAAATATGCTTCTTTCTATGATGAAACATCTAGAAGTTGCTGTGTTAGAAAGTGAAGAAGATGTTGTGGACGATGAAGAACATAACGGCAACAATTTTGATAAGTACTCACTCAATGGCTCAGAACCTAAAGGAAAGTCAGATTTGGGTTTGTCAATAATGAAGAAGTATATAGAGGAACATCCTAATTTGACTTTTGCTGACCTAAAGGAAACATTCCCAGACAGTATGTTAGGTGATTTTTCTTATAAAGGTTTGATTGTAAAAGCTGATGTCCAGCTTGATAGTTATTCTCGTTATTATACAGCAAAAGAATATAAAACTTCTGATAATGTATCTTATAAAATATACAAGCAATGGACAGTTGATAATATAGAGAATATTATTTCTTTTGCCCAAAAACAAGGTTGGACTATAGAGAAGAAAGAACCTTGGGAAAGAAAAGATAATAAAGCATGAGAATACTCTTGAAGAATATTATTTTTGTATAGCAAATGGACAAGGAAAACAAACTGATACTCTATAAGGATGATGAAGGCAAAGTGAGCGTAAACGTACGCTTTGCCGATGAGGATGTGTGGTTGACACAGCAACAGTTGGCAGAAATCTATTGCACCACGAAACAAAATGTAAGTCAACATATTGAAAACATTTTGGCTGATGGTGAACTAGAGGAAAATCGAACTGTAAAGAATTTCTTGACAGTTCGTCAAGAGGGTAAACGTCAAGTGCAGCGAGATATAACATATTACAATCTGGACATGATTATTGCTCTTGGGTACCGTGTACAGTCACCTATTGCCGTGCGTTTCCGTCGTTGGGCTACACAGCGACTGCACGAATATATCCAAAAGGGCTTCACGATGGATGATGAACGTTTGAAGCAAGGTAGCAACCGGTACTTTAAGGAACTGTTGCAACGCATCCGAGATATCCGTAGCAGTGAGAGGAATTTCTATCAGCAGGTAACAGACATCTACGCCACTTCGACCGACTACGACCCACGGGCAAAGATGACAAAGCTATTCTTTGCTACAGTACAGAACAAGATGCACTATGCGGTACATGAACATACTGCGGCAGAGCTTATCTATGAACGAGTGGATAATGAGAAGCCTTTCGTAGGCATGACCAATTTTAAAGGCAACTATGTAACCCGTGATGATGTAAAGATAGCCAAGAATTACCTGTCGGAGTTGGAATTGCAACGGCTGAACCTACTTACCTCTCAATTTCTTGACTATGCTGAATTTCAAGCGTTGGAGCAGAATCCAATGACCATGGCTGATTGGATTGCTGCACTTGACGACCAGATTCTTCGATTGCGAAAAAATATATTAGAGGGGAACGGAACTGTTTCACACCAAGAAGCCATTGAGAAGGCAGAGCATGAGTTTGAAATCTACCGCGAGCGGGAAATGCGAATGTTGGAAAGCGACTTTGATAAGGCTATCAAGCGATTGAAAAACAAAAAGGACGAGGACGACAAGAACAAAGTGTGAAAGACAAGGGTATTATAGAAAAAGAACTATAAGCAAAATTTGATTATATGCTGCTATTCATAGAAGGATATCCATACACCATGGATGCCATTGTGAAAGATGGACATTCTATTAGAGAAATACTCAAAGACGTGGTGGCTGTACCTGCAAAGGAGGAGTCCTATGCCTTTGGTTATGTGGGATATTGTTATAGTAAAGTTGCAAAGGATGTTGTTTTCTTCTTGCCAAAGGTTGTTTTGACAGGTGAACACAATGAGGCAAATGAAGCAGATACAATATTTGGAGCAACACCACAAGACATAATTGACTTTAATTCAGATATTGTTAAGTCAAAATTTACTGAAGAAGGCTGCAAAGAATACAAGGAATTTCTTTCAACACTATCAATTTGGATATATAGAACAATTAGTGTTTATAAGGAAACACACAATGATAATATTCTTGAACCAAAGGAGTATCAAGGAATAAGTCGTGGTAAGAAAGTCAAGCTTAACACTTTGCTTGATGTAATCATTGCGCTTCGTGACTTCTGCAAGAACAACCAAGACTATTTTACGTTTATAGCCAAGAATATGCATTCTGGATATAATAAGATTCAGTGGCAAAAAACCGTATCTTCAACAAATCCATTTTTTATAAAAGGGCAACCTGTCTATACTAATCCTATAAATAGGAAAAAGATGGTAAACTTTGATGAAGAACTTCTTGTTATCTTTTTCTCAATATTAAACTATATCAAAGAGAAACATGGTTTCCCATTTGACATTAATATACATTATCACCTGATTAGTCCAGACAAACTGAAACGTTCATATATTGATAAGAATTATGGATGTCGTCGTCTAAAGCAAATTAAGTACAAATACTTCTCGGATAAGGCTCTTAGGATATGGGATTTGTGTTATGCTTTCTTTGATAGAGAATATAAAATTTCTATTAATAGACAAGCAGAAGACTATCTGTTGGCAAGAAACTTCAATATTATCTTTGAAGCAATGATAGATACGTTGGTTAGTGGTGCAGATAAAGACAACTTACCGAAGGAGTTAACAGATCAAAAGGACGGTAAGCTTGTTGACCACATGTTTATAGGGCAAGGATTGATAGAACAATCAAATTTGCCTGCAGAAATGACGTATTATATTGGTGATAGTAAATATTACAAGCGTTCAAAAGATGATACAACGGTACTTGGAGAAAACTCAATCTACAAGCAATATACTTACGCTAAGAATGTGATACAGTGGAATATGAATCTCTTTCTTGACGATAACGATGATGTGGATCAACCTCAACTTAGAGATTCGCTTACAGAAGGTTATAATCCTATTCCAAATTTCTTTATAAGTGCCAAAATACCAAATAAGAAAGAAGGAAACAAGTTCCTTTCTTTTGAAGAAGCACAATTGGAAGAACAAGCAAATGGAGTACAATTTAATAGACAGTTTGAAAACAGACTGTTTGATCGTGACACCTTGCTTCTTTGTCACTACGACGTTAATTTCCTCTATATTGTTTCGCTTTATGGTAGGGAAAATAAAAGCAAACAGGCGGCTTGGAGAGAATATGTGCGAATGGAATTCCGTAAAAAAATACAAGCAACCTTCAACCAACTATATTCTTTTCGCATTATTCAACCTCTTGCGGGGAAGAATTGCTATCAGTTTATAAAGGAGAATTTCAGCCAATTGAATGGTAAGCTATATCGTTCAAAGTCAAATAAGAACTATTTGGTTCTTGCCCTAATGAAGTGTGATGATGATAGTAAAAAACTATGGAAATCTCTTAATGTAAGTTCTTCTGTTATAGAGAAAGAAATGGCAGAAAATGATATTGTGCTGCAAAACATACAAAGTTATTTTTATGTAAGTAAAACTTTCTCTCTTGATACAGAGTTACAGATAGAAGAAATTCCAAATGTCGGAACATTAGAACCTTTATCTAAACAACCAAACAAATCTGGAGTTTTGATGGTAATGATGGAAAGATACAGTATGAGGAGTGTGAATTTTTTGCCTTCAGGTAAAGTTGCAATTGGACTAAAAATGACTAAAGATTCAATGGAGATAGTTGAACATATTTCTAATATTGGGTATGTTTTATTTCATCATAGAAGTGCTGAAGAACAACATTTTTTTGCTGTAAAGGATATTTGTAGTGTAGTTTCTAGTGCCGATGTGGAAGCTGATAGGTATAAGAATGTCCAAACATCTGAAATGTATATTTCCGTTAATATAGATACATCTGCTGAATTGGAGGCTTCGAAAATTGATTCAACCAAAAAAGAATGTACAAAAGAAACGAGATATGATGCGCAATATGCAGAATTAAGTGATTTGAAACTGGTGTAAGGAACAAGTGATTATTGAATAGCTCATGACAGATACCAGAACTACCCAACAACGCCACGCAAACATGGCGGCCATTAAGGGCAAAGATACAAGGCCAGAAATGATAGTCAGGAAGTTTCTTTGGCATAGGGGCTTTCGTTATTTGCTTAACGACAGAAGACTGCCAGGAAAACCTGATCTTGAATTAAAGAAGTACAGAACCTGTATCTTTGTAAATGGCTGCTTCTGGCATGGGCATGAGGGCTGCAAGTATTACACTATCCCTAAGAGCAATACTGAGTTCTGGGTGAATAAGGTTAAGCGGAATAAGGAACGTGATTCTAAAGTTCAACAGGAGCTGGCATTGATGGGTTGGCATTGTATCACCATTTGGGAATGTGAATTGAAGCCTGCCGTTCGTGAAAAGACATTGGAATCTCTGGAATATACTCTTAATAAGATATTCCTGCAAGACAGAACTATCAGGCAATATGATGCGCCAGAGGAAGAACCGACAATGGCAGCAGAGGAGCAGCAAGATTGAAATATTGAAAAATGGAAAGAATGAAATATTGAAAGATTAAAGGCTTTTGCAGGAAATCTGCAAGAGCCTTTACTTTATCATTTGTCATTTATCATTTAGCGCAGCTATGCTGCGCGCAAACTCATTGTCCTTGCTCCACTCTTTGGAGTGGGCATTTACGGCTGCATATTGTGATGGTTTGTGTTTGCCGTGGTAGTGTTTAAGGAAGTAGGCGTGGGCCTGTTTGATGTTGGTGGGTAGTGCCCATTTGCAGAAGAAATATATGTATTTGCCCATGTCCTTATGGCTGAAGTTGCTGGGCAGTAGTTCGTCGAAGTGAGCCACCACATTTCTTATTTTTGATATTTTGG
>Ga0256404_1011174_pt1 | contig 12133 bp, 11 predicted proteins | sample RumenRJG_01DNA_FD_185990 | JGI IMG/M metagenome (GOLD analysis project Ga0256404, IMG submission 185990) | Bovine rumen microbial communities from Lethbridge, Alberta, Canada - RJG_01 | ecosystem: Host-associated > Mammals > Digestive system > Stomach > Rumen | place: Canada: Alberta | collected... | reverse complement strand
GCCTTTCATATGCAATTCTGAGATGCTAATAAACAATATTATTCATGTCTGACGCAGGTTTTCAGGGAGCATACCGGAACAATGGGTATCGTTTCAAGACCTATACGCTCTGTTTCCTCAACAAACGGCGGTCACGCATTTTGTTCCATATCGAATGAAGCATTGCCACTTCGTGTTCATCAAGACCAAGGCCATCATATAATAGGCATTGATCTGTGTAGGCAAGGATATCTTCGTACCTACCTTCTCTTTGGAGTTGATCTATCCTTTGCAAATCAAGCCTATCTGCTCCTTGCATGGGAATGCGCATCCTGCGCATTTCACCAGGCTCAAAAGTCAGTACACCTCCGCCATAGCTCCTGCCAAGGGTTTCGCTCAATGCAAGAGTATATGTATTCAGGAATGCAGCTGCAACTGCTGTGCCATCCACCCCCTCATGAAAGCGCACTTTATGCAATGTGTCCGTGACAAGGGCACCTGTCGGATTCAAGATCATCTTTGGGTACAGGTTCGCCTCCGCCGAGCGGGCGGATTGGCTATTCTGGAATACGACAATCACGGTTTATTGCTCATTTTGGCATCGGGCTAAAGGGTCGAATAAAACGATAACCAAATAACGGATAAAGTAACATAAGAGCAGCCCCGCGATTCAGTCGTTGCGGGGCTGATTCTTATCAATAGTCGGTCTCTTAATCTCCTTATGTTATTGAGAATCACACAGGAAGAGGAACTATTCCATCACCAACATATTCTCTAAAAAGTGCGATGAGCATCTGCGTCATCATTCTCATCATTCACAGAATCCAAAAAACGATCGAACCGCGATATAATCCAATATCCACACAGAAGAGTCATTACAAAAGCAAACGCCAGCAGGAAATCAGTCATGTGTGAGGCCCCCTGTTTGCGTTAAAACCGCAGGAACTTCTGCACGTCCTTCTCACCGCCCAGCAGGATGACGCGCTCGTCGCGGCTGAACTCGTGGGCAGGGCCGGGCATGGGCACCACCTGGCCGTTCTTGCGGATGGCGAGGATGTTCAGGCGATATTTCTGCCGCACAGCCAGATCGACCACGGTGTGCCCGATCCAGGCATCAGGGATCTCCGTTTCGTAGATGGCGTATTCCGGCGAGAGGCGGATGTAGTCGAAGATGTGGTTGCCGCTGTAGCGCACAGCCGCCCAGGTCGCCATCTGCTTTTCCGGGTAGATCACCTCGTCCGCGCCGCAAGCCAGCAGGAACTGGGCGTGGGCATCCCGCGCCACGCGCACCAGCACAAAGGGCGCGCCGTGCTTTTTCAAGAGTGACGTGATCTCCAGCGACGCCTGCAGGTCGTGGCCCATGGTGACGACGCACAGGTCGAATTCCTCCACGCCCAGCGCGTCGATCAATGCGGGATCGGCAGCGTCGCCGATCTCGGCGTTGGTGACGTAGGCCATGGCGTCCTGCACCCGGCGCTCGTCCTTGTCGATGGCGAGCACCTGGTGGTTCAGGTCGTGCAGCTTCTGGGCCATGTGGCGTCCGAACCGGCCAAGACCTATCAACAGTACATTTTTCATGGGACAGCCTCCCGTCGTTTGTGATGGAAACTATTGTAACAGCCAGGCCGTGAATGTGCCATTAAACATTCCCGCTGCCGCATTAAGATGGCATAAAGCGCTTCCCGTCTTTATGCCATCTTAATGCGCTGCCGATTATTTTATCTTCCCTTTTATGCGATATGTGATATAATACACAGAATAACAGCAGGCAGGGAGGCGAAGCGCGTGTCCGAACAGGAGCGTATACTGGTGTGCGTCTCGGCCTCGCCCACCAACGCCGATGTCATTCGCCGGGCGGCAGCGCTCTCGGACGCCATAGGCGCGGAGCTGATCGCCATCTACGTGGAGGATGTGGAGCTGCGCGACGAGGCGCAGGCCCAGGCGGTACACGACCACCTGAGCCTGGCGGAGAAGCACGGCGCGATGCTGACGACCATCTATGGCAACGACCCCGCCACGGCCATCGCGGAATACGCCCGCGTCAGCGGTATCACCAAGATCGTGCTGGGCAAGAGCCCCGGGCGGCGCACCCGGGACACACTGACGGCACGGCTCAACGAGCTGGCCCCGAATGTGGAGATCATCATCATTCCCAACCGCCTGACCGCGGACACAAATCCCTCCCGGCTGTTTCGATTCCTGGGCAGGGAGCGCTTCTCCTTCGGGGATTTGGCGAAGACCGCGCTGATCCTCGCCGCCTGCACCGGCATGGGCTTTCTGTTCTCCGCCGTGGGCCTGGCCATCACGAACGTGGTGCTGATCTACATCCTGGGCGTGATGGGCGTGGCGCTCACGACCACGGGCTACGGCTACAGCCTGCTGTCCTCGTTCCTCTCTGTGGTGGTGTTCAACTTCTTCTTTACCGAGCCCTTCTACTCGCTGCGCTCCAGCCCGGATTACCTCGCCACCTTCGCGGTGATGTTCACGGCGGCGCTGCTGTCCAGTTCTCTCACCAGTCGCATCAAGGCTCAGTCCATCCAGACGGCGAACAAGGCTTACCAGACCGAAGTGCTGCTGTCCACCAGCCAGCTGCTGCAAAAAGCGGAGGACAGGCAAGCGATCCTGGAGGTCGTGCAGCGGCAGCTGAGCCGGCTGCTGGAGCACAGCGTGCTGTGCTATGATTCGGATCTCGACGCGCCCGCGCTCTGCGCCATCGAGCAGGATGGCGGGTTCGAGGGGATCGATCTGGCCGGTGAACGTCATGTTGCCCGGTGGGTGCGCGAGAACGCCAAGCACGCGGGCCGCACGACCCGAATGTTTCCGGAGGCCAAATGCCTGTACATGGCCGTGCGCAGCGAAGGCCGCGTCTGGGCGGTCATCGGCATAAGGGCGGACAACAGTCCTCCCATTGATGAGTACCGCAAAAACCTGATGATCTCCATACTGGACGAGTGCGCCCTGGCTGTGGAGAAGGACCACATGACCCGCGAAAAGCAGCGCATGGAGGAAAACGCCCGCCAGGAATCACTGCGGGCCAACCTGCTGCGCTCCATCTCCCACGATCTGCGCACGCCTTTGACCAGCATCTCCGGCAACGCCGCCATCCTCGTGGAGAACCAGGGGCAGCTGAGCGATGAAAGCCTGAAGAGGCTTTACACCTCCATCTATGACGACGCCATCTGGCTGAACGGCCTGGTGGAGAACCTGCTGACCATCACCCGCACCGAAAACGGCACCATGAAGCTGAACCCGCAGACGGAGCTGGTGGCGGACACCGTGGAGGAAGCCCTGCGGCACATCGACCGGGACGCCGCCCATAAGCAAATCGTGACGGATCTGCCGGAGGAGATGCTGCTGGCGCGGATGGACGCGGGGCTGATCGTGCAGGTGCTGGTGAACCTTCTGAACAACGCGGTGAAGTACACGCCGGAGGGAGCGAGAATCATCGTCGGCGTCCGACGTCAGGATGAAACAGCGCTGATCTGGGTGGAGGACGACGGGCAGGGCGTACCGCCCGGTGACGAGGATCGGGTGTTCGACATGTTTTACACCGGCGTGAAGCGCTCCCCGGACAGCCGCCGGGGCATCGGGCTGGGGCTTGCGCTGTGCAAGAGCATCGTGCAGGCCCACGGGGGCGAGATCGGCGTGGAAAATGTCCAGCCCCACGGCGCAAAATTCTGGTTTACCCTTCCAATCGTGGAGGTCGAAGGTTATGAACAATAAACCGTTGATACTGGTGGTGGAGGACGACGCGGCGGTGCGCAGCCTGATGGCGGTGACGCTGGACACCCAGGGCTATCGCTACCATCTGGCGCGAAACGGTGCCGAGGCGCTGATCGAGGCATCGACCCAGCAGCCCGCCGTGATGCTGCTGGATCTGGGCCTGCCCGACATGGAGGGCGTGGATATCATCCGCAAGGTGCGGGGCTGGACGGGTATGCCCATCATCGTCATCTCCGCCCGAAGCGAGGACGCGGACAAAGTCGAGGCGCTGGACGCGGGCGCGGACGACTACCTGACCAAGCCCTTTTCCGTGGATGAGCTGCTGGCCCGGCTGCGAGTGGCGCTGCGCCGGGTGAACGCGGAGGCCTCGGCGGGCGCAGAGAGCGCCGTGTATGAAAACGGCGGCCTGCGCATCGACTATGCCGCGGGCTGCGCGTATATCGCGGATCGGGAGATCCATCTGACGCCCATCGAATACCGGCTGTTGTGCCTGCTGGCGAGGAACACCGGCAAGGTGCTGACCCACAACTACATTCTCAAGGAGATCTGGGGCAGCTATACCGCCTCGGATGTGGGTTCGCTCAGGGTGTTCATGGCGACGCTGCGCAAGAAGCTGCAAACCAGCGGCGAACAGCCCTACATCCAGACGCACATCGGCATCGGCTACCGCATGCTTCGGCAGGACAAGCTTTCGGAGAATATTCCATGACTTCCCCTTTCAAACGCGAGCCCCGACCGGAGGAATGGCTGGTGTTCGGCTTCCTGGGCATCATCCTGCTGGGGACGCTGCTGCTGGCGCTGCCCGTCTCGACCCGGGACGGCCACAGCATCGGCCTGTTCGACAGCCTGTTTACGGCGACCTCCGCCGTGTGCGTGACGGGCCTCGTGGCGGTGGACACCGGCACGACCTTCTCCCTGTTCGGACAGGCCGTGCTGCTGGTGCTGATCCAGGTCGGCGGCCTGGGTTTTATGGTGTTTGCCACGCGGGTCATGATGATGTTGGGACGGCGAATCTCCATCAAGAACAGACTGCTGATCCGGGAATCCATGAACGGCGCGTCCCTTTCCAACCTCGGCACCCTGGCGCGGCGCTACCTCCTGCTGGCGCTGGGCATCGAAGCGGTTGGGGCGGCGCTGCTGGCCATTCGGTTTGTTCCGTTGTACGGCCTTCGGCGTGGGCTGTGGTTCGCGGTATTCCATGCAGTCAGCGCCTTCTGCAACGCAGGCTTTGACCTGTTCGGGCACTTTGCCAGCCTGACCGGCTTTGCCGACGACCCGTTGGTGCTACTCACTGTGGCGGCGCTGATCATCTTGGGCGGTCTGGGCTTTTCCGTCATACTGGAGGTGCTGCACAGCCGGCAGGGCTTGAAGAACCTGTCGCTGCACACCCGCATCGTGCTCACCTTCACGCTGGCGCTGCTATTGGGGGGCACGGCCTTCTATGCGCTCGTGGAACACGGCAGGCTGGATGTCCTCAATGCCTTCTTCCAGTCCGTCACCATGCGCACGGCGGGGTTCAATTCCGTCGATCTCTCGTCCTTCACAGACGGCTCCAAGCTGTTCAGCAGTCTGCTGATGATGATCGGCGCGTCCCCGGCCTCCACGGGCGGCGGCATGAAAACCACCACCGTGGCGGTGGTGGCGCTTCTGATATTCAGCGTTGTGAAGGGCGATGACGGGGTCAACGCCGCCCGCCGCCGGATCTCCGCCGATACGGTGCGAAGGGCGCTGGCGGTGGTGGCGTTGTTTCTGACGATGCTGACGCTGGGCACCCTCTCCCTCTCGATCATCGAGAACGGACGCTTTTCCCTGGCGGACATTCTTTTCGAGTGCTCCAGTGCCATGGGTACCGTAGGCGTCTCCGCCATCGGCACGCCAAACCTGCGCCCTGTAAGCCGCGTCGTGCTGCTTCCGATGATGTTCCTGGGCCGCGTCGGTCCGCTGACCCTCGCCGTCGCCGTGGCCCGCAGGCAGGGCTATAACAAGCCTGTTGCTAAATTTCCGGAGGGAAAAATCATGATAGGATAGGTTAATATAAATAAGCATATGCGCAGCAAACAGCAGCCCCGCGATTCACTCTTCGCGGGCCTGCTGCTCTGTCCGGCCTCATTCCTTCCCAGCCCTCTTCTTGAACACGCCGTTCAGGTCGACGGTGGCCTTCTTTAGCATCTCTTCCTTGATGTGGGTGTAGATGTTGGCGGTGGTCTGGTAGTCGGTGTGACCAACGATCTTCATAGCAATCAGCGGGTCGATGCCACTTTCGTAGAGCATGGTCACGTAGTTGTGCCGGAAGTAGTGCGGCGTCAGGGTGGTCTTAATCTGCTTCAGGATGTCGTCTGGACGGCTGGTACCCGGCTTGACCTCGCGCCATACCACACAGCCAGCTGCCAGCATCAGGCGATGCCACATCCGCTTGAAGGTGGCATGCGGGAGGGGCTTGCCCTTCTCCGTATGGAACACGTACTCGTCCGCCCCGCCCTTGTTGGGCAGCAGCTTCTCCTTGAGCTCGGGCGGGATGGGTACATACCTGTCAGCGGCATCCGTTTTCAGGCTGCCGTCCTGGGCGACCGAGCAGGCGTAGTCCAGGTCGCGCTGGATGTGCACCTGGTTCTCGGTAAAGTCGAAGTCGCCCCACTTGAGCCCCAGCGCCTCGCCCCGGCGGAGGCCGAGGTAGTACAGCACCGCCAGGAACAGCCCCTCCGGGTGGTTGTCGATGACCTCCAGGACGCGCTGCGTTTCGTCATCGGTCAGCGGGCGGCGCACATCCTTCTTGCTGGACTTGGGGCGGATCAGCGCCACGGTCGGGTCGCGCTCAATCAGGCCCTCAGCATAGGCAGTGGAGAAAATGCCCCGCAGGATGCCGATGACCAGCGTGATCAGCGACTTGCTGGACCCGGCGAAGCGATTCACGAAAAGCTGGACGTCGTTGGCGGAGATGGCCGTCATGTGTTGGAGGCCGAATTCAGGCAGGATGTGCTTGATAAAGCAGCTTTTGTAGGACGCCCGGCTTGCATCCGAGATGAAGGGCTCCTTCCGGATGGTATACCATTCCTCGGCGTACTCGTAGAACATTTTGTCCTCGGGAATGGGCCTGCCGAGAATGAAGTGCTCCCGGCATGCCTGTTTCACGGTCTCCAGCTCCAGCTTGGTGGGTGCGGTGAGATACTTGTCAATGGGTTTACCTACCGCATCAACCCCGATGCGGACCCTGCCTCTGTACGTTGTTGCCTGCGTCATGATGCCGCCTCCTTATCGATTGCCTGACCATTTGCCGGAACGTGCCGCCGCAAGGAACGCGCCCTCCGCCAGCGTGGACCGCACGCCCGTGTTCTTCGCCCTGGCCGTGAAGTTGGCCTTCCTGGGGTTTTCGATGTACTCGCAGATGGAGCGTACATCGACGCCCCTGCCCACGCGCCGCAGCCTGCCCTCTTCCATCATCCGTGAGATGGTGCGCGGGACGACGTTGAGGATTTTGCCCGCCGCCTTCTGGGTACAGACCTCGCCGTAGCGCTCAAGCATGTCGTTCAACCGGTTCATATCCATTGATTCTACCTCCTAAAAGTGGATTCTGCTTGCCTTGCACGGATAGTAACGCTCTGGCTGGCCAGAATTGCAAGATAAAAGACGGATACCTGTGCAAGCTGCAAAGACCGATCAGAATAGAGCAACAGAAGCTCTTTGCTCTCGTATAGTAGCCACGAAAGCGGACAAAAAAGGACGTTTGCCAAAAATAAAAATCGGGCTCTGCCCGAAAGCAAAGCCCGTTATCGTGCCGTTGCCGTTATTCAGTCCTGCCGTACTTCCCGGACACCCACGCCTTCTGGTCCTTGTAGAGCACCTGGAGCCAGCCGTTGTCGGATACCTCCCCGGCGAAGGGCAGCTCATCGCCCTTATGGGCCACGCCCAGCTTCTTCCCGTCGGTGTTCGGCGCGGTGCGGATGTAGCAGTTGCCGCCGCTGATACGGACGATCTTGCCCGTGGGCTTCACGCCATCATGCGCCTCGACAGCCTTCTCCAGCGCGATCAGCGTCGTGGGACCACACTCGCCGTCCACGTCCAGCTTGGCGTCAGCCTGGAACGCCTTCAGGGCCAGCTCGGTACAATCGCCGAAGTCGCCGTCGCAGCCCCAGGCTCCCAGGTCATACCCCAGCTTCAGCAGCATCTCCTGCATCAGCTTCACGTCCTGCCCCTCGCAGCCGTACTTGATGACGCGGTCACCGAGCGCGTATTCCACGGAATGGATTGTCCCCTCGTACTTGCTGCCGTTCGTGAGCACGACGACAGTGTGCCCACTGGTCTTCGTCACCAGGATATCGCCCCGTCCAAGGTACGTGGACTGGGACTGATACTTGCTCCCGGTGAGCTCGGTGAACGCGCCGGTCTTGTTCAGGTTGCTGGGCATGTTGCCCGTCCTGAACCCGCTGGGCAGGCTTGTGATGCCCGCGTAGGCGATGCACACGCGCACCAGCGCAGAGCAGTCCGTTTCGCAGGGTTTGGTTATCCTGGACACATCGAAGCCGAAAGGCTCGGCTTCCTTATAGAGAGAATTCCTCTGGTCCTGATCGTAGCCTATCCTGCTGTTCTTGCAGGCGCGTTCCATGCACTGGGCGATCTTCTCTGCCACAGACGGATTCTTCGCCCTGAACACACGCCAGCCCTTGGAATGCAGATACCAGTTCTGGGTGGACACTTCCTTGCCGGTCTGGTCTCCCGCCTTGCCGCCGTGGGCCTTTCCATTCTCGTCAATCCTCGCGCTTCCTACCTTGACTGCCATTGTGAAATCCTCCTTCATAAAAATGGGGCGGCGGTCATTCACCGTCGCCCTGGTCGGTCGTATCGTCCTTGTCCTTGCCGTCTCTGCCGTGCAGCTGCGCCAGCGCCTCACGGAGCTTGTCCGGGATGGGGAGCCCGATGTGCGCTGCGTTCTCAAACAGGGAGAGTGCCTCATTGCTCATGTAGAAGCAGATCACCGCCCCTCTAAGTGCGCTGCCGGTGCCCACCACGTGGATGTCGACGATGTTGGCCACGCCCACCAGCATCAGGATCAGCACCTTCTTGCAGATGCCCCTGAAGCCGATGGCGCTGGACAACTTTTTGTCGATCACCGCGCACATGATGCCGCTGATGTAATCCAGACTCATCAGCACGATGAGCGCGATCAACATGCCGTCCATCCCTCCTACGAAGTAACCCACCCAGCCGCCAATGGCGGTGATGGCGATCTGAACCTTCGTCCAGATCAGGTCAATAGAAAAATCCCTCATACCTATACCTCCTTCTATGATTCGTGCAGTGTGAATGTGATGGTTTCGTTGCGTACACTCAGGTTCGTGTTGTTTGTAAGATTCCAGGCAGACGAACGCGACAGATTAATATCAATAACATTCCTCACGGGATCGATACGGCAGGTGCGTGTCACACTGGAAACGAGGTAGTTGCTGTCGCCTTCAATAAAGCCTGATGTGATTGCATATCCACCGGCGTTAGCAATGTTCGCCTTAAACACCGTCAGTGTGGCGGAAGTAATCCTCTCAAGGCTTTTCCTGAGCGGAACGACAAAGGTTATGCTCTTTGTTGACCCGGTAACATAACCGAAGAAGCAGCCCCCGGTGATCGTCACAGTATCGCCGTCATGGTATTCATGGCTGGCGATTCCGGCGTTGAAATATGCAGGGAACTCGCACTCGAATAACGGTTTCCCCTGGGTTGAACTGCTGAACTTCCCGAAAGCCACGCCGCCTGTCGACAGACCGGCGAGATGAATGTTCGCAAACGCCCGGGGAATACTGCCATAGGCGTTCGTCGTTTCATATCCATTGGAAACCGTCAGGAGAAAGTACCAGTCTGTTGCGGCAGAGAATGTCGCGGTGACTGCGCTGGTGCTGTTGGTTATGCCGGTGATCAGCTGGGAAAGCGTCGCATTGAAGGTAACCGCCGTGTCTGTGGGCAATGCCGGATTGTGGGCATTCGTTGCGGTGAGCTTGATGGTGTAGCCATGGGCCGTCAGTACGGAAGAGGCGACATCCGACGTCAGCTTTGCGGTGGTCTTGACGGCTGTCGCCTCATCGTTCGGCGTGCGCTCGATTTCCAGCGTCAGCTTGGGATTGTCGCGCTGGGAAAGGATTCTCAGATAACTGCCATCCGGCCTGATGTAGAGGTTGTCATAGTTGCCGCCACTGGAGAATGTCGCGTTTGTGACAACACTGATATGAACGTAGGTCTGGGTGGGATCGAGCACGTAATTCGATGTGTCCAGGTGATAATAGCCTTCCTTGAAGGAGACCGTCGCCGTAAACGTTTGGGAGACATTGTTTCCCCACGAAATGGTCTTCATGTCCCAACCGGAACTGCCTCCGCCGCCGTACAGGAACTGGCTCGGGAAAGCCCCTCCGTATTGGCTGTTGGTTGAAGGGTACCGGCCATCCTGATCCACATAGCACTTGGTGATGCTCTTGCCCGACACGTTCTTGATCGTGATCGACATGGTTGCCGTCTCGCCGACCGCCACGACGGACGGCGAAAAGGAAAGAGCCGTGACCTGGAAAAAGCCGTTGTCAAAGGTTGGTAATGCCATAATCTAACCTCCTCACGCGAGTTTGAACACCAGCCCGCCGTCTGAGGAGCGGCGAAGCTGATAATTGCCGAACTGGACATAGCTGCCCGCAAACTTCGAGTACTTCTTGCCGCCGAGCACCACGTTGACCGATTCGCTGTCGATCAGCACCTCGCCATTGGACAGGTTGTCGCCGACATGAAGGCCGTCATCGTCAACACGCACCACACGCCGAAAGTCCGCTCTTGCCGCGTCCGCCGTCGCCTGTGCGCTTTCAGCCGCGACCTGAGCCTCGTAGGCAAGCGTGCTGATGGCGGTCAGGATGCCGTTGACCAGCCGGTACATCGGATGTTCAGGGTAGAAGTAGATCTGATAGGTGGAATACATGTATCCCAGAGAGATGTAGGTTTGCGTGGCGCTGGACGGCGCAGTGGTCAGCCAGTTTTCGCTGGCTACCGTGAAGACGCTCCCTTCGAGCGTTCCGGCGAGGTACAGTGTCTCATACTGTGTTGCCGTCCAGGTGCTGCCCGCGTTGTTGCGAAGTGTACAGCTGGGATAGCTCAGGTAATTGTTTGTGCCGGTTGCCGCTGCTGTGATCGCCGAAACAGCCCACAGGATGGGCTTGTCCACATCAAACACAGAACCTGCCGCCAGGTGGAAGAAGCCGCCGGAATCCCCGACGATCAGCCTTGACGCGGATATCGCTGTTTTCGCCTTGATCGCATTGTTGAAGCGGATGCGGTCGTAGGTGTTGTCATTCAGTGCCCTGCTGATCCACCAGCCGGTATAGGTGGCTGTGCCTATGGTTACATTACTCCTGTAGACCATCTGCACCATGTTCCCGGCAGCAATATGCGTCGTGCAGCGCGTGGTGGCGTTGATGTACACAGCCTTCGCACCGGTGGTGCCGTCTCCTGACAGTGTCAGGTTGAGCGTCGCCGCCGTGCTGGTACCGGCATAAGGCAGCCAGTACATGATGACCTGGCCGTCCTGCAGACTGGGAAAGGATGCCCGTCCTGTCCATGCGTTGGTGGACGCGGTCTGTGTGCCCACGATGCACTCCGCGTTGGCCAGCGCCTGCCCGGCGGTCTCCTCCGCTGTGACGGCCTTGTTGTACGCGGCTTTTGCCGCTTCATAGGATGAAGAAAGGGACACGTCGCTGTAGGCGTAGTCCCCATCAGAGAAAACATTCAAATCGCAGAAGTACAGGCTGTTCGTGCTGCCCGTCGTGTAGCTGGGCTCCGCCGTCACCCAGTTGCCGCCTGGCGGTTTTGCTGTGGGCTTGGCGGGCTTGGCTGACGTCGAGGATTGTAGCAGGTAGTACCGGGTACAGGACTGCAGATCGCGGATGGAGGACAGCGTGATTGCCGCCGATGCCTTGATCGCCATGATTCATCCCTCCCCGTCAGCCTTCCAGCTGCGCGATGTAAGAAGCCTTGTTCGTCACGTCGGACGAAGTAATGTTCAGCGTGGGCCCAGTGGTGGAAAGTGCCGTGGAAGAGCCGTCTTTGTACCACTTGATGGTGCCCAGCGCGGCAATCTGCGTAGCGTTGAGCTCGACGCCCGCCTTATACACATGAGCCGTGAGCGTCGTGCTGACGCCGGTGTTCTTGAAGATCGTGCCATTGGAGGACGTAATGCTCATCGTGATGGCGTCTGCCCCGGCAGGGCCTGTGCCGCCGGTCGCACCTTTGATATTCGAGACGTACACCCACTTCGCCACATCAGCTGCGCCGGCGACGGTGCAGCGGTAGGTGTTCTGGGTACTGGTGTTCAGGTACATGTCGCCGACCTTCGCGGCGCTCACGCCACTGCCGCTGAAGATCGTGGCCGTGGTGGATGTGCCCGTGATGCCGGTACCTGTATACCATTGTGCCG
>Ga0256404_1011171_pt1 | contig 12135 bp, 12 predicted proteins | sample RumenRJG_01DNA_FD_185990 | JGI IMG/M metagenome (GOLD analysis project Ga0256404, IMG submission 185990) | Bovine rumen microbial communities from Lethbridge, Alberta, Canada - RJG_01 | ecosystem: Host-associated > Mammals > Digestive system > Stomach > Rumen | place: Canada: Alberta | collected... | reverse complement strand
GCATCTTCTTTAACTTGACATTTATCAAGTATTATGCTATCCTATCCGCAGGAGGTGAGCTCATGGAACAGATTATCCATATTCCACAGGATCTGACGCACCTCAGCTGGTCTAAAATTCGCGGATCGTCCGGAACAGCTGGTTCTTTTCTGAAAGCTCAGGAGACTACTCTGGAAGGTAAAACCTACTATAAACTTTCGGATTATGACTCCTTCCATGGTGTCACGGGTCATGAATCTGTCAACGAAATCATTGCAGATCGCCTGCTTACCATACTTGACATTCCTCATCTCTCTTACCAGCTAATCCATGCGGATATTATCGTGGATGAGAAGCCGATTCGCACCTGGCTGTGTGCTTCCCGGAATTTTCGTCAGCGTGGAGAAAAGAAAGACGCTCTTGACAACTTTTATGACAGTCATAAGCTTTCCGGTGAATCACCGCTGGAATTCTGCGTTCGGTACGGCTGGTCAGAATACATCTATCAGATGCTCGTCGTCGATTTCCTGATCCTGAATCGGGATCGGCACGGTGCAAACATGGAAGTACTGGCCAATCGGTATCGGAAAACAATACGGCTGGCTCCTCTCTTCGATCACGGCGTTTCCCTCTTCTGCCGATGCCGCAGCATCGAAGAATTGGAAAAGGAAGATGTTATGGCGGACAAACCCGTCCAGTGTTTTGTTGGCTCTCGTTCCGCTTGGGATAATCTCCGGCTCATCCCGCATGATCAATTTCCACGATTGTCTCCGCTGAAGGAAAATGACCGTGCTTATTTGCTGGCCGGGTTGGATGATGCCCTGGACCGGCGTTGGCTTGACCGATGCTGGGAAATGATCTGGAGGAGGTGGCAGGCCTATGAAAATCTTCGCTATCAAAGATGACACCATGCCCAGGGAGATGGTCCTTGGCTATCTGATTTATTACGAAAACGCAAAAGCATTCTATATGGAGCTGTTTGACAGCATCGATCCTTGGGATGCGCCTCCTATACTTTCCTCTTTTGCAGAACGCGGGCAATACAGTATTGACAGTTACTGGAGCCTGCGCTGGGTTCAGGAGCGCATTGTTCCGCGTGACCGTCAGAATATCGGCCAGATTCTCCGGGAACACAATCTGAAGGAATATGACGAATTCTCCTTGCTGATGCTTTCAATGGGGCGCTGTGAACAGGATGACTTCTATCTGGAAGAAGTCCCCACCGATCCTCTTCCCGGTCTCTTGTCGCGCCGTTGGCACACAAAGGTTACCGATGTCGCACCTATGGAAGCTCCGAAGATCTTGGTCTTCTTCCGGAACGGCGCTGCGAAAGTCGTTGATATTCAAACGATGAATCTTTCTGCTTGTGAACCTTTTCTGATCATCCAGGACCGCTTCAACACAGTTGAAGTCCAACCGGATGGATACGGGGTGTACTGGAATGACAGAGCCATAATTTCCCACCGCGACCTGTATGTGCACGGTATTTCCGTCCCTCTCTCACAGAAGGATCTTCATCAGTATGTTCAGACCCGTGTTGTCAGCGCATCCGAGGCTTGCAACATCTTGGAATGTTCCAGACAGAATATCGATGACCTGATGCGCCGGGATAAGCTGCACCCGATCCGAACAGACGCCAAATACAAGCTGTTTTCAAAAGCTGAGGTTATGCAGCGCAAAAAAGAATAGCTCGCAATGAGAAGCACTGTCATAACGATAGTGCTCTTTTTATGCCTCGTTTTTTAACAGATACTTATTGCTGACGACCTTCATGGAAAGCTCCGCATCAATCTGCCTGTTGTAAACAGGTTCTGTCGGACGGATCACGATTCCCTCTTTCTTTCCACCGTTGGTATAGTTGCCGTCCGCACGTTCCAGCAGTGCTTCCACAGTCGGATATTTGGATGGCAGATCAGTATCGACTTCTTCCACCGGCACAGTGGTCATCTGCAATGCTTTGCAGATCTCTTGCATCCTTTTGAGCCCGACACGTTTGCCGTTCTCCTGGACAGTAAACACATACCATTCTGGTCTGGTGAGTCTCAGTCTGTTTTTCTGTATGCCTGGCGCACATAATTCCCCTTGGATAGTCAGTGTTTTGAGGCTGTTTTCCGCTGCGAATGCTTCCAGTTTCTCCTGATACCCGCGTTCCTTGACCAGATTATAGAAAGAACTGCAGCCGTCGTCCTTATATTCATAGTTGTGGCCGCACACGTGGAAACCGTTTTCATCGATTCCGATCGAATGGGAAGAGCCATCCATCTTGGTAGAAATATAGTACTCCAAACCGGAAAAGGCCTGAATCAATTCGGGTTCCGCCTGCACACGAGTTTCGTCCGTATGAGGAATACAGACGACGTCCCGTTGTCCGCTGGAACGAATCACAACAGGATTCCCATACTGCCGGAGGAAATCATCCTGATCCACGCAGGCACGAAATTCTTCTGCGGATATTTCCGGGATTTTTAAAGGGTTATCCTTTCTGCTACCATCCATAACTTCAACACCTCATCGTCAGATCATTTCTATCAATCGTATCACGCTGGTTGCTCACTGTCATTGAACCTGTGGTATAACCCAGGCAAAGGCTCCAGTCTTCATTTTCATCATACATTGTCTGGACTTTCTTCCTCTGCAGCAGTTCGCACCCCTTCAACCTGCTCATTGTGTTCAGCCGGTTCCGTGTCCTCGCCGCCATCATCTGTTTCTTCAAAGGTCATGTCTTTTGCGCCGTAGAGTGTTCTCAAAGAAAGCCTCCGTTTGTTTTTCAAGTTATATTGGATCATCATCGCCTCCGCGAAGCCCATGGCTCCCGGCCGACGTTCCTTTGCCGTTCGAATGATGGATTTCACAGACACCTGTCCCAGATGATCCTTGAATACATCTTCCTTAAGTGAATCGCCGTAGGCCACAAGGATGCGGGCAATCGCCATTAACATATTCCCTGAAAGTGAATTCGCCTCGCCTTCCCATGTCCCTACAGCAAGACGCAGCGCACTGTCCATCACTGCCTGACCATATTTATCGTAGATTTTTTCCAATGTTGAAATGGCACATACGCCATTCAGCTGCTGCGTGCTGGTCACCTTCAGTCCGTAGGATTCCACGATGGATTTGATCATCATCTGCTTCGGATCGCCAGCCTCGATATGCGCCTTGAAGGTCTCATACGGCACAAGGCTCTTGACATGCTTCTGCTGGTTGGCAAAGGTATGCGCTTCCTCTGTATACTGCATTTCATACACCATACACCAAACCGGCGTATCACGGGAGCCGGACACGGAAGCGACAATTTCCACCGTATGCTGACCATCAAAAACGAAATTGACCCCGTCCCGGCGGCTCACTTTGACTGGATTAACCTGATATATATCGAATTCCTCCACCGTTTTCCGGATATGCCCTTCCGAGAGCGGGCGCTGATAATCCTGGTTCGATACCAGGTTCCGGATCGGTATCAGTTCAAACGTCACATCCGGTATGCAGCGTTTCTGTCTCTCTGTCAACATGCTCTCGTCCATATCCCATTACTCCCAATAATTCATCGATCTCGCCTTCCAGCCGGATAAGGCTCCGGGCGAGCTGTTCTTTGCCGTTCTCTGTCGCCTGATCTGTTTTCTTTTTCACGCGTGAAATCGCCATAATCCACGCTGAGATCGTCAACGTCAGCCCACGTAATTCCATATCCGGGTCATACGCAGGCATATCTTTAACCCCGACTTTCAACGGAATTTCATTTGTGCGGCTTTCCATCTCCTGCCGGTTCTTTCGCGTCCTGATTCTTAATGCGCTTTCTTTTCCGTCTTCTAACCCCCATCTTGTCCTGTACAGATCTGTCAGTTGCTTTACATCCATTTCCGCATAACTTCTGATCTCCTTCCGTGTCGCGGCAATCGTCCCGGAAAGGATAGCTTCAAACAGTGGCCAGGCTTTATCCGCAATCTGCTCCATCCACATGGCATATGTGCCGTGGTTTTCGATGGTGGCATGATGAAGGTTGAATTCTTCCGCAATATAATAGGAAACCCTGTCCCACTCCGGATTCAACTGGATCGTGCGAATATCCTCCGGCTGCTTACGCACTTCCCGGTATATCTCCTTTTGGGCATTGTATAAACGTCCGACCAGATAACGATATGGAACAGAGTGCTTCGGGAATTCCGGGATTCGCTTCCTGCATACCCACGAAACAGCTTCCTCTTCGGACGGGAATTGCATCTCTCGGAAATCAAAATCAATCCCTTCCGCCGTACAGATCCGATACCGTTTATATCCGTCTATAATCACGCCATTCCAGGCAATGACCGGCTCCATGCAGCCCTCCTGAAGGAGACTCTTTTCAAGTTCTGCCTCCTGTTCTGGCTGCAGCGGAACCGACAGCGACTGAAAGACTCTGTCCGCTACCAATGTATTGTTCATCCCGCACCTCCTGATTCCGCCGTATAGATTTATTGTAGTTGCGCCTGGCAGAATCGTCTACGCCATGGGAAGACACATTTGTACCTTCCCACGGAGAATTTGGGGTCAGGACTCGGAAATCTTCTCTGCCTTTGCAAGGGGGAAGATCAAAACCTTGTCAGTACCTCTCGCCTCGCCCTCCACAATGTAGGAGCCTCTTGCCGTCAGTACATGACTTACCTGCCGTATTCCTTGCAGCAAAGGCTTACTGAACACATAAACGGATCCGGAGTTGTCATATCGCACCCGGACAGATTTCCGGTCATCTACCCAGGAACCGACTACCAGAAGGCGCATCGTATCCGGATCATAACCAAAATTCAGGAATGCTGGTTCTCCAATGGCCTTTAGCGCCTGCCTGTGGATGCATATTCGGAAATACCGGGTATCAATTCTCAGTTTTACATCGCTCATTCTTCATTCTCCGCCTCATTCCGGGCATCGCTGCCCTGCTCAGATTTGCTCTGTTCCTTATTGTTCTGACCGTCATTTTCCTGAACCCAGCCTTCTTTGATCGAGAAGAAGGAATATCCATCAAACGTGTCCACATGGATCGTGCTTTCACTCTCGCTGTACATCGGGCCGAAGACGCCGTTCCAGCCCGTCAGGATGGTTGAGCGGTTCTGACCTTTTTCACCGGGAGCGGGCTTCTCAAACCCCTGGTAAGCACGCAGGTCAAACACAAGGATTTCCTTCCCGGTCCTGTCCGGCACCTTCTTGCCCCGGATTTTATAGCGTTTGTTCGGATCCCAATTCATGATCTGGCAGATGCACAGGACAAAGGGCAATCCAGTTCTCGTGGTGGCATACCGCTTTCCTTCCTTTTCCCTTGCCCACTTGTAGCCACGGATGTTCAGTTCGGAACAGGGTTCGAAAGCGACCTTCTGGTCTTCCGTATTGATCAGGATTTCCATGAAGTCCACTTCCGGGAAGAGGCGCACGGCAGCGGCATTGACTGTGACCGTTTTCCCGCTGATCGTGAGCGCAGGTTCTTTTGTCTGTGCAAAGAACCCATCCACAATGTGCTGAAACTTCGAGAGGTCCTCCGTTTCCTGCGCACCGCCTGTGATGGCGCTCATATCCACTACCACGGGCTTTCCCTCAGCCACTCTGTGGTCCACAACCAGGGAATCTGTTTGATTCTCCCGTGCTGTAGCTCCTTGGGGTTGCTGTCCATCCGGGAACAGATTCAGTTGTCCATCTTTGAACTGCGGGTTCATGCTGTGCTGGATTTCATCATTTTCGTTCATTCAGGCTGTACCTCCTCAAATAATTCTCCCAGCTCCTGCTGGATAAATGCTCGAAGTTCTTCATATGGAGTAACGTTCAGCTTCTCTCCGGTAGCACAAAGCTGCCCCTCAATTCTTGTCTGCCATTCCTCACGGGTCTGCTTCACCATGTCACGCATGGATCTGGCCTCATAATAATCCGGCCCGAATTGGTTTTCAGCACTTCTCGTGAGCGCTCGGATTCGCTTGCCTGACTGATTCAAGAACTTTCCGTTGACCTCGATCCCGGAAGCGAGGATCTGTTCCTTCCGGATGTAAACGCTGGCGTCTGTTGTTGTGAAGATGCAGGCTGCGTCCTTCCCGTCCCGGTAAATACAGCCGTAGAGCTTGAATTTGTAATCCGGCTTCCAGTCAAAGATCTGGAACAACGTGTCAATGTATGCCTTACAGCCAAGGCTTCTCGGCTCCCTGTTTATCTTTCCACCGCTTGTCCACTGAATGGCACACCGGTTCTCTTTGGCTGTCGGGCGAATGGCGAGCATCTTTCTGACTGGGTGAACCAGAAGTTCGACGTAGTTGTCACAGGCCATGCCCTTAATGCAGGCCATATTAAACTTGACTTCGTCTTTCTGGAGCGAAATAGCAGGCACCCGCTGCTCCTCGAACATCCCAATGCTGACAACGTCATATTTTCTCAGGTCAAATGATCCGGGTTCGGCATGAACAATGTATTTCTCCACATCCTCTTCCTTCCACACGCTCCGGCATGCGGCGAGGTAATCCTGCATGGTAAAGCTCCCCCACTTGGGATGAACGATGACAAAGCCTTTCAAGAGTCCGTCAGGAATCACCCGCAACTCTGGAAGAAGGGATGTCCCGCCATACTTCGCATTGTGCATAATCCTCTGCACCGCTAAGAAATCGTCTCTCGATATGATGGCGTCGTGCTCGCCTATGTAGTAGCTCTGAGGTTTTTCACCCTGATTTTTGAAGGTCTTCTGCTTCACGACATCCGCCGCAAAGAGCTTGAAACGTTTCCTGGTCTTCACATCTCCACAGTAACGCTCGTTCTGCAAACTTCTCGCCACACCCGACGCTGTCCATTTCAGATTTCCCAGATACGTCCTCTTGCTCAGTCTTGTTAATGTATCTGCAATCTGCTGCGTGGAATAGCCGTAAAGGTACATATAGAACATCAGCTTGGGAATATTCTGGGTTTCACTGTTTGCCACCAACTTACCTTCAATATCTTTTACAAAGCCCAGCAGCTCTGGAGTCAGTGGCAAACCATGATCCAGTCGCATCCTGAGGGATGCTTCCATGCTGCGGCTCCTGATTCTTGATTCCTCCTCCGCAACGCTCGCCTGAAACGTCAACGTGAGGTGACTGTTGTCATTGAGAGAATAAACCGCCTCGGATTCAAAGAGTACTGCGATCTTCTTTTCAGCCAGCGTCCTGACGGTGCTTAGCAGGGTTACGACATTTCTTGCCAGACGGGAAATGCTTTTTACGATAATCAGGTCAAACTTCTGTTCCATGGCGTCCTGCATCATCTCGTTGAAGCCGTCCCTGTGCTGGGTGGTCACGCCGGATTTTCCTTCGTCTGTATAGATGCGGTACAGACTCCATTTGGGATACCTGCCGACCAGATCCTCGTAGTATTTTTTTTGCAATTCAAATGATGACGTCTGTCTTGGATCGAGGGTGGAAACTCTCGCATAAATGGCTACCCGCTGATATTCATTGATTTTCGCGTATTCATTGTCATCTGCCGGAGTGTAGTTATACACATCCGGATCCTGTGCTGCCCGGATTCTACGCCGCACCCGTTCTGTCTGCTGTTCTCTTGTCCACTCAGGCATGGGTGCCTCCCTCCTCCGATAAATGCGCCTGTAAATCTTCTCCCTGCTCGTTCCTCTCTTCTATAGAAAGAGCGAGCGTCTCGGTTCCTCCGATCATCGGAAGATCCAGTTCATCTTGAGGGAGAGCTTTCCAGTCTTCCGGAAGCATGGCTCTGTCTGTGAGGCTTTCCCTGTAATAAGATGCCATGGTAAAAATATCTTCGGAGATGAAGTAGATTCCCACCGGCGGTTTCTGAGCGGCCAGCAGACGCGATATCAGTGCAAGTTCCTGCGGGTCTTCCGACACATTGCCTGCTTTCTGAGTGACGATCAGATCCACACGGCCCGAAAAACAATCTGTTAGCAAACGGCACCACTCTTTTGAGCTTTCCATATGTGGTGCACTGGAACCATAATCTATGTAAAAGTCCACAAGGGACCATCTCGGACACAGGGATATATCATCCAGAAACCACTGCTTATGCTTTGATGATCGGAAAGGAGGAAGCTGATTAATGCTATATGAGATTTGGAGCGACAAGTTTCGCACAGGCGGCAAAGACGGTCAGATCCGCCCCGCCATCCGATTCCACATCGGACTCAACACCGTGCTCGGAACACAGACCAGAAGCAATTCCATAGGGAAAAGCACCTTCCTCATGATCATCGACTACGTGTTCGGCGGCAGCGACTATCTGGACACCGATGCGCATGTTTTTGTAGGTGAGCATGAAATCTATTTCACTTTTCGTTTTGGAGATACGCTCCACCGCTTTTGCCGTAAGACGATTGATAAGGACGTTGTTTATCTCTGCGAAAATTGTACCTGGGATGAAGAACAGGCTCGTTTGGAGCGCGTCCGCCTTCATGAAGAACATGTCGAAAACGCTCCTGCCCTCCTTGAGCATGATCTGAACCCATATGTGCTTACTGGTGAGACACTTAAGATCGACGAATACTGCAAGTTGCTTTTTAAGGAATACGCTATCGAGTCGGAGAACATCTCCTTCCGAAATATTGTCGGCCGGTACTTCCGCGTTTACGGCCGTCCCAATCATGATGAGTATCAGCCACTGCACAACACGCCAAGGGAAAAGGATTCTGAAGCCATCACTGCTCTCCAGCGTCTATTTGGAGAAACACAGCAGATCAAAGACCTGAAGGCAAATGAAAAAGCGAAGGATGAAGAACGCAAGGCCTACAAAGCCGCCCAAAAGTATCACCTTGTCCGGCATATCACGACAAAGACAGGATTGAAAGCTGCGAAAGAAGAAAGGGATAAACTACAGACTGAGCTTACGGAGCTTCTCCGCTCTAAGGATCGGGAAGCCGAGCAGGCAAATCTCTCCCGTTCCAACGAAGCCGCCGCTATCAACAGAAAGCTTGCTACTCTACGTCGGAACCGCAGCCGTCTTAAGTCCCAACTGGAAGCTCTGTATATCAATATCGATGGGCACACTGCCGTCTCCCGTGGAGATCTGAGCGATCTCGCTCATTTCTTTCCAGAAGCGAATATCGGAGAACTGCAAAGTATAGAGAATTTCCATCAGAAGCTGCGCGGAGTTCTTGAAGCAGAAATGTCAGAAGAACATTCCGAGCTTCAGTCTTCCATCGCCACAATCGACGCTGAAATAAGCACGCTGCAGGAGCAACTCCGTTCTATCGGTATTCCGACAAGACTGCCTACGCCATTCCTCACCAGGCACGCTGAACTGACGATGCGAATCAAAGACCTCGATGCTCAAATCGGCAGCTTCCAGGAAAACAAAGATGTGGATGAAGCGCACAAAGCAGCTGCCGCTGCACTGAAAGCCGCCCAGGAAAAAGAGCTTCCTCGTATCGCTGGTGAAATCAATGCTCAGATGGTTCGTATCAGCGATGAGATCCTCGGCCCCGAAAGAGAAGCTCCCCGCCTAGATTTGAAGGATGGGAAGAGCTATACTTTCGGTACCTCCACCAACCGTGGCACCGGAAATAACTACAAGAATCTGATTATTTATGACCTGAGCATCTTAACCAAGACAACGCTCCCGGCCATTATTCATGACTCCTTCCTGTTGACGGATATTGGAGATACTCCAACCGGAGCTATTGTGAAACAGTACATAAAGATCGCTGGCATCGGCAAGCAGGTCTTCATCGCGCTGGACAAGACCAAAAGCTATGGTGAAGAAACTGATAAGGATCTGAATTCCAACCAGGTGCTGTATCTGTGTGAAAATGGTGGAGAGCTCTTCGGTTGGAGTTGGGATCAGAGATCCGGAGAGAATTGAAAGGAGAGCCGTTTTGCATATAAGCTATAGACCACTCTGGCATTTACTGTTAGATCGAAATATGAATAAACAAAAGCTGCGCGAGATTACGGGCCTCAGTTCTTCCTCTATGGCAAAGTTGGGTAAGGGCGAGAGTATCACCACTGAGATGCTCGTCCGTATTTGTTCCAAGCTTGACTGTGATCTGACAGATATCATGGAACTCGTGGATGATAACGGCGAGCCGGTAAGGAATCGATTAAAAAAAGCAGGGGCGAATTGACTCACACTCCTGCCATAGACAGTGCCTGATTGATCAGCATTTGCAGGTTGGACAGTTGCTCCGGCGAGAGCTTGTCCAGCCTGCTCTGTTTTACTGTCATAAACTGCTTCATGCTTTCGGTATTCGATGATGCTGTCTCCAAAAACCATACCGTCATTGGAACATCCAACTCGTCGGCCAATCTGCCAATGGTTTCCAGATTAGGCACCCGCTCCCCCTTCTCGATCTTCGAAAGCGCGGATTTATCGGAGCCCACAGCAACAGACAGATCGGTAAGCGACAGTCCGTGCTGTTCTCTGGTCTCACGGATTCTTCCGCCTAGGCCATACAACATGGTCATATTTCTGCTTGCCATGGGCTCCCTCCTTTCAGTTTTTTATGTTTGAACTGTTATCCTCAGATGCTCAAACCTTATGCGCCTATAGTACATTTCATCGAAGACCGTTTCAGCCACCCACGGGGGTGCCAAGAATCGAAGGTTCAGAAGTCAATATCTTGTGTTTGTATTCATTATTCCTGCTATATAGTGTTCTTTGCCGTAAAAGGAAGTAAAAACAGTCCAAAAACGTGGCACCCCCGTGGGTGCCAATTCTGGAAAAGTTTTTTTGAAAAAATCTTGGGATTTCGGCTGAAGTCCTTCAGGCTGGTGCCAAAAAGGCGCAAAAAAAGACCGGACACCTGCGATTCAGCAAGTACCCGGCCGTTTCAATCTCTTATTCAGTTCTATCCCTGCTCATCAGCAGGCTATCTCTTCATCCTGCCCAGCGGTCAGGGGTGCCATTTTCTTCTGCCGCATGATTTCATTTGCCCTGCCGACTGTGAGATCACTGGTTTCAAAAAGCATGGCATACAGGAGATCATGTTCATCATTGTGTAGAAAGGTATGACCAGCCAGTCTCACCAGCTCCTGGCCGATGTCCGCCCGCAGATCAAGGGCGATACAGATGGCTACGATATGCCGAAGGGACATCCGCTCCGCGCACCATTTCCTCCACGCTGCCCGACTCACCCCAAGGCGCATCGCAAGTTCCATCTGTGTGATGCCCTTTTCATCAAGGATCAGCTGAACTGCCTCTCCGATTCCCTCTGGCATCCGCATTTTCAGCCGTGCCCAAATCCTCGAATCCTGCGCAAAGAGGTCGTTTTCTTTGATCCGCGCCTTAGTGCTCGGTTCCGATCCCAGTCCATGGCGGCTCTGGTATTTATCCTTGACCTCTTTCTTCCTCGCCGCCTGCGCGTCCTCATAGACTGTATTTGCATAGCGGCCCTGAACGGTAAACGAGATACAGCATTCCTCGATATGATGACGGGCGTATGCCGTCAGCTTGGCGATCTGGCGGTAATCCCGGTAGACATACTGCTCCACATCCAGGCAGAAATGCCCCTCCACATAAGTGTAACACCGGCTGTTCAGGGCTTCAGCAAACATACTGGATTCACGCAGAAGAGCTCCGGCGTCTTTCAGCGCAATTGCGTAGGTAACTCCTCTCTCCCATGTCCCGGAGCAGCCATAGTCCGGAATACGGACGTTATCGATATAGCAGTATACACCTTCCGCTTCCGGATACCCCAGTTCGATCATCCGGTACTTCGCCATGGAGCGGGATACCTTAAAGATGGAGGCAAGCTGGCATACGGTCCAGAAGATATTCTCCGGGGAACGGCCACCGCCTCGCATCTTCAGAAGCCGTTCGATCTCCTTTTTCGTGTTGGACTCCTCCATCAGGACATAGGCCGGGAGTTTCTCCGCCTGTAGCTCCATCCAGTCGATGGGGCCGTTATCCCTTGTAAATCCCTTCTTTTTCCGCTTTCTGCTTGTGTAGGATGTGAATGGCTTCCCGCTCAGCATCTGAAGCTTGAAGAACGGCAGGTCGAGAAAAACATGGCAGCATTCATGGATGACCGTGCTATTCTCGATCTCCGGCGTAGGGCAGAGATCTGTATTGATCAGGATTGTCATGGGAGGGATCTTTTCCTTCCTGATGTTCCCACTCTCGTTACGCAGCTTCACCCAGGTCCAGTCAAAATAGATACGTCCCTGAATATCACTTCCCTGTTCGAAACGGACCCGGCGTACCTCCAACTGCATCCGT
>Ga0256404_1011169_pt1 | contig 12136 bp, 12 predicted proteins | sample RumenRJG_01DNA_FD_185990 | JGI IMG/M metagenome (GOLD analysis project Ga0256404, IMG submission 185990) | Bovine rumen microbial communities from Lethbridge, Alberta, Canada - RJG_01 | ecosystem: Host-associated > Mammals > Digestive system > Stomach > Rumen | place: Canada: Alberta | collected... | reverse complement strand
GTACCGATGACGAGCTATACCAAGATGCCAGAGAGGGAAAGCAGCAGACACAATATACTTATGACAAGATCGTTCAGCAGATAGCCGATGATGTCTATTCACTTTCCTGGTTCTTCCACAAACCGAATCTGAAGGTGCTGGTCATTGCCTATGCGGAAGAGAGCGATGCCTCCCATCGCTACGAAATAGGTCCCGTTCCGACGGACTGGTTCTATACCGTCCAAACGCTTGAAGGAGATATCAACCGCAAACTGGATGATATGTACAAGGAAGAGCCAAATAAATATTACAAAGAGAAGAGACTTCTATCCTAAAAAGTCAAAGTTGGCGAATAACTTGCCGATAGCATGTCGATAGTTTTATTGATTATAATGTTCAAGCATCTTCTGTATAGCTATCTTTATTTCATTACGGACATACTGTGGTTCTATGACCTCCAGTTTTTCTCTATGCCATAAAAGCTGTTGATAGAAGTTATAGCATGGAACAAGTCGATATTCAAAAATACTCCATTCTGGAGTTGTCTTAACTTCTTCTTGTGATTCGTGAATTGGCAAAGCTCTGACGTACTCAACCTGTGCCCCGTAGACTTTAATCCTTATCTTTTCTGGCTTTTGGTCATCAGAATGGTTTACTCCAAAGCTTCCATCAAAGTATTCTTCTGCAGTTACTTTGTGAGTCGGGAACATCTTTTCTTCAGTCAGCATGATATTTTCCATTCTTTCAAGTGCAAATATCGAAATACCATGATGCCGGTTGTCTGGTTCTGCGGCAAGATACCATCGCTGTTCCCAGGTGCGTAAGAAGTAGGGAATGAGTAATTGATGCTTGACTGTTTTTCGATTAAATGAATAATAATCACACTCTATACCTTTATTCTTGTCAATGGCGTCGAGTATTATCTGTACGTTCTCAACTCCAGTGGGCGCTTCGGATAACATTATTTTGTCACGATGCTTCAGAGCTAGTTCTGTCATTCCTTCTATGTGATATGCAGACAGCAGATAATCATAGAGCGAGTCATCCTCGCCATACATTGCACGGTGACGATGAAGTTCATACTTCCCCGTGCGAGCATTAAATTCAATATAGCAAGGGAAAGTCTCGTCAATATAGTCTTTGTATCTCAGAAATGTACGAGGCTGTATTTCTTCTCCTTCATACAGTGAAGAATATTGGTAATACTCATTTATTTGGCTCAGGCTCAAAGCTCCCTTACGCTCCAGCAAATTGATTATATACAAGCATTTCTTCAGTTTCGACATACCATATTGAGTTATTGATTTTTCGATATTCCAGGGCGTAAAGAAATACCCCCCAATTGTTTCATTAATTCGTATAATGCTTTGACGTTTAAAGTTTCTGAACTATATATGTCATCGTTTATGAAACCTTCGATATATATTTCATTTTTCTCACTATCGTATTGAATTTGATTGTATTCATAATATTTATAAAATTCTTTGGCAAGAGCCCCATTTAAGACCAATACGAATCCTTCTCTTAAGAAATACATATCTCTGAAACGGTCAAGCCAACGTTTGTTGTCATGAAAATAAGCCAGTATTGACCCTCTATTGTCTATGTAAGTTAAAATTTTCCTCGATTTAGATAGTCTTTTACGCCTCTCGCACAGTTCTTCTTCGTTTGTTGAAAAAATAATTTCTTTGTTTATGTTCTTCTCTCCACTAAATAGTTTGTTGCTATTTATGAATTCATTAATCCTTGCTTTAATTTCTGATTCCTTATCAGCATTTTCCTTTATGTTGTCTGCACCGTCAAAGAAACCAAGAATATCAATAAACTTTCTTGGTTTTTCATTCATTACTCTTTTATCGTCTACTTCACAAAGTTGTTGAGGAGAAGGGAAATGATGGTTGACACAGAAGTCTTCGAGTTCATTTTCTACAGAAACAATTTCATTGAAGTTTTCTCTTTCAACTAATTTCTTGCATGCCTCTTTTTTAAACGTTTCGACGTATTTGGATGTTATAGATGTAAAGGTCGCATCGATTAAAAAGTTGTAATCGTTTATGTCAATCGTTTCTGCATTTGCTTTCTCGATAATTTTTCTAAACTTGGAAAAGAAGTTATACTTGAATTCAGACGCAATATTCTTTGTTGCAGTAATCTGTTCTATGTCAGTCTCTAGCGTCTGAGATACGAGCGATAATAATATCCGACATAATTCATTAAGATTATCATTAAGAACAAGTGCTATGTTTTTATTTCTTAAATTGTAGACGAATAGATGCCATTCATCCTTATTATTACTAATTGACGACATCAGGTTCTTTCTTTTATTGGCACTATCTTTTGAATCGAAATATAATGTCTCGTCCAACTGCTGATACTGCTTGAGAGGTTGGAATAGTATCTGATTATATTCTATTGCGCACTTTTCTACAATTTTGTCAACAACAGCACAGAATAGTTGGCCAACGCGTGTTTTTTGGTAATCAAGAAACTGTTTTCGCAGTCTGTCAATCCCTTTCTTGTTCAACATATTTACGTTGTCCGCCCAAGGAACAAGCATACTGCTATCGGCATAATTCACCAATTCTTCGTAATCCTTAGTCTTTTCGTCATAAAGTTTTTTATCAGTAAAAGCAACATTTAAGTATGTATAGCTTAATATCTGTGCATTGGTAATCGTATTGAACTCCTCTATAACTAATTTCCTCAAAAGTCTTTGTGCCGTAACTATATCATTTATTTTTAGACTATATATTGCACATATTTGCAATACATCAAGAGCCTCGGGGGCATATTTTTCAGCATCAGCAATCAACTGTAGGATTTGATCACGTGAATTTTCTGCGTTCCTTTCAAGCAAAAGAGCTGCATACTCCAGACAACACGATGAACGAATGTAGTTGGTTCTCAACAATGAATGATCATATTCCAGAAATTTATGGAAGTTTACTTCGGCAAGTGAGCGATATTTTGAAACCATTTCCAGCCGATGGGGAGAATCATAAAACTGATATTCTGGATTATTGAAAATCTTCGCCACGTCGATAGCTGCTTTTCCGAGGTTAAACCAGAAGGGGGGGTAGGCCTCGAAATATTGTTGTATCGCATTCAGTCTCTCATATTTTCTAAGCGGAATAGGATCCATAAGGATTTTGTTGTAGGCGGTTATCTGTTTCTCCGTCAATCGGTCTTCGTCTTTAAATCCATAGGTGTCAGCCAATCTCCATGCTGTGTCGAACAATTCTCTTCTCAATCCATTAAATTGTTCTATGGCAGAACGCTGAAGCTTCCACGTTTCTTCCTCATGTTCAAGGGATATGTTAGCTTTTTCCTTTCGATAATTCATATATCCCATACCAATAGCAGAAATGGCAGATACAGCTATGGCATAAGGATTCCCACTGGCTACAAATGTAAAATTTGGAATAGCGCTCCATATGGCGTTCTTCATTTTGTGCTGATATTTTTTGTCTAATATCTTTTTATCCCCTTCGTACATCCGGAAAAACGTGATGGTATCAAGTATTTGCTTCAATATATGTAAAAGAGGCTCGTCCTTAGGAAATTTTTCCAAATTCAAATTATTGAGGATCATTTCATATTCTTGTTCCAGAATATTAAGATCCTCATAGTCGATAATCTGCGAAACCGAAATTGTACACAGATTCAAGGCATAAGCGGCTTTACGCTTTTCCCGTTCCGCATCTTCTATATTTAAATTCGCGATTACATTATCACCACCCATCAACTGCGAGTCATTTTCTTTCTTATCCATAATAATAATTATTTGAGATTGAGATTTAATACTACAGGGACATGGTCTGACACTGTTTTTCTATGTAATTCGTAGTCTTCTTTGCAATAATTCTTGACGGTGTTTATTCTTTCGGCTGTTACGGATAAGGAACTAAATCTGTCCATATCGTAAGTAAAGTGATCGTAATTATTTGCCCAAAAAGATTCTCCAGGCTCTAATTCTTCAGCTTTAGTCGTTTTTAAAGTTGTCAATTTGTCTTGTATTGTTATAAGTCTTTTTATTTGCCCTCCGTCTTGAACCGTTACTATTTCATTAAGAAAAGCTCCAACTGCGCCTGACCCCTTTAGATTTAGGTTATAGTCTCCAAGAATTATAGTGTATGCAGGTCTGTTGTTACCATAGCGCTTGTCGGCTATTGTATTATATAGCGATTGTGTCAAAATATCAAATTCATGTTTTCTCATAGCTACAGCGCTAATATCCAAAAGAGTCGATGAACTACTTTTGGCAAACATGATATGTGTGTTAATCAGTCTTATTTCACAGAAGGCTCCATCTAATGGCTCAAATCTGGCATAGTATGGATTTCTTATTAATTGCCTCTGCCCAAGTTGTTTGTCAACTCGATATTGGTTGTAGATATGTGGACGGAAAGTTTTCTGTATGCCATTAGATTGTGTAGCTATTGCTAGTCTCATACGCCTTTTGTTCCATATAAAGCCATATCCTTCAGATGAAATTGAACTGAAAGACCTGGGGCTATCCCAAATTCCCTCCCATTCATAACGGCCAAGACAGTCAAGTAATCTCTCCAATGCGTTAGGTGAAAACACTTCCTGAAGAGCTATGATATCAAAGTTGTTTTCTCTGATGATTCTTGATATTAAGACAATATCTTTTTTAATCTCCTTATCAGACTGAAAGGAGAATTTGTACATATTGAATGAACCTATTTTATATGCCATAGTCAATTTATATTGTTTCGACTAATGTAGTATCGCTACAGCCAGCGAAGCAATAGATACTACAACCGCGGCGATGGCGACTATTTTGCAAGTAGTAACTTGGTGGCTTAACTTGTCAATAATTGACGTTTGGTCTATAACGAATTGTTTGTGCAAGTTAGCCCACCCTTGATATTTTTCATCAAAAACTTTATTTAAATCTTTTTTAAGCCAATCTTGACTCTCTCTTATTCTTTTTAGTTCATTGTCTATGTCTTCACCTTTATTTTTTAATAATGTCTGGATTTCTGAATGGAAAGCCTGACTACTCTTTACTTGGCTGTCTATTGAAGCCTGATATTCATCTTTGAGGTTTGCCAATGCATCTTTTGTCATCCGCTCAATGGCAGCGCCTTTGTCACTAATCTCTTTTGTTAGAGATGATAATTCCTCCCTAATTTCATGTGATTGCTGGTTTAAAGATTCTTCTTTTTTTGTAATTTGTTCAAAATAGGAAGCAACCCTTTCACCGAATTCTTTTTTCTTTTCATCAATGGAATGCTTTATTGCTTCTATGTTATCTAATTCTTTATTGGCTTTATCAGACAAAAGTTCGTATACAGAATTTATTTCATTTTTCTTCTCGATAAAGTGAATGTCTGTTTCTGCAATGTTCTTATCCTTTGAACCTTCTATTATAGTAAGAGCTTCATTTATTGATTGTTGTATTTTCTCCTTATAGTCTGGAATTTCTCGTAGTATCTTCTCAACATCTTCTTTATTCTTATTCAGCTCAGAATACAATTCTTCTTTTAGACTATTCAATCTGTCACGTAGTGTATATGCCCGCTGGAAGGATGACTCAAGTAGTTTATCAACTTCTTCGTCGTGAATACCATGTTCTTTACACCATTCTTTTATCAGAATTCGTAATTCATTACTTGCTAACGCCTGATTGTCAATTAGATTATATATGTCAGCTTCTGCTGTGGCCAATAGTTGAATTAGTTCAAGAATATTGGATATATTACCATTAGCAGATCTTATAGCATTACCACAAGTCACAATGTATTCACATAATGAATCGTATACTTGATATATCGCACTTTCAACATCACCTTTTTTGGGTACGGGTAGAAATCCCAAAAAACTACCTATGTCTATTGTTGGCTCTGCATTTTGAATTTCCTCCAAGTAGTTATCTAGTTTTTCTTTATCATCTTCAATTTGAGAGCTAATTTCTGTTATTTTCTTAGCAACTTTGTTATTTACAGGAAGATGGTCGGGTTTCGACTTAACAATAACAACAGAACTTTCATTATTCTTTTTTGTTCCTTTACCCTTTTTATTTTGCTTCTTTGCTTCTGTAAGAGTATTTACCTTTCGCCACAAATCAATATATGTCATTGTACTGCTCCATTGATCAGGAACTTTAACACCTAGTTCTTTTTCGAGAAATAATCTCAATTGTGAGAACCTATTTTTGGATATAGTATCTTCAAAAGAGATTTCACCAACGTTCTGCTCAATAAGCGTTTTAAATTCACTAGAACTCATCGTCATCCAAATATTTGTTAGAAATGTCTTTTATATTGATATTACGTTCTTTTTGCTCACCAATTTCATTATCTATTGCGCCGTCCAAACGCTTTGCTTCAAATTGTTGTTCTATAATATCTGCCCGTTTTTCAGCCATATAGCCAAACGCATTCCCTACAAATTCGTATGTATCACGCATCATCATGTCCGTTCGTAATGTTGAGAGAGAAAGACGTGCAGAATCAATACTTACTATTCTTGTATTCAGAAGGCTTAATTGTCCGTATGGCGAGTCTGCGAACAATTCTTCTTTAACACTATCAAATGCCATTAACACCAATGCTGACAAGATACTGCTTACTAAACCAGAAATAACGGCAGAGATGTCTCCAGAAATAGGTGCTAAGAATGGAATGTTAGATGATATGGCTTTATCAAGCAATTCGTTCAAAAGTGTCCCTGAGGCAAGAGCTATTCCTGCAGAAACAACTTTCAGAGCTTCAAACAATCTTTCCTGCCAAGGACGTGAAGGATCCAATATGATCTTAATTGCCTTGATAATTGACCCTATCATACAACGGATAAGTTTGAAGATATTCTTGACAGTCGAAAAGAAGTAGTTAACTATAAGGTTCACTATCTCTGAGAGCGCATTGCTTGCAGCAAATTGAGCCACTTTATGCCATAAGCTTGATAATTCTCTCTTAGTCCGTTCCATTATTCTTTGAATAAGACGCTTAGCTCTTTCCAAAAGGCTTTCATCGGAAGAATTTCTTGTGAACTCTAAATATGCTTCGTTTATAACGATTTTTATTGACTCACCAACCAACATCTTTCCTGTTGCAGCCAGAGTAGATTTACCAACACCTACGGCAAGGTCTTTGCCCTTTTCTTGCCATGCATTCTTCAGAAGTTGCGTGTTCTTTGCCCTGTCAGCTTTGTCTTGACACTCCTTTACACGCTCTGGATCCCATTCCAATTCTGGGTTATTCTTGGCTTGTTCTAATGTGTCTTTGTCTTGTATTGATTTGTTACCGTGTTCATCAGTAGCAGCCAAATTATTAGGATTGTTAGCAATAGTCTTTATGTCTTGTTCAACTCCTGTTTGATCACAAGAAGAATATAAGGCAACTTTGTCGTCTTTATAGATATCGCCAACGGCATTAACATGGTCTATGTTAACCGTCTTTTTTGTATCTCGTTTCATATCACCACTAGTATCAGGCTGGTCATAAGTACGCGGGTCGTTTTGTTCATATAGTGGTTTGCCGTTGTAAGCATTCTCGTATGAACCATCAGGACGTTTTATGCTTTTTTTAAAAGTATCTCTGACGCCTGTACCGGCTCTGTCAAAATCTGGTTTAATAACTCGTTCTCTGAATTCTGTAGCTGATTCTTTTGTTCCATTAACGCGTTCTTGCCACATTTCAAATCGCTTCTTGTCATTTTCAGTAGCCACAACCCCCTGTCTAAAATTTAGCGGAGTTGTTATTACGGCACCTTGTTCTGGTCGCCAATCTCCTCTGCCATCCAAACCAATTATTTGTTCAACAGAATCTATTGCAGCTTGTTTAATAGTACCCCAGACCTTTGAACTCAAGTTTTCACCAGCATTATTTTTCAGGAGATAATCAATTTCCTTTAAATCCTCTTCTTCTTGTTGGCTCAATTCAAGATCCAAATTATCTAATTTTTTGTAGTCTACACTATTCATAAATAACTCGTTTAAAAAAGTAAGAATCTCAGATGCAGGGAATATATGCAACAAAGATACATTTTTTTTTCAAAATTCGTACTTAAATTACATTTTTTTAGGAAAATAGTTACTCATTGTCATTATCTTCATCCTCCTTTTTCCAAAAAGTCAATGAAATTGGTTTGATTTCTATGGGCTCTATTAAGCCAGCACGTCTTGCTTCGTTGTAAAAGGTTAGCACTGTAGTTGCCGCACTTATTATTGAAATGATTCGCTTCATATTTTATATTTTTTCCTTTTTCAACACTTTTTTTATGTCTCTCATCATTGCCTTTACAATATTTAATAAACCAGAGCCTGGCAATTGTGCGGGATCTACACACACAGTACTCTTTATTATCTCTGTTAATAATGCTTCTTTTGTATTTTCAAACATGCTCTTATATTTTTCCACCATCTTTAAGTCGAAACACTATCTGAGTAATAATTGTTCTAACTTCATTCAGTACACGTCGTTCTAATGAGGATAAGTAGATATGGTGTTGGCGGTAGAGTCTGGAATTGAACTTCTCAAAGTCAATCTCCGTATACGCTGGATTGCTGTCGAGACGTGGGGCACGGCCATCGCAACAATCAGTGAACATCTGAAGCAGTTCTTGTCGAAGTTCCTGCTCCCTGCTTTCTCTTGCTATCAGTTCATTCAAATGATATAGAGAAGTGTTATTCTCCACATATTGCATGAGGCGATAGAGACGATGACATCTGAAAAAACGCTCAACATTAATTTTCAGGCCGTACTCATATAGCAATATATGTTGCAACTTGTCATAGTCTGTACCATCCGAAGATATATAGTTGTCAGATGATAATTTCTGGAAGGAATAGCGACAAAAGAAAATGTCCTTTGCTAAAATTCTCATGAGTGGTGTATCTTTGACATATCCCTTATACAAAAGATAGTAAGGGTTGTGAATATTATCACGTTGTTCACTCTTTCTCATAATCCGTTCGATATTATTCAAGGAATCTAAAGGTGAAGTAAGTCTGTCGATGGCAATAAACCTTTTCATAATTCTCATTTTTATTGGTTTCTTAATCTTTTATACTGCCAGGAGTTTTTCCAACGATCAATCTCCCAGGCACGCTCACACATTTGAGGATGGCTGTTGAAAGCTACACGACAATTTTGTTGGATGCGGTTCCACCAGGAGTCATTTTCAAAACGATGATACTCTTTGGCTTGTTCTACCAATTGATAGGGGCTGCCTTGAATGGTGGACATTCCGCATGTAAGTTTCAGCATGGCCGTCTGGAATGTCCGTTCGCCAACAACGACGGCCGCACATCTGTCAGCGGAAAGTTCGCTCTTTCGACTCCAATACTGCATAGCCATTAGAATAGGGCAAAAGGCAGCACGAGATATTACTCTCAACAGAATGCCTAACTCCTCGATAGTGCGAAGCAGCGTATTATATAAGGTATGTTGGCAGAGAATGTGGCCACACTCATGAGCCAGGATAGAGCGTACCTCATCCAACGTCAGCTTTTCAATAAGTGAGTTGCTGACGGCTACAAAGGTATTAGTTTCGCCGTAAGTATAGGCGTTCATAACAGGGTCGTTATAAATATAAAGCTCTGGTTCTCGAATACCGACACGTTTCACAACACCTTTGAATGCCTGATAGAGTTCTGGGAAGTTCTTACTGTTGACTTTAACCATGAAGCCCATGTTTTCGCCACGAAACACTTGTTCGTAGCCATATTCCATCGAGGCTCTGATTAATTCATCGAAGCCCTTTATCTTTCGTAGCATCTTAAGAGCTTTGGCATCCTCTGGATGCATGATGTCACTTGCCTTCATAATTTATATCTTTTGAGTGATTGCTGCTGACTGACGAAAACGCATTGATGCCACCATAATGACGGCAGGAATCATTACTCGATAGGCAGGAGAAGCGATGTCACTAAGAGTCCAGCCTGCTACTACAGCCCAACCAACTGGACCTGCTGCTATACTCAGATAGCGTCCTACGGTACTCATTCCCATCATTGTAATCCAGCGTCCTAACAGCATGTTTGCGATACGAAATGTAACATAGTAAATCATCTCTGTTAACAGATATGTGTTACGACGGATGGCAAACAGGATAGCAGAGACAAGCATCTGATGATTCAAACTCTTGTGGGGGATACCTGCCTTGTCGGCCATTTTCCTCAATTCTTCATCAGACATCTTGGCCGTAGCCTGTTCACAAATAGTGGTTAACAATTCTTGCTCCATAGCCTGAGTATCGTCACTGTTATTCACCTTGATACGCATCCTTTTACAGACGCGGCGTACAATAGTTTCATAACTGTCAGCTTCACCTTTACGACAGAACGTTTTGATGGTGTTGCTGCCAAACTTTCTTAACTCTTCTCCAATTTCCGTTGCCATCAGGTTCATCCTTTCTGGATAATGCTTGATGTAGGCGTCGGAATTAGTCAGTTGTTCACTATACCTGACCTCACCTTTGTTATTGTAGGTGAGTATATCGCACAGTGTGCGAAGATCTTCGTTGTTACACGTTGCAAGGAACGCGAGGTCTTTGTCCTGATTCATAATTCTATCTCCTATAATTCCAATTTCGGAGGCAAAATTATGTGTAGCGGCGGACAAAACATGTCCGACCTAATAAAAAATGCGTTTTTAATCTGTTTTTTGTGTTATTCAGGTATCTTTTCAACATGGTTTTATATAGAACCACTTTTCTTGGAGCTTTCTTGGGGCGTTCTATCCCTCTTCTTTCCCTACTGAAACATAATCGAACCTCTGCCGAAGGTCTCGGCCACCTTTTGTTTGGTCAGTGTAAGGCCTATGTTACGACTTATGAACGACCTTGCTGCAATATACCATCGATAGCGCAACGCTATCCGAGTGTCATACTGGCCAAGGTTCAAATTCTAATTCCAGCTCAATCCATTGATTTTCTTCCGGTGGCGTGGCACTCTTTTGATTGGCTACGCCCAATCCCAACAAACGGATGGGATGCGAGTGAAACTCCACCTGTTGCATCAGCTGCTTGGCCAGCGGCAGGATCTCATCCTTGGTGCGGAGAATATGGTCAACAGTGATGCTGCGGGTGATTTGCTGGAAGTCCAGGAACTTGACTTTCAGCGTCAGGGTGCGACCCTCGAAGTCGTTCTTCTCGATGCGCCTGACCAGCTCCAGCACCGTGTGGTACAGGTTGATGGTAACGGCGGCATTTTCGCTGATGTCCGACTCAAAGGTCTGCTCACAGCTAACACTCTTCCGCTCCCACTCGCTGATAACAGGTCGGTTATCGATGCCTCGTGAGAAGTCATAGAACACCTGGCCCATCTTGCCGAACTCCTGCGTCAGTCGGCTCAGTGACATGTTTCTCAGGTCTAAGCCCGTGAAGATACCCATGCGGTGCATCTTCTCAGCGGTCTTCTGACCTACGCCCCATATCTTCTCTATCTTCAGTTGTGCGATGAAGTCCAATGCTCTGTCAGGATGAATCACCGTCAGTCCGTCGGGTTTGCGCCAGTCGGAGGCAATCTTCGCCAGGAACTTACAATAACTCACGCCAGCCGATGCCGTCAGACCTGTAGCCTCACGAATACGCTGTTTGATTTCTCGCGCAATATCTACGCCCAACTCAATGCCTTTCTTATTCTCTGTCACATCAAGAAAGGCTTCGTCGAGTGAGATAGGCTCTATCAGGTCGGTATAGTCGTGGAATATTTCATGCAACTGTGCCGACACTTCCTTATACTTCTGGAAATGCGGCTCCACGATGATCAGATGCGGACACAAGCGTTTAGCCACCTGAATGGACTGCGCCGAATGCACGCCAAACCGTCGTGCCTCGTAGCTGGCCGTTGCCACCACACCACGTTCGGCATCGTGTCCCACCGCTATCGGCTTGCCACGAAGCTCTGGATTGTCGCGCAACTCCACATTGGCGAAGAAAGCGTCCATGTCGATGTGAATAACCTTCATCAGCATCCAAAATCTTGTGCAAAGATACGAATAGTTATCGATATAGCACCTCTATGAACATGAAAAACCGCCAAAAACACATGAAACCGATAACAATTCGATAGTGAATCGTTAATTCACGCAAGATAATTTTCCGAGACCGCCGATGCCGGAGTAATGCTGTACTTTTGCCGACCAATGAGGGAAAGCCCCTCAGTTTATAACCAACACAAAAACTA
>Ga0256404_1011168_pt1 | contig 12137 bp, 11 predicted proteins | sample RumenRJG_01DNA_FD_185990 | JGI IMG/M metagenome (GOLD analysis project Ga0256404, IMG submission 185990) | Bovine rumen microbial communities from Lethbridge, Alberta, Canada - RJG_01 | ecosystem: Host-associated > Mammals > Digestive system > Stomach > Rumen | place: Canada: Alberta | collected... | reverse complement strand
CGGTGGCCCGCGCTTCGGCAAAAACAAGATGTGGGAACGCCACTCGCCCGGAAAGACCTGGGAAGGCACGGCCTTCGGTGTGTTGGTCACGGTGCTGGTGGCCGTCTTTGTCGGCCCGTGGCTCCAGCCCGCCGTGGCGTGGTACCATTGGCTGGCGTTGGGGTTGATCTGCAGCGTGATTGACACCCTTGGCGACCTGGTGGAGAGCATGCTTAAACGTTCCGTCGGAATGAAGGACAGCGGCAACATCATGCCCGGCCACGGCGGTTTCCTCGACCGTTTCGACAGCCTGCTCATCATCATGCCGTTCGCATTTGCATACATAAACCTTATAATCTTTTAAATATGAAAATCCATCGCGAAGGTAAGAAAATAATATTTATCACCGGCTCGGCCATCTTCCTGATTGTGCTGTTGCTTTTGTTGCTGGTCAAGGAGTGGAACATCGTCCATTACCTCTTCGTCGCCGCCTTGCTCATCTTCGGCTTCATGGTTGTGGCCTTCTTCCGCATCCCCCGCCGTATCTTTGCCGATAGCCCCAACGAGATTATCTCGCCTGCCGACGGCACCATTGTCACCATCGAGCAGGTCAACGAGAAAACCTATATCAAGGGCGAGTGCATGCAGGTCAGCATCTTTATGAGCGGCACCGACGTGCATGTCAACCGCTACCCCTGCGACGGCTTGGTGGAGTACGTCAAGTTCCGCCGCGGCAACTACTTCGTTGCCTCCTATCCCAAGAGCAGCGACCTCAACGAGCGCACCGAGATAGGCATGCTCCTCGACAACGGCAAGCGCATCCTCATCCGTCAGGTGGCGGGTGTAATGGCACGCCGCATCGTCTGCTACTCCAAGGAGGGCGAGCGTGTCAAACAGAACCAGGAGCTCGGATTCATCCGCTTTGGTTCGCGCGTCGACCTCTTCTTGCCCCTGGACTTCCCCATCAACGTGGCCCTGCAGGACAAGGTGAGAAACGCCATCAGCCCCATCGCCGAAATCGTCTGACCATGATTGCCGACCAGATTCTATACGAAGACAACCACTTGCTGGCGCTGAACAAGTTGCCCGGACAAATCACCCAGGGCGACAAGACCGGCGACACCCCGCTGGCCGAGCTGGTGAAGGAGTTCATCAAGGAACGCGACCACAAGCCCGGCAATGTCTATTGTGGCGTCATCCATCGGCTCGACCGTCCGGTCTCCGGCGTGGTACTCCTCGCCAAGACTTCCAAAGCGCTCTCCCGCATGGTGGAGAAGGTTCGCACACGCGAATTCGAGAAACACTACTGGGCTGTGGTCAAGAACGCTCCTCCGCAGCCTGCCGGTACCCTCGAAAACTGGCTGGTCAAGAACGAGGAACGCAACAAGAGTTATGTCTTCTCCTCGGCTCGCCCCAACGCCAAACTGGCACGCCTCGAATACCGCGAGATAGCTGTCAGCGACGGTGGCTACCACCTGCTGGACATCAACCTCCACACCGGGCGCCACCACCAGATTCGCTGCCAGCTGGCCAACATCGGATGCCCCATCAAAGGCGACCTCAAATACGGTGCCCCGCGAAGCAATGACGACGGCAGCATCTCGCTCCATGCGCATTCCATCGCTTTCGAGCACCCCGTCACCCACGAGCACGTCGTCATCAACGCCCCGTGCCCCTCAATAGAAAAAATGTTTAATATTAAATAATATATGAAAAAGATTGTTGTTTTTATGGCTCTTGCCCTTGCCACCGGCACCCTTGCACAAGCCCAGGTGGTGACAACAGACAGCTTCGACTACCTCGAACTACGCTACGAAACTCCCCAAATCAGCTCCTATCCTAAGACCTTCGACGGACGTACGACCAATGTGCTCGACATGGAGGGCTACCTCAGCGGTGGAGAATACGGCGCCCCGGCCCTCCCCGTGAAGACCGATCTCATCACCATCCCCTTCTGCCAGTCGCTCTCGGTCGAGGTCTCCGATGCCGTCTATGACACCCTCGACCTCAACCTCACCGACCTCTACCCCCTGCAGCCCTCCCGCTCCAAGTCGCAGCGTGAGGATCCTGCCCCTGTCATCGATTCCAAGCGCTATGCCCTCAATGAATTCTGGGGTCTGCCACTGGCCTCTGTCGACGTCTTGGGCGTGGCCCGCGACCGCCGCGTGGCCAACCTCGTCTTCAGCCCCGTGCGCGTCAACCCTGTCACCGGACAGGCCATCGTCTGCCGCATGGCGACGGTCAAAGTTCGTTATATCAACGCCGACGTCCAGGGCACCATCGACCATTACAACCGTTATTACTCGCCGGCATTCACCGTCGGACAGACGCTCAACCGCCTCTTCTCCACCAAGGACATCAGCACTGTATCGCCCCTGCGCATGGTCATCATGGCCCCCGGCGCTCTTCGTTGCAACAGCCTTGAACGTTTCGCCGACTGGAAGCGCAAGCAGGGCATGCTGGTAGACCTCGTCTACACCACCGACCTCGGTCTGTCCAGCAACACCTCCATCGCCAACTACCTCAAAGGCCTCTATACCGACGCCACCCCCGATGCTCCGGCTCCCACCTTCCTCATCCTCGTGGGCGACCACACCAACCTCCGCGCCTTCGATACCCGCCTCACGTCGTCTTCCTGGTGGGTCAGCTACGACCACATCTCCGACCTTTACTTCACCACCTGGACTAGCGGCGACCATCTGCCCGACTGCTACTCCGGTCGCTTCTCCGCCACCGATACCACCACCCTGGCCTCCATTGTCAACAAGACCCTCTACTACGAGACCTATGCCTTCTCCGACGATAGCTACCTTGGCCGTGCTGTTCTCATCTCCGGCATCGACGGTGGCGGCACCACCGACAATGACAACGCCTACCGTGTCTGCGACCCCACCATGGACTATATTGCCTCCTTATACATCAATGCTGACAATGGCTTCAACGAGGTGAAATACTACAAGAACAACACTTCGCGCCACCCCGCCGGTGTCACTGTCACCGGCAGCTCCTCGGCCTCTGGCGTCGCCTCCACCCTCCGCAACCTTTATAGCTCCGGCATGGGCTGGATCAACTATAGCGCCCACGGCAACTGGAACGAATGGTCCATTCCCTCCTTTACCGTCAACAATGTCAACAACATGTCCAACAACGGCAAGCCTTCCATCATGATTGGCAACTGCTGCCTCAGCAACAAGTTCGACATGGGTGTCTGCTTCGGCGAGTCCCTGCTCCGCCGCGCCAACAACGCCGGCGCCGTTGCCTACTTCGGAGCCACCAACTCCACCTACTGGGACGAGGACTTCTTCTGGTCCGTCGGTATCCGCAATAACATCCGCAACGCCATGACCCTTGCCTATAACTCCAGCAAACTCGGCATGTACGACCGCCTCTTCCACACCCACGGCGAGGACATCGCCTCCTATGCCGTCACCACTGGCAGCATGCTCAATGTCGGCAATATGTCCGTCAACTCTGCCAGCTCTTCCCAGCTGAGCGACTCCCAGTCCAAGCTCTACTACTGGGAGATCTACGAGCTCATGGGCGACCCCTCGCTCCTCCCGTGGCTCGGCACCGCAGAAGAACTCACGGCCTCCGTCGCCCGTCATAACGATAACGTCACGGTCAACGTCCCGCCCTACGCCTACGTGGCCTTTGTCGACTCTGCCGACCACAGCCTCGTCGCTGCTGCCTTCGCCAACCAGAACGGCGTGGCCACGCTGCCCATTGCCGCTTCTACCGACCTTGCCGCCACCTGCCTCTCCGTCACCGCCCAAGGCTACAAACCCTACTTCAAGGCCTATGGCCAGGGCTCCGTCGGCGTCGACCTCGCCGCCGCTGCTGCCGTCAGCGTCAGCCCCAACCCCGCCACTACGGCCGTCACCGTCAGTGCCGAAGGCCTCCGGCAGGTCGAGCTCCTCGACCTCATGGGCCGCACCCTTGCCACGCAGACCGCTGTCGACGGCACCTGCCAGCTGCCGCTGCATCAGCTCAACGCCGGGCTCTACCTCCTTCGCCTCTATGCCGCCGGCGACGTCACCGTACAGAAACTCATAGTAAATAAATAATTCTTTCCGTCATGAAGAAAACAATCCTCATCGTTGCCTGCTCCCTGGCCCTCGTCTCCTGTGGCTCCAACGGCAGCGTGAACCGCCTCACCCAGGCTCCTGAACTCAAGACCCAGACCGACACCCTCTCCTGGGCCTACGGCCAGAATATCGCCAGCCTCCTCCGCGAGGGCTACTTCAACCAACTCGATGCCGACCTCATTATGCAGTCGGCTCGTTATGCCCTCGACGGCCATACCGACCAGCCCCTCACCCCCGAGGAGACTAAGGATGCCATCTCTTACATCATGACGATGTTCGCCATGCAGTCTAATGCTCAGGCCACCGCCACCCAGAAGGATGTCGACGCCCAGCAGGAAGCCTATTTCAAACGTCTCGAGAAAGAGAACCCCAATGTCAAACGCCATCCCCAGGGCTTCTACTACGAGGTCCTCAAGCAGGGCTCTGGTCCCAACGTCCAGTACGCGCAGCGCATCCTCTTCGACTATCGAAGCTTCCTCCTGCTCTCCGGCGAACCCTACGACCAGACTTATGGCCACCGCGACCCCATCCTGCATGTCGTTGGCGAGCCCATGTTCCCCGGCCTCATCGAGGGCCTCCAGCTCATGAACCCCGGCAGCATCTACCGCTTCTACTTCCCCTATCAGCTTGCCTTCGGCCCCACAGGTGCCGGCACCATTCCAGGGTTCACCCCCCTCATCTACGAGGTGGAACTCCACGAGGCATACGAGAACTGACCCATTGCAAAAAAAAGGCTGCCGGATGGCAGCCTTTTTTTTAATATCCCAATATCTTCAACATCGACTTGTAGCTTTGCTCCTTGGCGAATAGCTTTGTCGTGTATTCGCCGTTCTTGTCTTTGTCGATGATGACGTGCTTCGGCGCCGGTATCAGGCAGTGCTGTATGCCGCCGTAGCCGCCTAAGCTCTCCTGGTATGCCCCCGTGTGGAAGAAACCGATATACAACGGGTCGTCCTTCTGCAGCTTGGGCAGGAAGATGGCGTTGGCATGACTGTCGGCATTGTAGTAGTCCTCCGAGTCGCATGTCAGGCCGCCCAGGAACACCCGCTGGTACTCGCTGTCCCAGTGGTTGATGGGCAGCATGATGAACCTCTGGTTGATGCCCCAGGTGTCGGGCAGCGTGGTGATGAAACTCGAGTCGATCATGTACCACAACTCGCGGTCGTTCTGCTGCTTCTGGTCCAGAATGCTGTATAGCGTGGCTCCGCTCTCGCCTACGGTGAAGCTGCCGAACTCCGTGAAGATGTTCGGCTCCTCCACGCCCCGCAGCGTGCAGATGTTCTTGATCTGTGCCAGGATTTCCTCGGCCATGTACTCGTAGTCGTAGTTGGCCGCCAGGCTCACCTTGCTCGGGAAGCCCCCGCCGATGTTCAGCGAATCCAACTCCGGACATAACCTCTTCAGGTCGCAGTAGACGTTGACGCACTTCGCCAACTCGTTCCAGTAGTAGGCTGTATCGCGGATGCCCGTATTGATGAAGAAGTGCAGCATCTTGAAGCGGAACTTCGTGTTCGGCTTCACCTGCTCCTCGTAGAACGACACAATGTCGTTGTATCGGATGCCCAGACGCGAGGTGTAGAAGTCGAACTTCGGCTCCTCCTCCGAGGCTATGCGGATGCCCAGGTTCATCTGCTCGCCACCCTCGGCAAGCATCTGGTCCAGCGTATAGTACTCGTTCTTGTTGTCCAGCACCGGTATCACATTGTGGAATCCGTCGTTGAAAATACCCACAATGTTTTCTATATATTGTTCCTTCTTGAATCCGTTGCACACGATCACTTTCTCCTTGTCTATCAACCCTTGGTTGTGCAATTCCTGTATCAGGTTGATGTCGAAAGCCGACGAGGTCTCGAGGTTGATGTCGTTCTTCAACGCCTCCTCCAGCACAAAGGCAAAATGGCTGCTCTTGGTGCAGTAGCAGTAGTTATAGGTGCCCCGATAGTCGGTTTTGGCGATGGCCACGTTGAACAAACGTTTCGCCTTCTGAATCTGCGAACTGATTTTGGGCAGGTAGGTAATCTTCAACGGTGTGCCGTATTGTTTGATGATTTCCATCAACGGTATGTCGTGGAAATACAGCTCACTGTCCTCGGTGCGGAATTCGTCCTGTGGAAAATCGAACGTTTGGTCGATTAGGTCGTAATATTTGTTCTTCATCTTGGTTGATATGATTAAATTTCAATTGTTTTACCTAATCCGACTCACTCGGATTCGTCTGCAAAGATACAACTAATTTACTTACATTGATAAAAAATCTTCAAAAAAGTTTAATTAAATCCCGATGGTTATTTGTAAGATTCTGATTTGTAATATTATAGTGTTTGTCGGGTGTTCAGCGTATCCCTAACTGCCACATAATCAACCCCACCTCCTTACCAAAGCCTTATCAAGTCCTTACCAACTCCTTACCAACTCCTACCAAAGTGGGAGATGATAGGGTGTTGGTAGGGCGAAAATAGGCTTTTCGTCCGGTTTTCGGATGTGTTGTTCGGGAGTGAATCCGGGTGAGTTACTTCCCTCGGCCTTGCACGATGATTTTGGCCGTGTAGACCATGATCTTCAGGTCTGTGGTGATGGACATGTTGTCCAGATAAAGGAGGTCGTAGCGCAGGCGCTCCACCATTTCGTCGACCGACGAAGCGTAGCCGTACTTCACCTGTCCCCACGAAGTGATGCCGGGTTTGATGCGCTGAAGCAGCAGGTATTCGGGTGCGCGTTTCACAATCTGGTCGATGTAGAACTGGCGTTCCGGACGTGGGCCGACAATGGACATCGTGCCGCGCAAGACATTGTAGAACTGTGGTATCTCGTCCAGACGTACCTTGCGCATGAAACGGCCGAAGGGGGTGATGCGGGGGTCGTCGTCCTTCGAGAGGGCCGGACCCGCCTGTTCGGCGTCGACGTACATCGAGCGGAATTTGTGCATGCGGAACGGGCGGCCGTGCAGGCCGATGCGCTCCTGCGCATAGAAGACCGGGCCGGGCGACGTGGCACGGACGATGATGGCGGTGATGAGGTAGACCGGCGAGAGCACGATCATGGCAATCAGTGCTATCACCACATCGCCGATGCGCTTGATGGAGTACTGCCACTCCGGCATCAGTCGGTTGTTGATGACGATGAAGGGGGAATGGAAGATGGACTGCTGCTTCACCGAGCCCACGATGAGGTCGCGGGCGTCGGGCGTGAGCTTGATGATGAGGTCGGCGGCGGAGTTGAGCTGGCGCAAGATGCCGCCGATGAGTTCTTTCTCTGTGTCCTCCAGGGCGATGATGACCTCCTCGATATGGTGCTCCTCGATGAGCGGCCGCAGGTTGTCGATGCCGCCCAGGCAGGGCATCAGTGTCGACAGCGGATTGCCGGGCTCTGCGCTCCGCTCGCTCTCCACGTCTATATATCCTATAATGATATTGCCGGAGTAGGTCTCCTGGTTCTCAATGTCGAGGTAGGTGTGGTAGGCTTTGCTGCCCGACCCGATGAGGAGGGTGGGGAATCCGATGCGGCGCGTGTGGACACGCCGCACCGTCTGCGAGGTGATCATCAGTCGGAAGAGGTAGGTCAGTGTGAAGTGCACCGCCAGGAGGAAGAGGAAAGCGGCATAGTGGTCGCTGTAGGTGGTGATGTCGTCGTCGAGCAGCAGCAGGAAGAAGATGACCACCGAGCCTATCAGCGTGGCCATCAGTGTGTCCAGCAGCTCCTTCAGTCGTGCCTTGCGCAGCACATTGCGGTAGGTTCCCAGGATGGTGTAGAGCGCCAGCCATCCGGCAGGCACCAGCGCCAGCCCCAGCCAGTAGTTGGGGTCGGAGAAGAGCTGCGGGCTGAAGGTCGTCAGCTCGGGGGCGGCAGGAGTATCCAGGGCCAGCTTGCGGAAGGCGAAGAGCGCCGTCCACGACAGCAGCGCCGCCAGGAGGTCGAGGGCTATGTATTTCAGAGTCTGTTTTTTCTTCATGAGGGGTAGTGGAGGTTAGTTGACGGTGTTGGTGGAGATCACTTTGACATTGTCGATGCGCACATCGCCCTCGTCGCCGTAGACATTCAGCGCGGCAAAAGACAGGCGGAAAGACTGCGGGTGGTTGAACCACGACCAGGTGCGGCCCAGGTTGATGTAGATATGCTGCCAGTGGTCCGTGGGGTTCACCACCATCACGCGCTCGGTGACGGGGTTGCCCCCGCTGGTGTAGGCGGCGGTCATGTAGACCTCGAATGGGAGGTCCGACCGTGTGTCGAGTTCCATATAGAGCGCACGTGTGGCGTCGAAGATGTAGAAGTCGGAGTTGATGGAGAAGGGGCGGTTGTCCACCGTGTCGGCCACATGCACCATAGCGTAGCCCTGGCCGGTACAGGCGTTCTCGGGGTCGTGTTTCACCCACGTCACCGAGTCGAAATAGAGGCTGCTGGCCGTAGGCTCGAAGAGCTCGTACATGTGTATGTCGCTCAGCGAGATATTGTAGGTGGTGCTCAGCGTGTCGAAGCGCAGGGTGTCGCCGCTGCGGCAGAAAAGGGTGTCGCTATAGACGTCGCCGCCCATAGTGAAGGTGTGCTTCTTGATGGTGATAGGCTTGTAGAAGGAATAGAAAGGCATCAGGCTGCTGTTGCCGCTATGGGCTACGGCGGGGTAGACCTCGATATAGTCGATGGGGCCGTCGTGGCGGATGGGCACCGTGAAGGGCAGGCGGAACAGGCCGATAGTGTCCATCGAGTGTCTGCCGGGGTAGTGGATGGCCACATAGCAGGCCATGATGTCGGACGTATAGAACCCCTCGTCGAGGGTGATGGGATTGCTCTCCGGAGGCACCAGCTTGATGGCGTCGATATGGAGGAACGACGGGGCGACGAAGTCGTCGTCGGCGCAGGATGCGCAAAGCAGCATCAGCATGATGGGCAGTAGCCTCAGATGTTTCATTGTTCTAATCTCTTTTGGTCTAATAAACGAGCAAGTTGAAAATTTATTATTCCTGTATGAAAAATTATGTGTATTTTTGCAAATCTTTAACAACCTAAATATATATTGTATGAAAGAACTTGCCATGCATGTCTACGACCTGATGGAGAACTCCACGGCGGCTAATGCCAAGGATGTCAAGTTGACCATTGTGGACAGCCTGAAGAACAACGACTTCCATTTCACTATCGAAGATAACGGCAAGGGCATGAGCCCGGAATTCTTGGCCAAGGTTACCGACCCCTACACCACCAGCCGCACCACGCGCAAGGTGGGCCTCGGGTTGCCGCTCATCAAGATGAACACCGAGAAATGCGGTGGCGGCATGAAGCTCACCAGTCAGGTGGGCGTGGGCACCCGCCTCGAGTTCTGGTTCGAACACAATAACTGGGACCGTCCGCCCATGGGCGACCTCCCCGGCACCCTCGTCATGCTCCTCTCGGCGCACGAGGACATCCATTTTGTCATCACCTACCGTACCGACGAGGGCGAGTTCGTCCTCGACACCGACGAGCTCAAGGAGGCCCTCGACGGCATGTCCATGAACGACATCCATATCATCAACTACCTCAAAGAGATGATTGCCGAGAACCTTAAGGAAATCCACGCCAACGAATGAAACGGATAGGTGTTTTGAGTGACACCCATGGGGTGTTGGCGCCGCAGGTCTTCTCCTTCTTCAAGGACTGCGACGAGTTGTGGCATGCCGGCGACATTGGTCCTGGTGTCCTCGACGAACTGCGGGCCTTCAAGCCCGTGCGCGCCGTCTGGGGCAACTGCGACAGCTTCAGCCTGCATTACGAACTCGAGGAGCGTGCCTTCTTCGAGGTCGAAGGGCAGCGTGTCCTCATGACGCACATCGGTGGCTGGCCCGGGCACTACCCCCACGAGCTGCGTCGCACCCTCGAGCTCGCCAAGCCCGACCTCTTCGTCTGTGGACACAGTCACATCCTCCGTGTCATGTACGACAAAGACTATAACTTCCTTCATATCAACCCCGGTGCCGCCGGACGTCAGGGCTTCCACAAAGTCGCCACCCTCGTCCGCTTTACCCTGGACCCCCGGCCCAAGGACCTCGAAGTCATGGAATACAAAAAAGAAACCATCCCCCTCCTCCACGAGTGCGGTGGTAAATGTTAAATTATAGTTAAAAGAGTATTGTATGGAATAAAATTTGTACCTTTGCAAAATAAAATTCAATTGGACTATGTGCACGATAACAGTAAATATTGATGAGGCGGCACTCCGGGAGATGCAGCCGGAAATTGACTCTACGGGGGCTGTCCGTGCCTGGGTACAGGAACTTGTTGACACCCGCATGCAGCAGATGCGTATAGAACGAGAGCATGGTGTGGCACGTGGTAGAACTTTGCAGGAAGATTTTTGGCAAACCATTGAGCAAGAACAGGAACTGACGCTTAAGCCATCGGTGATAGTATCGGATGACGATGAGGTTGTTGACCTTGATGATTTCAGAGCTGATCTGCATCGGATGGTGGAAGAAATCTATTCTGAGGTGTGATGGTGTATAGGTACAAGATCAAGTCTCTTGCACGTCGAAAGATAACCTCTTTCTATTATAACGTGGCAAAAAAATATAAACACACTTACATATGGCAAACACAAGCAAGTGGTATTACGCATACATTATAGATGGTGATACGATCATCATTGTCGATGTTTGTCACGCGCAGAATATGCATGAAGAATGAACTTTAAGGACCTCGAGGTCATGGAATACAAAAAAGAAACCATTTTGGTGTAGTCTTGCACCAGAGGGATACCAGAGGGATACCAGAGGGATACCAGAATTATGTCATGGAGCCCCATAATGTTTTATGGGGGGCTTGGTCTTTGCATTCATGCGTGAATAAACTCCATTGCACGAACCCTGCAATACCTAAGAGAAATCTTCAAGATTTCCTTTTTTTTTCTTTTTATGACTGGTTTTGTAATGCTTTGCAAATATGCTAATTATATAGGAATATAATATATGTTGTGTTAATATGTATAAAAAAATAAATTTTGTCAAACAAAAAAGAATTCGTACTTTTGCAAATTGAAACTAAGAGTACCCTGTCGCCATCAAACCATGTGACTGAGGGTGCTTTGCTATTATATATTCGCGCATTCACGCAATCACACATTTCAAGCATTTAATACAATGAAAATCTCCGTAGCAGGTACCGGCTATGTCGGTCTCAGCATCGCCACCTTGTTGGCGCAGCATAACGACGTCACCGCTGTCGACGTCGTCAAAGAGCGTGTTGATTTAGTCAACAACAAGAAGTCGCCCATTCAGGACGATTATATCGAGGACTATCTGGCAAACAAGCCCCTTTCTCTTAAGGCTACATTGGACCAGGAGGCCGGCTACCGTGATGCCGACTTCGTCGTCATCGCCGCTCCCACCAATTACGACAGCCAGAAGAACTTCTTCGACACCTCCGCGGTGGAGTCTGTCATCGACGCCGTCCTCAAGGTCAACCCCGACGCCGTGATGGTCATCAAGAGCACTATCCCCGTGGGCTATACCCGCGGACTGTATGTGAAGTACGCCAAGAAATTCGGACTCCTGGGCACAGGCTCCTCCCCTAAACTAAGGGAGGTGGCCGCACAGAGCGCGGACCTGGGCACAGGCTCCTCCCCTAAACTAGGGGAGGTGGCCGCACAGAGTGCGGACCTGGGCACAGGCTCCTCCCCTAAATTAGGGGAGGTGGCCGCACAAAGTGCGGACCTGGGCACAAGCTCCTCCCCTAAATTAGGGGAGGTGGCCGCACAAAGTGCGGACGGAGGGGTAAACTGCAGCCAGAAACTAACACACTCACGCAATAACGCATTCCCACATTCAGAAGAATCACTAACACACTCACGCAATAACACATTCCCGCATTCAGAAGAATCACTAACACACTCACGCAATAACACATTCCCACATTCAGAAGAATCACTAACACACTCACGCAATAACACATTCCCACATTTTAATCTTTTGTTTTCACCCGAATTCCTTCGCGAAAGCAAAGCCCTCTACGATAATCTCTACCCCAGCCGTATCATCGTGGGTATTCCCAACATGATGAAAGGCAAAGAGTACGAGGAAGAGAACCAAGCCATCAAGGCGCTGACAG
>Ga0256404_1011163_pt1 | contig 12142 bp, 14 predicted proteins | sample RumenRJG_01DNA_FD_185990 | JGI IMG/M metagenome (GOLD analysis project Ga0256404, IMG submission 185990) | Bovine rumen microbial communities from Lethbridge, Alberta, Canada - RJG_01 | ecosystem: Host-associated > Mammals > Digestive system > Stomach > Rumen | place: Canada: Alberta | collected... | reverse complement strand
TTGACTGGTACATTGCAAAAGAATATTGATTATGATTCCCTCATGAAATGTTCAAATCGCGACAAATATTCCCTCATAAAATGTTATAATATGATTGATAATTCGCTCTAATTATGTTATACTGTTAAATGTAGGAGTGATGTTATGACTTATTTAAAGCGTAAAGCCGATTTGTTTTTAACTGAATGGAAAGCAGATTCAGATAGAAAGCCTTTGATGATTAAGGGCGCTCGTCAGGTTGGAAAAACAGAGACGATTCGCAGATTTGGTGAAAATAATTATGCCAGTTTTATCGAAATCAATTTTTATGAAGAGCCAAAATATAAGGCGATCATCCGTGACGGATATGGTGCCGCTGAAATAATAAAGAATATATCTTTGATTGATCCTTCAAAGAGATTTATTGAAAATGATACTTTGATATTTTTCGATGAAATACAAGATTTCCCGGAGATTGCGACTTCGCTGAAGTTCTTTGCTCAGGATGGTCGTTTTGATGTGATTGGCAGCGGCTCATTACTTGGTATCCACTACAAGAGGATTGAGAGCAATAGCGTTGGCTACAAAACCAATTATGAAATGAACTCGCTTGATTTTGAGGAATTTCTTTGGGCATTACATTACAGCGAGGAACAAATTGGAAGTATTTTTGATCATATGCTTGATCTTAAGCCGTTTAGTCAGCTGGAGCTTGATACATTTAATCGGTGCTTTTTGGAGTTTTCAATTCTCGGCGGAATGCCTGCGGTCGTGAGGGATTATATTGATAAAGGTACTTTTGAAGGAAGTCTTGATACGCAGCGGCAGTTATTGCTTGACTATGAGGACGATGTTCGCAAGTATGCAGAGGGGCTTGACCAAAGCAAGATTATCAATGTGTTTAGACACATCCCTGTTCAGCTTGCAAAAGATAATAAGAAATTTCAGATTTCAAAGGTCGCAAAGGGTGCGCGTTCAAAGGATTATATCGGCTGTATAGACTGGCTGAACGATGCCGGTATAATTAACATATGCTATTGTATGAGCTTTCCCGAACTGCCGTTGAAAGGTAACTATGACAGTTCTAAATATAAAATTTATATGCGGGATACAGGATTGCTCGTTGCAATGCTTGACGAAGAATCGCAAGATGATTTGCGTGTTAATAAAAACCTCGGTGTTTACAAGGGCGCTTTGTATGAAAACATTGTTGGTGATGCGCTGGTTAAGGAAGGGTATCAGCTATATTATTACAAGAGAGAGGACTCCACTTTGGAGCAGGATTTCTTTTTGAGGACAAAGCGGTCGTTGGTTCCTATTGAGGTCAAAGCAAATAACAACCGCGCAAAATCTTTGATAACGCTAATCAAGAGTGAGAAATATTCCGATGTTCAATATGGTATAAAGCTTTGTAACGCAAATATTGGTTTTAACAACAGCATTTATACATTCCCTTATTTCTGTACCATTATGCTGAAAAAGTATTTGGCAGAGCAGGATTGGTGATTAGTAAACACTTATCTGTTACAAAAAATACAACGAATATCTTTCCTGGATCACAAAAAATACAACGAAAAACTGGCTCGGCGCAACAGAAAATGCACCGAGCCTATTTTATACCCTTCCCCAATACCCACAGTTTGTAAAAATTCCTTCGTTAATATGTACTAACCCAGCCCTTGCCTTTTAGCAAACCTGCCTATATTTACGCAGAAATTCAGCCAGGGTATCAATGTTATCTGTGACGGGTCGCCTTCTCGGATACGCAGTGTCCTGCGGATTTCCTTTGGGATAACAACCCTGCCCAAATCATCAATTCTCCTGACTATTCCCGTAGCCTTCATATCTAAAATCTCCCTCATAATTTAATATTTAGCAAAATCCTTGCACGAATATTGTTTGAGTTACAAATATTTTTATGCGTAAAAGGTTGTGGGATAAACTGGAAGTTATTTTTGAGAAAATATTATTTTTATACTGACAACGTGTCAGAATAGTTGTATAATAAAGTTACTGACAGAGTGTCAGAATGACTTTTGTTAATCATTAAATTAATATCAATACAAAGGAGAGGTAATAATGAGCAAAAAGTTAGTAGCATATTTTTCCGCAAGCGGAACGACCGCAGCGGTTGCCGAGAATTTGGCAAAGGCCGCAGGCGCAGATTTGTATGAGATTAAGCCTGCTGTTGCCTACACAAGGGCTGACCTTAACTGGCAGGATAAAAACTCGCGCAGTTCACTTGAAATGCGCGACAAAAGCTCGCGCCCCGAGCTTGCCGATACAAACGCGAATATCGCGGAGTACGACACAATTTTTGTCGGATTTCCCGTTTGGTGGTATGTCGCCCCGACTATTATCAACAGCTTTTTAGAGGCTTATGATTTCAGCGGAAAGAAGGTTGTTCTGTTCGCGACCTCAGGCGGTTCGGGCTTTGGAAAAGCTGTTTCAGGCTTGCAGCCGAGCGCTCCTAAAGCTGAGATTGTCGAGGGAGAAATTCTCAACGGCAGACCGAACGGAGCTAAGCTTAAGGCTTTTGCCGATAAATATTAATTTTACAGTGAGCCGCCTGTGTTGGGCGGTTCATTTTGCGTTTGAGTGCATAATTGGTCTAATTGCCTTGAAAAACCGCCTGCCGCGTGATATATTATAATATAGTCTTTTATTTTCATAAATTCCGGAGGGGAATGTATGAGTGCGGTCAAAAAGGTATTAATGATATATAACGGTGCAAGCCTGATTTTGCGGATAATTATCGGCATTGTCATCGGCGTGGTACTCGCGCTGATTGTGCCGCAGGCGGAGTGGATTTCTATGCTCGGCAATTTGTTTGTCGGAGCGTTAAAGGCGATTGCTCCGGTGCTTGTCGCGGTTCTTGTCGCGGCTTCGCTGTGCCAGAGTGGCGCAAAGCTCGACCGGCGGTTCGGCTTGGTAATCTTCTTTTACATCCTCTCAACATATTTGGCGGCAGTTGCGGCGGTTACCGCGAGCTTTATTTTTCCGCAGACAATTACGCTTACCTCGGAAGTTGCAAAAACCGAGATTGCCGCTCCCGGCGGACTGGGAGATATCGTCCGCGGACTGCTCAACAGCATAATCGCCAACCCGATAGAGGCGCTCTCAAACGGCAACTACCTCGGAATTTTGTTCTGGGCGGTAATAATCGGAATGGCGCTAAAGCGCTTTGCAAGTGAAAATACTCAGGAGCTTATGCGCAATTTGTCCGACGCGGTAACGCAGGTTGTACGCTGGATAATCAACCTCGCGCCGTTCGGCATACTCGGCTTGGTTTTTACCGCGGTGTCGGAAAGCGGATTTGATATTTTCGTAACCTACGGCAAGCTGATGCTTTTGCTCGTCTGCACAATGCTGACGGTGGCTTTTGTGATAAATCCGCTGATAGTGGCGCTGTCGCTCAGGCGCAATCCTTATCCGCTTGTGTTACGCAGTATAAGAGAAAGCGGACTGACCGCGTTCTTTACGCGCAGCTCGGCGGCGAATATTCCGGTTAACCTCAACCTCTGCGAAAGGCTTGGACTTGACCGCGATATGTATTCAGTATCAATTCCGCTCGGCTCGACAATAAATATGGACGGCGCGGCGGTCACTATTACGATAATGGCGTTGGCGACGGCGCATACGCTGGGTATTGAGGCGTCGCTGCCTACGGCAATTCTTCTGTCGTTTTTGTCGTCACTCGCGGCATGCGGAAGCTCAGGCGTAACAGGCGGCTCACTGCTGTTAATTCCGATGGCGTGCTCGCTGTTCTGAATTCCCGACACGGTGTCAATGCAGGTAGTCGGCGTAGGATTTATCATCGGCGTAATTCAGGACAGTATGGAGACCGCAATTAACTCCTCGGGAGACGTGCTGTTCACCGCGACGGCGGAATATGTGCACTGGAAAAAGCAGGGCAAAAGCCTGCCGACCTTCCTCGGCGGAACAACCGAGGTCGACTGCTGAGATAGTTTAGGAGGAAATTATGACGGAAGTTTTAATGTATAACATCGACGATAGCAAACGCTTAAAGATAAAGCTGCTCTGCAACAAGCTTAATATAAGAGCGAGAGAGGTTGAAAAATCCGAATTCGGCTTGAAAATTTCAACCCTGCTCGGACTTGACGACGACAAAACGGTTAAGCCCGATTCGGACTTTGACGGCGAAATGCTGTATTTAAGCGACTTTTACGGCTCAATGCTAAACATCTTTTTGAACCAGCTTAAACGGCAAAAAACGCCTGTAGCGCTTAAGGCGATTAAGACCGAGGCAAACATCGGCTTTACCTCTTACGAGCTTTACAAGGAGCTCTGCGAGGAGCACAAGGCGCTTAACTGAGAATTTAATGGAGATAGACGGAAATGAGTAAATCAAAAACAATAGTTTCGCTGATAATGAACGCGCTGATTGTGATTTGCACGGCGGCAATAGTCGTGTCGTACTTCACAGGAAAGCCGGGCGTGCTGATAAGGAACGGCTACGAGTCGTTCAAATTCTTTACGACCGATTCAAATATTTTAAGCGCGATTGCGGCGTTGATTGTGTTAATATTCGATATTAGAATTTTAATCGGTAAAGATAAAGAAATCCCTCACTGGGCGGTGATGGCAAAGTACATCGGCACAACCTCGGTAATGCTGACCTTTGCCACGGTAATGCTGTTCTTAGGCCCTATGTTCGGCTATTACTTTGTGCTCAAGGACACGGCGTTTTATATGCACTTTGTCGGACCGTTGCTCGCGCTGTTGTCGTTCTGGCTGTTTGAGACAAGCTATATCATTCCTAAGCGGTTTATTCACCTTGCGGCGATTCCTATGGCGATTTACGGCGTGGTATATGTTATAGAGGTTTTGGTAATCGGAGAGTTTGACGGCTGGGATGATTTTTACGGCTTCAATACAGGCGGAAGATGGTATTTGTCCATAGCGGCGATTTTGCTTGGTACATACCTGCTCGCGATAGTAATAAGGCTTTTGCACAATTACGCAGTTAAAAAACACATTGAAAAGTCGATAAACTGATTTGCTGTTTCAGCTTAATAATTTTGAAAAAATTTCAAAAAAAGCCTTGACATTTCGGCCGATAAGTGATATGATAATAACCGTCGCTGAGAGATAAGGCGAAACGCTGAAGCGACACAGGCATAAACGTGGGAGCATAGCTCAGCTGGGAGAGCATCTGCCTTACAAGCAGAGGGTCATAGGTTCGAGCCCTATTGTTCCCACCAAATGGCCCGGTAGTTCAGTTGGTTAGAACGCTAGCCTGTCACGCTAGAGGTCGACGGTTCGAACCCGTTCCGGGTCGCCATTTTTGCCTCTGTAGCTCAGTCGGTAGAGCAGGGGACTGAAAATCCCCGTGTCGATGGTTCGATTCCGTCCGGAGGCACCAAATATGCGGATGTAGCTCATCTGGTAGAGCGCCACCTTGCCAAGGTGGAGGTAGCGGGTTCGAGCCCCGTCATCCGCTCCAAAAAGAAAAGACACCCATCAGGGTGTCTTTTCTTTTTTGGAACAAGCGTCAAGATGACGGGGCTCGAAGGCGAGCGTGCCGCCGCCAGACGGCAAAAACAGTGCGGTGCACTGTTTTTAGCGAGAGAGCCACGCGAACATTACCAATTAAACACACCGCATAAAACGAGCAGGAAGGCGACACATTATACAAACACACGTCATCCGCTCCATCAGGGTGTCTTTTCTTTTTGGTTTGCGGATAGGGGCTCGAAGGCGACCGTGCCGAGCGCAGCGAGGTAAAAACATCACAGTGTGATGTTTTTAGGGAGAGCGATAAACCCATAGTATGGCTAATTACACGCCGCATAAAACGAGCAGGAAGGCGACACATTATACGAATAAACGTCATCCGCTCCATATGCTCCAAAATACAAAGTTGTTTGACAGCCTTCTCAACGTAAACCGCAGCTTTGCCGAAAGGCTTGTAAACGCCATTAAAAAGATAGCCGCTAACCTCCGCAATTTCTTCAAAGAAAATCCGCTTGAGGCTAAGACCGAATACGGACAGGCTTTGCTTGAAGCTATGAACAAGGTCGAAAACCGCGTACAAGAGCTTTGGGATAAAGCTGTCGCTGAGGGTATTAGAGCGGAGAACAAGGAGAGCGGGGGCGTTAAGAATGATAATCGAAACAGCAGTAGCTCGTTCAATGAGTATTCTGTATCTTCTGCTATTTGGGAAGCACTTGATCACGCCGATAAACATCACGATAATCTTATTAAAGTTGGTCAAATGCCTCGGTATATTCAGTCACTTCTTGGAATAAGTGGTGAATTTTATGTACAGAGAAATCATACATACGAGAATACCGTAAAAAAAGAGCAGGCAATTTCTGAGGGCAGATATGACGAACACGCACATTACCACGGCTTTGGTGTAGACAAAATGACAAATGCTATTATGTCTATTGAGCACCCTGTTATGACTATAAATGACACAAAGGACAATGAAAATCCTACTGTGGTTATGATTCTGGATGTAAAAGGGAATAACGATACACCGATATATGCTGCTTTTAGTTTTTATACCAATCGTCCTATTAATGGTAAGTTTAATGTAAAGCCACATATTGTACTTACTATTGCAGAAAGAGAATGGTTTGAAGGCGAAGGACGCGATAAAAGCTATGAGGAAATAATACGAGACGCAATAAAATATAAGAAAGTAATTGATTTTGACGCAAAAAAAGAAACGAGCTGTCAGTGATTGCCGGGAACGTAAATCTCGGGAATATAACACCATCGTTTCTTAATGATAATTTATCACAATTCAAGAAAGAAATCAATATATTTAAGGAAAAAAATAAAATTAATTACTCCGACCGTTTCAACGACACCGACTACCTCTCAGCGGTAGAGCGCGGCGATATGGCAACCACTCAGAAAATGGTTGACGAGGCGGCAAAGGCGGCAGGGTACACCTCTCCTAAAATATATCACGGAACAAAGAACTTTGGATTTACTGAGTTCGACCTTGTTTTAAAAACAAAACCATAGACTAAACTCCTTTTTTCTGCTATTATTAAGTTAATAAACGCGATATTAAATTTCAGAACGGGGAATGGGTTATGGGAAAATTCAAAGTTATTCGCGCACAGGAAGAATACCAGCGCGCAGGTGCGTATTCGGTCAGAATTCAGGGGATGAACCGCGAACATCATATTTCGCTCAGAGAGGAATTCGACGAGCACGACGGAGCGGAATGCAAATACATAGTACTGCTCGACGACGAATACCCTGTTGCAACCTGCCGATTTTATCCGCTCAGCGAAAGCCGCGTGTTGGTGGGACGGGTTTTGTTTTGCCCGAATACAGAGGTAAAGAGCTCGGAAGAAAGGTTATTTGCGAGGCCGAAAAGTGGATATCGGAGCTCGGTTATTCAGAGGTCGTAATCGACAGCCGCCTTGTTGCTGAGGGGTTTTATAAAAAACTCGGTTATTCGCGAGAGAGCGACGATGTCTTTAACAGCTGGAAATTTGAATGTGTCAGAATGTATAAAAGGTTAAGATGAAAAGAAGGTGCGTTATGCCATTCGGAGATTTTATAATCAAAAGCAAGTCCGATTTGATTGACGCGATTAATGAATTCGGATTTTTGCCGTTTTTTGAAAATTCAATAGAGGGCTTTTCGATTGAGGAGCATATCGCGCCCGAATGTTGGTGGAATTCCTCTAACGGAGCGTGGAGCGCGTGGGAATGGAAAGGTCCTGTAATAAAAGAGACAGGCTGCGCCTACGGCAAGTTCTTTGAGAAAAAGGCTTGCTATATCAGCCCTGAATGGTTTCCTGACTTTGCAAATTACCGCCGTGACGGTTACGACTTTGACGCGCGTTATGACGACGGCTTGGCGCCGTATAAGGACAAGCTGCTTTACGATTTAGTCGAGGGAAATTCTCCCGTGATTTCAAAACAGCTTAAACAGCTCGGCAATTACAAAAAGGGTGGCAACAAGGGCTTTGATACCATCATTACACGCCTGCAGGCGCAGTGCTACGTCACAATCAGCGACTTTGTGTATATGAAGGATAAATTCGGCAAGCCTTACGGCTGGGGAGTTGCGGAGTATTCCACGCCCGAAAGCTTTATGGGCGAGAGCTTCACCGAGAAGGTGTATAGCTGTTCGCCCGAAAAATCATACGAGAAGATTTTGAAACACTTTTGCTCTATGTTCCCGAACGCGGATGTTAAGGCTTTGCAAAAATTCATTAAATAAACGGAGAGAAAAATGAAAAAGAGTTTTACAATAAATGAAAAGGGCAACAGCATAAGATGCCTGATGTATTACGCTGACATCAAGGCGGTTCGCAGAGCGGTAATCTGCGCTCACGGCTTCGGCGGAAATAAGGACAACAAATCTGCCGAGAGGTTCTCCGACTACGTGCTGAAAAAGCACAAGGACATCGTGGTGATTACATATGACGCTCCTGCCCACGGCGAGGATGTTAAGCGAAAGCTGATGCTCGAGGATTGCTTTGAGTATATCAAAATCGTGACTGCTTACGTAAAATCGCGGTTTAAGACGGACGAAATTTATATTTATGCCAACAGCTTCGGCGCTTATCAGTACCTCAATTATATTTATGAAAACGGAAATTCCTACCGCAAGCTCGCGCTGCGCTGTCCTGCGGTAAATATGTACGATATCATCAGTGCAAAGATTACCTCTCCCGACGATATCAAGGCGCTGTCAAGGAACAAGCCGATACTTGTAGGCTTTGACCACAACGTAAAAATTGATAATAAGTTCATCGAAAAGCTCAAAGAAACGGATGTTTTTGCCCGTGACTTCAAAAAGTTTTCGGAGGATATAATTTTTATCCACGGCACAAAGGACAGCATAGTTGACTTTGATTTGTCAAAGAAGTTTGCCGATGAAAATAACATCAAGTTTGTCGCGGTCGAAGGGGCAGATCATATCTTCAAGGATCCTAAAAAGATGGATACGGCGATAAAAGAGATAGTCGAATTCTTTGGATTTTAAGTTTTTCAAAAAAATTTTAAATTAATTTAAAATCTCCTTAAATTTGTCAGGGTTTTGTTATAGTCTGTGTGTTATTATATAGCCACAGTCAAGGCAACAACAAAATAAAAAACAAAAGCCTTGACCAAATACTAATATTAAGGAGAAATGAAAAATGAAAAAGACAAACGTAAAGACAAAGGTAATAGCAGGAATTATGGCAGCAATTTGTTCGGTATCAGCACTCGGAGCACTTTCGGCAGTAGGCGCGTCGGCGGCAGTAGTAAACAGCGCACCAATCTCGGCACAGGCTGCAAGCAAGAAGGTTTGCCTGTACACGGCATTCGGCAAGACAAGCTACGGCTACGACTGGGACTACAGAGCAAGCGGCACATCGGCAAAAATCAGCTGCACATATGATTTTAAGACAAATAAATATACATTCAAGGCAGTAGGCCAGTACGCAGGAGTAACAAACGCTGTTCTTAAGTATGCGACAATCGACGGCAAGTGGCACAATGTACCCATCCGTTACACGACCGACAAGAACCTCAACGTTACAGGCGTTCAGACCGGCAAGGAGTATATCACAAACAACCGTTACTCCGGATAATTAAGCTAACTACTCACTTTTTCATAAATAACCTCACTATCAAAAGTAACAAACACAAAACGCGGAGAATAATTCTCCGTGTTTTGCTTTTAAAAACATTTTTGGTTTAATATATTGAAATACAAAAATAAATGTGCTATAATATTATCCGTTAAAGAAAAATATATGGGCCATTAGCTCAGCTGGGAGAGCGCCAGGTTCGCAATCTGGAGGTCAGGGGTTCGATCCCCCTATGGTCCACCATATATTAAAAAAGCAGAACACCATAAAGGTGTTCTGCTTTTTTAACTGTCGGTAAAGTGGACCATAGGGGGATCGAAGGCGACTGTGCCGAGCCGTAAGCGTTAGCGCACGGCGAAGGTAAAATCAGTCCGGTGGACTGATTTTAAGGAGAGAGCAGCAGAAACATAACCAATCCCACACGCCGCAACAAACGAGCAGAAGGTGTTCTGCCTTTTTAACTGTCGGTAAAGTGGACCATAGGGGGATCGAACAGGGCGTGCCGAGGTTCGAGCTGCGCGAAGAACCGAAGGTAAAATCGTTTCAGTGAAACGATTTTAGCCCGCCGAGCAGCAGAAACATAACCAATCCCGCACGCCGCAACAAACGAGCAGAAGGTGTTCTGCCTTTTTAACTTTAAGTAAAGTGGACCATAGGGGGATCGAACAGGGCGTGCCGAGGTTCGAGCTGCGCGAAGAACCGAAGGTAAAATCGTTTCAGTGAAACGATTTTAGCCCGCCGAGCAGCAGAAACTTAACCAATCCCGCACACCGCAACAAGCGAGAAGAAGGAGTTCTGCCTTTTTAACTGTAAGTAAAGTGGAGCATAGGGGGATCGAGCAGGGCGTGCCTCACGATACTCCCTCTTTTCTTATTGTGAGTTTTGTGTTATACTTTTGGACAGACAAATTAAATTAACGGAGGAAGCAATGATTATCAGAGAATACACTATGGGTGATTTGAAACAAATGATAATGATTTGGAATGAAATTGTTGATGAAGGTATTGCGTTTCCGCAAGAGGACTTATTGGATGAGCAATCAGGCAAACAATTCTTTGCGTCACAAAGCTATTGCGGAGTTGCTGTTGATGAAAACAATAAGGTTCTGGGACTGTATATTCTTCACCCAAATAATGTCGGCAGATGCGGACATATATGCAATGCAAGTTATGCTGTATCATCTTTGTGCAGAGGACAACATATAGGTGAAAAGCTTGTTATGGACTGTATTCAAAAAGCTAAAGAAATAGGATTCTTGATTTTACAATTCAACGCTGTTGTTGAAACCAATATTCACGCAAGACATCTTTACGAACGATTGGGGTTTAAGCAATTAGGCACGATTCCCAAAGGTTTCAGGATGAAGGATGGTCATTTCGAAAATATCTGTCCTTATTATGTAACACTCTAAATTACGCTCCTTCAATTAAAATGGGGTTTGCAGATATAGGCTTATCAATCAATAAAAGAATAGCAATCTTTTGGGAAAAAGATAAGGCAACAGCGGGTTGCTTGTGTTTTATTACGGTTTGTATTATTATTGGTAACAGGGAGGTGTTTTTATGAACACAAAGGACGTTATCTATGAACTGAGGACAAGGAACGGGATGTCGCAGGATGAGCTTGCGGAAAAGATTTTTGTGACACGGCAGGCGGTATCGCGCTGGGAAAACGGAGATACCGTGCCGAATACCGAAGCACTGAAATTGCTATCAAATCTTTTCAATGTTTCGATCAACACGCTGCTTGGTTCGCCGCGTCAGCTGATCTGTCAGTGCTGCGGTATGCCGCTTGACGATACGGTTATCGGCACGGATAAGGACGGCGCACTGAACGAGAACTACTGTAAATGGTGCTACGCGGACGGACAATACACCTACAGCGATATGGACGAGCTGATCGACGTATGTATTCCTCATATGGCGAAAGAAGGCTTTACCGAAGAACAAGCGCGCGCTTATATGAAGGAGAAGCTCCCGCAGCTCGATTACTGGAAGCGCTATGAACAGCTGAGCGACAACGGCGAGTTTGAGGCGTTCAAAAAGAAGTTGATTGACGAGATCAACGCTCTGCACATCGAGGGACTGCCGAAGGTAGAGCGCCTGAACGCGCTTGTCGGAAGCTTCGTCAATCTCGCCTATCCCCTGCCGAGCGGTGTCAGCGCTAAGTTCCTCAACGACAACAAGACCTATCTCGGCAACCAGCTTGAGTCGGAATTCGGCGGCGAACGCTGCTTTGGCGTTTTAGCAAATATGGATTTTATTCTGGTCAGCACCTATGAGGCGGAGGGCAAGAATCCGGAGCTTGTGCTTTATAAAAAAAGATAAGAGACTATTTTCGGTCAGTGGTATTAATGCCGCTGACCGATTTTTTCATTGAAATATATCTATTATCTTGACGGGCTAATGACCATTAGTTATAATGAGTCTAACGGTTATTAGTCTTTTTCTTTGGAGGATATTAGTGATGATACAATTAAGACCATACGAACCACGCGATGCCTACACAATCATTTCATGGATCGGCGACGAGGTCGCTTTCCGGAAATGGTGTGCAGACAGATATAAAACCTATCCGATCACAGCG
>Ga0256404_1011162_pt1 | contig 12142 bp, 10 predicted proteins | sample RumenRJG_01DNA_FD_185990 | JGI IMG/M metagenome (GOLD analysis project Ga0256404, IMG submission 185990) | Bovine rumen microbial communities from Lethbridge, Alberta, Canada - RJG_01 | ecosystem: Host-associated > Mammals > Digestive system > Stomach > Rumen | place: Canada: Alberta | collected... | reverse complement strand
ATTTCGTAGCTGTTTCCAACTGCCGCAAGAGCATCCTCACCTACAAATTTTCCCGCAACAAAGCTGTCGGCGATGTTGTAAAGCTGCTGGAAGATAATACTACCAAACAACGGCAGGCAAAACTTCCACAGCACCTTATCCGGTTTTCCAACAGTAAGATCTTTGGTCATCAAACAACACTCCTTAAAAATAATACTTGACTTGGCTCAGCATATATATTATATACATATAACGAGATATGCAAAATGTATGTTTAATATATCAGATATATCATAAAGGTATGGTGAACAATATGAATATCAGCTATGACCACTACAAAATTTTCTACTATGTGACCAAATACGGAAGTATAACGAGGGCTGCTAATGCTTTAACGCTCAACCAGCCCAATATTACAAGAACGATCAAAACCCTTGAAGCAGAGCTTGAATGTACCCTTTTTGAAAGGACAAACAAGGGCGTGCGTTTGACTCCAGAGGGTGAAAGGCTCTATGAGCATATCCGTATAGCAGTTGAGCAGATACAGGCAGGCGAGGAGGAAGTGTCCCTGAATAAAAGCCTGCAAAACGGCATTATATCCATAGGAGCTACCGAAGTCGCTCTTAGGTGCTTTCTGCTTCCGATACTTGGAGCTTACCACAGCAAATATCCAGGCGTTAAGCTGAAAATATGCAATTATTCCACACCGCAGGCGATCACAGCTTTACAGAAGGGCTTGGTCGATCTGGCAGTCGTTACAACACCTGCCGATGAGATCGGCTCTCTTAATGCACTAAAAATATGCAGTTTTCGGGAAACTGCAATATGCGGTCATGTATTTGAACATCTTGCAGAAAAAGAGGTTAGTATAAAAGAAATAGCAAAATACCCGTTGATAGCTTTGAGCACTGGAACAAAAACATACGAGTATTACAGAGATTTTTTCTCCGAGAACGGTCTGCCGTTTGAGCCTGATATCGAAGCCGAAACAGCCGACCTGATACTTCCTATGGTGCAGAACGGTCTTGGCATCGGATTTGTGCCTGAGCCGTTTCTTGACGGGAATGCTGATAATATCTGCTGCCTGAAGCTCAAGGAGGATATGCCGACACGATATATTTGCCTGATAAAGAACAACGAATATGCCTTGAGCATTGCGTCCAGGGAGCTTGAAAGGTCTATCCGGGACAAGTGCAGAACAATGAGCATGAAAGGATAGTAAGGTCATATTAGTAAAAGCATAGGACATACAGCAAAAACGATGAAAAAGGGCTATGCCTTCCGTACACGGTCACGGAGGACATAGCCCTTTACTTATGCTATGATTATATCACTCCTGAATCTCCTGCATCATAGTTGCACCGTCCTTGAAGCCAACCTTGTAAGCAGCTCTCATTTCAGCGGCGGCAGTCTCGCTCACACAGTCAAGTATCTGGTGGAATACATCAATCTGCTCCTCGCTCAGCGAATCTTCAAAGGGGATACAGAGAGCGTTGAACTCATCAGAGAACTCAGCGGAGTGGTTTTCACCCTGACCGTAGAGTTCAAATCAGGGCCTTGCAAAATGAGTAAATTGAATTGAATGTGAGTAAAATGAGTGATAGTATTCATAACTTAAGCCTGCTGGAAGTGTTCCGGCAGGTCTCGTTTTATGATAGATAAGATTTTAATTTTTTTACGAGTTCATATACTTTGGTTCCGGGAGCAGAAGATGATGGAAGTTTTCCTTCATTGATTCTGTCGAGTTTTTCAGCATTTGCAATTGCTGCATCCATGTAAGGTAAGAGAATCTGATACATGTCAGTACGATTCTTTTCATATTCACCATAGCCGAGAGAAGTAAGAATCTCTGTTAGCTTTGGCCAGTAGGATGTCCTGTGGAGATCGGATTGCATGAAACTGAAATGTAGCAAGAACCATAATTCGATACATTGATTTGACCATATAGCGTGGTAAGTGGTTTCCGCAGTTGATTCTGATACGCAAAGTTCAGCTGTTTTGTTGATGTGGTCAGCCGGAAAATCATCAGTGTCATATACAACCCACACGTGCTTATATCCATTGGCTGAGGATGCCACCATGTTCTTTGCCTTTTGAAAAAGGCTTAGGGTATTATCTCCTGCACCGTGAACACCAAGCTGAATGCGGTCAGAGTAGGTGCTGTTGATGATTTCTTTCATGGCTCTAAAGTAAAATGGCTCGGTGTCTGTTCCCTCAGTTATGATGAGGTGATATTCCGGCTGGATTTTCTTTGGCTTGTCACGTCTAGCTTTCATCCAGCTTTTATCAAGGTCACTTTTCTTAGGTGGTTTTAGACTCATTAGAATCCACCTCCCAGTATATTGGAGAGATATGGATCTGCTCCGTAGCGTCCTTCCAGGTACTGCTTGTCGAAAGCTGCTGTGCTCTTGATTCTTTCATTATCCTCACCACGGATTTCATGGAGAGAATAGATTTCGCTCTCGTGTGCGTCATTTTCTGCAGCAAACCAGATTTCATCACGACGGAACACGGTATTCTTTAAGGTGTACATATCGTGAGAGGTGAAGAGAAGCTGCGCACCATACTTATTGATTTCCTTATTCTTAAACAATGAAATGACATACTTAAGAAGCTTTGGATGAAGCTTTGCATCTAATTCATCGATAATGACCATACGACCTTCACGAAGTGCAAGCAAGATAACGGGAAGAGCAGCAATAAGCTTTCTGGTACCATCTGATTCTTCGGAAAATGGAAGTTCATATTCGGTGGAGCCTAAGTTTCTCTTCATAAAGAGCTGCTTGCTATCTTCATCGTAGCGGTAGTCTGTAATGTCTATATCCATGTCATTTAATGCGCGAATGAACTGATCTTTGTAAGGGGCATCCTTAGCAAGCATAATCTGATGCTCTACCATTGGATTAGCATAGCTCCGGATAATGCAGCTCTCGAACCAGGATACGACTTCGCTGATAACCGGAATGTCATAATTTATGGCAAGGAAGGAGAGATATGGCATCTTTGGATTGACACTGGTGTTGATGCTTTTCTTATTTATTGAAGGGCCAAGTGTGATGCCGTCTGTCTCACGCTCGAAGATGGTTGCGGGCTTCTTACCGGTAACCTGCTTACGGTAAAGGGACTCTGAGATTACCTCGTCATTCTTGAATGCGATGTAGTAGCAGTATTCGCTCTTTCCGATTCTGAAGAACATGCGGAACTCGGTAGGTTCATTTGCTGAGGTCTGGTCGAATAGGAATGGTACTGCATCTACCTTCTGCTGAAGGATGAGATTCTGTCTATTCTTTTCTAATTCATTTACCGGCTTTACGATGGTGGATATTACGCATGATAAAGCCTGGAGCAGGTTGGATTTACCGCCTCCGTTTGGTCCATATATAACACTTACAGGCAGCAAGTCGGCTGCCATTTCTTCTGTAATCAATGTTTCTCTGAATTCAGGAAGCGTGGCTGCCTGAAAGTCTAATGTTGTTTCTCCCTTGTAGGACTTAAAATTCTGAAATGAAAACTGGCATAACATGATTTGTAGCCTCCTTTCCTAAGGGTATTATATGATGAATAAATGGAAAACACAAGGCTTATATTTGATTTGAGAAAAAATATTACCGAAATAAGGTATAAAAATGGCAAAATAAGCTTTGCTATTGATATTATTCGTTGTGGATGGGCATCAGAAAGGTTACAGATAATATCAATGCAAATGCCGCAGCGTAAAGGGATAGAACATTTAGAGCAAGTTTCGCACTGTATGACAAAAATCCCATTTTCGACATTTGTGCATTACGTTTTTCTCCGAAAAAACTATTAGCTTGATTTATAAAATCGTCGAAAAATACTTGATAGAGTTTTTGAAAACTAAGCTATTTTTACTTAAATGCAAATTATGGGGGTGGCTGAAAAAGTGACTGAGAGGGTGACTGTGATGTAGTTGAAATCACCCCAAAAGATTTTACCCCAACTTGGGGTAAATTTGTATTTGGCGTTTTTCAATTGTAAGCAAAACGTGCGGATTGGAGAAAAAACGTGCGGATTGAAGAGGAAAACGTGCGGATTGAATAAAAACGCGAGGATTCAAAAAACTCTTCTGCGTCGATTGAAAAGCAAAACGACGAAATTTTGCGTCGATTCGTTGAAAAATGCGTCGATTCAAAACACATACAAAAATTACTCCCGACAAATTACCGACACTTGCCGTAATGAATGTCCGATTCTTAATCTGTAAGATGATAATCGTGATACGAAAGGTGGTGACTTACAAAGTATTTCACGAAAGTATTAATTCAGATTAAGGAGGTAAGGAGCATGAAGGATGAAAACAATAATACTCGCTTTGTCAGATATAAAGATGGTGCTGCTTTATATAAAATGTGTCAGGCAAAGTTTGAGAGACTCGCTAAGGATGCGAATGCTATCTATAAGATAGATAAACTGGTATTAGTGAACACTGATATTCTTGATGAGTATTTGGAATCATTTCATATCATAACAAACTTTTCATAACATATGAAATGAATTAAAGGGAGTTCGGACAATGGCTAGCGTAAAATTTTATTCGGAAATTTAATAAAGATAATTATAGAAGGGAACCCCACCTTGTTATGGTTTGGAAAAGACAATGTATGCAAGGTTTGTATCAGCAAGATGGAGTCAACTGCTTCAACGTGTGGATGAATACAGGCTGTAGAGTGTCGGGAGTAATAGAACATGATATATGACACCCTGAACTTTTGGACATTAGGTCCAAAGGTTGTAAGGCAGGATGTCTGCCGTAACAGAATATAGAGTTTTTAGAGCCGAGGAATATCAGATTCCCCGGCTCTATTTTTTTGAAGAATGGGCAGAATTTGAAGTAAAACCGCCAAAGAGTGGGCAGGATTTGAAAATGTGACCTCAAATTCAGTTAGTTGACTAACAAATTAGTAAGCTCCGTCTCCCTGGTAGTACCATTTGCCATTCTTTTTGTAATAACCCATGTCGTTCATGTCCTTTTGGCTGATTGAACCGCTACCACCACTGTTGTCTCCACCGGTACAGCCGGATAGAGAAACGATGCTTGTTGCTGAAATAAGCATTATTGCAAAAAACTTGATCAGAAATCTTTTTTTAAGTTTACCCTTCATATTTGGACCCTCCTGAATTCGTTGATATTAGAAAACTTCAGTGATAGTGACCACATGTTTTCTGATGATTATTTTACTACGGAAAGAAGTGTAATTGGTGTGCTCTGAGCCCACTGTATAAAAGATTAAGCACATCCCGAAATTGCACGGAGTATGCAGCCATTTTTATGGAACAGGCAAATTGATACGATAATACTGGGGGAATATGGGTGATTTTATTTACGGAAAGAAGGCAAAAAGTACACATACTTTTAGCTCGTTCTTTCCATTTTTTTGTGTTTTAAGGGGTGATTCCGATGATATAAAAAAATTTTTTTAAAATTTTTTTTTAATTGTTCAATGTCTGTGAACATTAGAAGGAAGACTTGCATATCGCGGTAAGCGATATGGCTCATCTGACTCAGAAGATATAGGTTCGATTCCTGTTTCGGCTGCAATATATGTACCGTAGGTAGCGGTTGCCGTCAGGTCTGCAAAACCGGATACAGTGAGTTCGACTCTCACACGGTACTCTATATTCCTGGGTAGAACAATCGGTAGTTCAACTCCCTGTTAAGGAGAAGGTTGCAGGTTCGATTCCCGTCCCAGGAGCTGGGATGTAACTCAACAGGTAAGAGCCACGGCCTTATAAGCCGTAAGCCCTGACAAGGTAAATATGGGTTCGATAGTCTCTCACCTGCCGGGTCTTCACTTCGTTACGGTCCGCGCATAACAAGCATCCGCTGGATGCTTTGCGCTGGTCGGCTCAGATCAATTCTTCACTTCGTTACGGTCCGCACTTAACGCATGCCACTGGCATGCAGTGCCGTCCACCGGACGCTTTCGCCCCACCACATCCACTAATATGATATTTACAGCTTGAGTCGCAAAATCTCCAGAAGTTAAGATGAAAAGCTGATATTCTTCTGATTTGGGCGTTTATCGTGTGAGATTATAGATCAACCAAATAAAGATGACTTTGTTCGGAAATATGTTCGGAAGGATATCAAATACAAATTGACATCCTTCCGAATAATGTTTATACTGTAGGAGATGATAGATGAAAAGGGGGTATGTCCATATGAAATCCTGCAAGCAAATGGCTGTGGTATGGGGAATATCGGAGCGTAGAGTAACGGAATTCTGCAAGGAAGGTATGATTCCCGGAGCTGTTAAGGTAGGTAAGAGATGGCAGATACCGGATGATGCAAAGCGTCCGGCTGATAAGCGTATCGTTACAGGACGATATATCAAGTCGGGAGTAGAGAATGAAAAAAAACCACTTCCGGTAGGAATATCGGATTATATCCGTGCACAGTCAGAATACTATTATGTGGACAAAACTCTTCTGATCAAAGAGTTTCTTGATCGTAAAGCTTTTGTCTCATTATTTACAAGACCAAGACGTTTCGGAAAGACCCTGAATATGGATATGCTTCGGATTTTCTTTGAAATATCCGATGAAGATACAAGTAGGTATTTTACCGACAAAGAGATCTGGAAGTGCGGGGATGAGTACAGAAAGCATCAGGGGAAGTATCCTGTGATATTTCTTACATTTAAAGATGTCAAATATGAATCCTGGGAAGCAACGTTTGCAAAGATCTCCGGGCTGCTGCAGGAAGAATTCGGAAGACATTCTGAACTGCAAAACAGTGATAAACTCGAAAAGTATGAGAAAGACTATTTTGAGAAAGTATTAAACGGACAGGCGAATGAAGTAGAGCTTTCGGCTTCTCTTCAAAGGCTTTCCAAAATGCTTGCAGCTCATTACAAAAAAGCCCCGATCATCATTATTGATGAGTATGATACTCCGATCCAGGAAGGGTATTCGAAAGAATTCTATGATGAGATAATCGGATTCATGAGGAACTTTTTTTCCGGAGCATTCAAGGACAACAGTAACCTGTCATATGGATTCCTGACCGGAATACTTCGGATAGCGCAGGAGAGCATTTTCAGTGGTTTAAATAATCTTACTGTTAATTCAGTGATGGACGAGGAGTACGATGGTTTCTTTGGCTTCACTGAATCCGAAGTGGGTGAAATGCTTGCTTATTACGGAGCATCCGACAAGGAGGAGGAACTTCGGAGCTGGTATGATGGATATTTCTTCGGGAACAAGGAAATTTATAACCCGTGGTCAGTGATCAATTACTTGTCAAGAGGATGCTTGCCGCGGGCATACTGGGTGAACACCGGAAAAAACGAGGTACTGGAAGATGTACTGAAGACAGCAACGGATGATATCACTGAGAAACTGTATTCTCTTCTTCAAGGAGATCGTGTCATTGCGAGGATCGATCAGAACGTGGTGTACAGATCACTTGCGGAAGATCCTGCAAATATCTACAGTCTGCTTCTGGTGGCCGGATATCTGAAAACTCCGAAGAAAGAATTGCAAGGTGATGGAGCATGGCTCTGCGAGGTTTCGATACCGAACCGTGAGATAGCGGCAGTATATAAGAGTGAGATCCTATCGCATCTGATGCAGATCGGTGCAATGGGAAGAACTACAGCCAATAAGATCGCTGAGAGCCTTTTTTCACAAGATACAAAGAAACTGCAGGACGGAATAGGAGAATACTTAAAGAAGAGTATCAGCTTCTACGATGCCGGAGCGGAGGGGCGCATGACGTCCGGGGGACGTCAGTTCTGCGCCGACCGGAGCGAAGCGGAGACTTATCATGGGCTGGTACTTGGGCTTATTGCTTTGATGGATAATCAGTATCGGATCAGGTCAAACAGAGAGTCCGGCGACGGACGATATGATATCAGCCTGTTCCCTAGGGAAAATAAATATCCGGGAATGATCATGGAACTGAAATGGGATAAAGATCTGAATGATGAGGAATTGGATGCCTTATCTGCAGAAGCTCTTGATCAGATAAATAAGAAAGGATATGACACAGAAATGCGAGAGGAAGGTGTAACGGATATCATAAAATTCGGAATAGCTTTCTCCGGAAAAAAAGTAAAGATACGAACGGAATAAAACAATGTGCCCCAAGCGTTAAATATTTTATATGTCGGGAACAGAAGTATAATCATGGAAAGGGTCGAGAATTGAGGTTAGTAATTCTCGATTCTTTTTTTTTATGGTTTTTGACATCGTGACACAGAAATAGCGAGGAATTGCGGTCAAAGGGCGGCCATTTTTAAGATACATGGCAGTTGTTATATTTAGATTGAAAGGATCAGAACAGGATTACGAGGAGGATAATACTATGAAGAAAACATATTTTTACAATCACAGGAATGAACTATTACTACGGTACAGATGTTGTTAAGAAGGGTGACAAGGTTACTATCGTCAAGGAGCCGGATAACCAGTACGACAAGGAGGCTATACTTGTTAAGGTTGAAGGGCTGGGAGCAATTGGTTACGTTGCAAATAGTGTTCATACAGTTCTGGGCGAGTCTCACAGTGCCGGAAGGATCTATGACAGATTCAAGAAGAAGGCTAAGGGTAAGGTTGTTGTGGTAACTCCGAAAGGGGCTCTCTGCGAGCTGAAGATTGAGAAGTAGGAGGGGGATAGTCGTGGGCAGGCAAGAACCTGCTCGCGACATAATAAAAATATACGTTGATGATGGGAAGTTGATCTGATACTGAATGATAGGGATGGATACTATGTTGCAAAGGTTAAGATTTTGGATGATGAGGAAGAGGACTTGCAGGTGCTGTTGAGTCACAAAATCTCCGGGAGTTAAGATTTAATAAAGGATCCTTTGGTCAAATCTGAATATGCCGGACAATAAAGCATCGTCTTGTTTAGATGGAGTACGTTAGTGACATTAAGGATAGTAGAAAGATACATAAATCCAACTTGACAAAGTGGCTCCTCAATGATAAGTTAAGCATGTGTACGAGAATAACATAATATAGAGTAAATTACGACAAATAATTAACATCATGGAGCGAGAATATGAATTTGTATTATGAACTGCTACAGTATCCAGTTTTTTCCATGAAAGAAGTAAATGCATTGTATTCTAGCGAACGCACAGCAAGAGCGGCGCTGGGAAAACTTCTTAAGGAGAATATGGTATTAAAAATCCGAAATGGATTATACACATGCGTGAGCGGTGAAAATGGAGGACCGGTGGCGAACAGATTTCAGGTTGCCAGTGCTATCACGTCATCTTCTTATGTATCCCATCACACTGCCTTTGAGTATTATGGAACTGTCGATCAGGTTTTCTATGAGGTTTATGTTGGTTCTGAGACACGTTTCCACGACTTTGAATTTGATGGGTACACTTATCATTATGTCAAAGAACAGATGAAGGAAGGTATAGTTTCTCCGGAGTTTAGCGGTGGAGTGAGGGTTACGGATAAGGAGCGGACGATAGTAGATTCCATAAAGGATATCAATCTTATCGCCGGGTTGGAAGAGGTGCTTTCGTGTGTAGTGTCCGTGAACAGTATTGATGAGGCAAAAATGTTAAACTATCTGGCCGGATATGACAGTGCCTTTTTATATCAGAAGACCGGTTTTATTTTTAATGAATATCAGACAGAGCTTGGCGTAAGTGATGATTTTATAAAGATATGCAATGATAGAAGCGGAAATTCAAAGCGATATCTGACAAACGGTATAAGTGAGCCGTGCTATTCGGGTGAATGGAAACTGGTATATCCAAAGAATATAAAGCAAATGAAGAACGGAGGGATAGATGATGCCGCAATATAACAGAAGAGAGCTTGATGCAAGGGCACGGGAATTTGGATTTAATCGCGATACATTTGAGAAGGTTCTTCGTTTGAAAACAATTCTTGAATTCCTGAATACAGAGGAATATATGCGTGAACACCTATTGCTTAAGGGTGGAACTGCTATAAATCTGACGGTTTTCAACCTTCCAAGATTGTCAGTTGATATAGATATGGATTTTATCCCGAATCTGACAAGAGAAGAGACGGAAAACGAAAGAGAGCGATTGACGGAGATACTGAAGGGATATATGTCGGAGCAAGGATATTCTCTTTCCAATGCTTCAAGATTCAGTCACAGCCTGGACGCATTCCACTATAACTACGTGAATGCTGCTGGCAATAAGGATATGATCAAAATAGAGATTAACTATTCTCTGAGAACACACGTGCTTCCGTCAGAAGACAGAGTCTTTGTAACAGAAGCTTTCGGAGAGCCGATAAAGGTCAGAACGGTAGCGGCTATGGAAATCTTTGCGGCAAAAACCAATGCTCTGATAAGCAGGGCTGCCGCAAGGGATCTGTATGACTTCTGCAATATGACTGATATGAAGCTGTTTTCAGGTGAAGAGGACATGTTCAGGAAATGCATCATTTTCTATGCGACGATTTCTGCAATAGAAGTGAACAAAGACTTTGATACTTCAGTCATAGACAGTCTTGTCTTTTCAAAGATAAAATCTGATCTGTTTCCGGTTCTGGCTGTAAAAGATAAGTTTGATCTGGAGGGGAAGAAACAGCAGGCGAAGGAGTACATAGCATCGCTTATGAAACTGACAGAAGCAGAAATAGAGTATATGGAAAGGTTTATAGAAAAAGAATATAAACCGGAGTTACTTTTTGAGAACGCTGAAATCATAGAGCGATTGAGAGATCATCCGATGGCGTTATGGAAATGTAAATGATATGAGAAAGAATAAGTGGCTCAGAGCACTGATGCTGATACACGGATTATTCTATTTCAGTTGCACATTTATGCCGATGACGGGAATGTTTGCAAAGATATCATCTGGTGGTGATGGTATCGGTGGAAGGCTTGCACTTGTTGTTTGGTGTGTATATTTTCTGCCCATAACGGCAGATGGGAAGTACTTGTAAACATATAGATCTAACAGATTTATAGAAAGAAAAGAGATAAGGATGAAGATAGTATGGAGCTACGAAAAATCAACACACAGGATGCATTTGCCCAATGGGAATACACAACGGCTTTGCCGGCAGATGAAAATGGACTGACCAACCCGTATAATGGTGTTTCATATGATGAATATGTAGAAAAAGTACTTCCTGAATTGATCTCGTATGAACATCCGGTAAATATGCCTGAATGGTTTGTCCCTGAAACATATTATTATCTGTGGGATAACGGGCATCTTGTCGGAGAGTTTAGGATCAGGCGTTATCTTACGCAAGCACTTCGAACAGGTGCGGGGCATATCGGTTATAGTATCTTAAAGGGTGTTCGCGGTAAAGGTTACGGAACGGAAGGCTTAAGGCTTACGGTTATGATCGCAAAAGACATTATTCCGGAGGACGAGATATATTTGCGGGTCAATAAAGATAATATTGCGTCCCAAAAGGTCATGATAAAAAACGGAGCTCGAATCGCAGGAGAAGATGAAACCCATCTGTTTATGCGAATAGCAAAATAACTCTTTTATTTCAAAGGCTTATAGCGGTGCTATCGTTAAACAATAGAAAACTAAAGTTTTTTAAGATGATATAAGTTTGAGGACAGGAAATAAAAAACCTGTCCTTTTTCTATTATTAAAAATGTTTGGTAAAGTGGGTCGTACAGAAATTATTATTGACAAAACTAACAGCGTTAGTATAATAAGACTAACAATGTTAGTTTGCGAGGAATGGGAGTAAATATGCCAAGAACAGGATTATCTAAGGAAGAAATAATAGAAAAAGCTGCTACATTAGCAAATGAAAAGGGGTTATCATATTTGAGCGTCACAACGCTTTCTGAATATTTAGGAATCAGAAAACCGTCTCTCTATAATCATGTAAAGTCAATAGATGATTTGCACTATAAGCTTATGATCTATGGTTGGAAGAAGGTTTCGGATGAGATAGTTGCAGGAATTGATTCAACCAGTCCAAAAGAAAAACTCAAAAATTATGGCATAGCATTTTACAGATTTTCTATGGAGAATCCGGGTGTATTTGAGGCGATGCTTTGGTATAACAAATACTCTGATGAAACTTTACTTGAAGCTACAGAGGGCTTGTATTCATTCTTCTTTGAACAAACAGATAGTCTTGGTATAGATAGAGAGGTGGCAAATCATTTGCTTAGAACTTACAGAGCTTTTCTTGAAGGATTTATCATGCTACAGAT
>Ga0256404_1011160_pt1 | contig 12143 bp, 8 predicted proteins | sample RumenRJG_01DNA_FD_185990 | JGI IMG/M metagenome (GOLD analysis project Ga0256404, IMG submission 185990) | Bovine rumen microbial communities from Lethbridge, Alberta, Canada - RJG_01 | ecosystem: Host-associated > Mammals > Digestive system > Stomach > Rumen | place: Canada: Alberta | collected... | reverse complement strand
GCCGTAACACTATCGAGCAAATATGTGCCGTCAAGATCAGGCTTGATGCGCTCTGCGAATCGGCAGGGACACTCTATCGTCCTGAATCCCATTCCGGCTCTGTCTTCAATATGGCGTGAGATCCTTCGCCGATCCTCGTCGTCGCGGGGGACCATCGTCGCCACATAATAATGCGGGCCACCCGCTGACATGGCGGAAGCAAGTTCCTGTGCCAACGAGGACTTTCCGCTGCCGGCCCCGCCTGTGATCCAGATTTTCATAGTCTCTTCCCTTGTCACATGCTTTCTTTTTATTTCTAAATTTTATTCCTGCCGTTCAAGTGCCTCTGGAGGTGTCTTAGGGGCATTTAAAAACGGCAGATTTTTTTATCTGACCAAACTGAGCCCTTAGAGCACCCTCTAAGGGCTCTATTACAGCAATCAATGTCCGAGGGTTCTTAACCTGACCAAACCGAGCCCTTAGAGCACCCTCTAAGAGCTCTATTACAGCAATCAATGTCCATGGATTCTTATCTGAGTTCTTAAGCTACTCCCTGCCTCTTTCCTCTCTGAACTTCCTGCACTCCGCGACGAACGCTTCCGCAAAAGCAGGGTCAGACCTGTAGTACAGGTGCGGATATCCCGCTGTGATGCGCCCTTGGACCACCATGCAGTCCCAGGATCTGCCGTCAGGCTTCACTGCTCTGCAGGCGCTTCCGTTATCTGTGCTGTCACTATAGTGAAATTCGTGACCGCGGATTGCCCTTCCTGAGCCAAAATAGAGCCCTTCACCACTCACTTCCACGTAACCAAAGCGGACCAGCTTTTTCGTCATCCGACTGCTCCCTTTCAAGACGCCGCACATTTTGTACGCTGTTCCTTCTGCATCCACAAGTTCCTCCTGCAGATATTGAAAGCCTCCGCATTCCGCGAGAATCGGCATTCCCTGTTCTGCCGCCCGGCGAATGGACGAAACCATAAAAGTGTTTGCCGCCAATTCCTGCGCTCTTAATTCCGGATAGCCGCCCCCAATAAGAAGTCCGTCGGCTTCGGGAAGGCTTGTGTCATGCAGAGGCGAGAAACTCACGATTTCCGCTCCCAGTTCCTCCAGGAGTTCCAGATTGTCCTCATAGTAGAAGGAAAAAGCCTCATCTTCCGCCACAGCAATAGTGACCGGTGAAGCCTTCGCCGCAGTTACAGATTTATTCAGGCGCTCCTTCTCCACTCTCAGAACCGGTGCACCCTTCGCGATCTCAAGCAGAAGTTCCAGATTCAGCGTCTGCTCCAGGAGATCTGCGGCGTGATCGATCTTTTGCAGGAGGTCCGGTACTTCATCGGGCTTTACAAGACCAAGGTGCCTGCTTTCAATGCGAAGCGCGTCGTCCGCGGGAAAGCTCCCCAGTACAGGGATCCCCGCTTCACTTTCCAGCCAACCGGAAATTCGGTTCGCCATAGCCGGTGAGACACGATTCAGGAAAGCGCCGCGGATCATCTTCTGCTCGCCATAATCTGTAAATCCTTTGATCAGAGCTGCGGCCGACCGGCTCATGCCGCGCACATCGGCCGCAAGCAGCACAGGTGCCTGAAGCACTGAAGCGAGATGATAAGACGAGCCTTCCATACCGGAAGCCCCTGTCCCGTCAAAATATCCCATAACGCCTTCTATGACGGCGATCTGCGCACCTTCGCATCCCGCCGCGAACGACCTGCGCACACCTTCCTCTCCGGCCAGGTACAGGTCCAGGTTCCTTGAAGGCGTTCCAAGCACCTTTTTGTGGAACATGGGATCGATGAAGTCCGGCCCGCATTTGAAAGCCGCCGCCCGGATCCCTTTTCTCTGAAAGAGGCGCAGGAGGGCACAGGTCAGGAGCGTCTTGCCGCTGCCGCTTCCCGGCGCTGCGATCAGGATCCTCGGTATTCGGATTTCTGAGGAATGGTTTTGTTTCATTCAGCTTTTCCCTCAAAGTCGATCAGGTAGATCGGATTCAGCGCCTTCATCATATGGTAACTGCCCATCTTGTGCGCCCTGGACACCGCGATCTGGCGGACCTCCGGCTCCGTGACGGGAAGTTCCCGCAGAGCCTGCAATGTCTGCGAAAGTGTCTCCAAAGTCACGCAGGTCACCACCACGCGCACAGCCGGATTCTTAGCCAGCACTGCATCCAGGATTTCAGGCATGGCGTGACCGCTTCCGCCGATGAAAACATGGGTGGGGGCAGGAAGTTCCTGCAGCCCTTCGGGCGCTTCTGCCTCGACGACTGATACGTTCGGCAGGCAGAATTTTGACAGATTTGCGCGCAGGAGCGCGGCCGCTTCCGGCTTCTTTTCGATCGCATAGACTTTCGCGTCGGGACACAGGCGGGCAGCCTCCACGCTGACTGAACCCGTCCCTGCTCCGATGTCGTAGAGCACGGCTTTCCGGGTCAGGCGCAGGCGGCTCAGGGCCAGCACGCGCACCTCCTCCTTGGTCATGGGGACCTCCGCGCGCGCAAACGCCTCATCCTCCATACCGGGTGTGACCGGGCAGGCGTCCGCCGCCGGATTCTCCAAATAGAGGATGTACAGACCGCGCTTGTCCAGGCGCTCCAGCTGCTCTAAAGTAACAAATCCGCTTTCCTCGGAATCCTGAGACAGGTTGAATCCGTAACCGATCCGAATCTCCTGAGGCAAAACATTGCCTGCAATGGCCTTCTTCAGGAGCTCCGCAGTGCTGTGAACACCGCTCAGACCGGACACGAGCAGAAAGACTTTGCGCTCTCTGCGCAGATGGCCGACGACGTCCCGCTCTCTTCCGTGAGTGCTCAGAATGACCGCGTCCTCCCAGGTCACCTGCAAGGCCGCCGCAAGCACTGCCACCGATGAGATACCGGGCAGATAGCGGAAGCGGACGGGCTCCGCCTCTTCTTCGAGAGCCGCGCGAAGCTGCGCCGCTCCGCTGTATAGGCCTGTGTCGCCGGACAGAAGGACTGCCGCGCGCCGCAATTCCTGATGCTCTTTCATGTAAGGGAGAACCTGACGCGCTTTATAGAAAGGCTGGCTGAGCTTGCCGGCTCTCAGGAGGCCGGTCTCCTTCGCCCGCGCGATGACCGACGGAGCACCGAATACGACATCCGCTCCTTCCACGGCTTCTCTGGCTTCTTCCGACAGATGGCGCGCATCGCCGGGTCCCGCCGCGACCATGACATATTCCCGCTCCGGCTGCGCCAACGCACGGACCCCTGTGATCTTCGCAAGGCGCTCCAAAACCTCTTCAAAGGACAGAAGGTCACTGTCTTTTGACCCTTTTTCCGGATTGCGGACAACTACTACCGGGATCCCGACTTCTTTTGCGGCTGAGACCTTCTCGTCAAATCCGCCGACTTTGCCGCTCTCTTTGGTGAGTACTGCCCTCGCCCCGGTCTGCAATAGTATGTCCACGTTGAGTTCCTGTGTGAAAGGACCCTGCATGGCGATCAGGTGCCCGGCGGGAATCCCGCACTCCATGCAGATATTCAGACTCTCTACCGACGGCAGAACGCGCACATACAGTCTTTGGGGCTCTCCGATCTCTTCGGCCAAAAGAGGCAGGTCCTTGCTCCCTGTCGTAAGAAACAGGTTGCCGGGTATGCCGCGCAGGATCTTCGCCGCCTCCTGCATCGAAGCCGCTTCATATATTCCAAACCCGCCATCAGGCAGTTCCCCTTCCGTGTCCCTTGCAAGGCGCAGATAAGGAACTTTTGTCTCCTCGCAGGCTTTTCTGATCTGCGCCGAAACCTCCGTCGCGAAAGGATGGGTCGCATCAACGACGCAGGTATAGCCCTCCTCACGGATCAGAAATTCCATCTGCTCCTGTGTGAGTCTTCCCTGCAGGACAGTCCGCCCTTTTCCCGGTCCGAGGATCTGCGCTCCGTATTCCGTCGCCACACTCACCGTGCAGCGCACTCCTGCCCCCGCAAGATGCTCCGCGAGTTCGCGCCCTTCCGTTGTCCCTGCAAAGATAAGGATCTCTGTGCCAAATTCACTCATTGTCTGCTCCTTCTTACTTTTCCGATCTGTATCCGCGCGGCGTCACCATTCTGTTGCCCAGCCGCTTTGTGCTGCTGTTTCCGATAAAAACTGTCGAAAACATGTCTGTCTCGGCATCCGCCAGTTCCCCGAGTGTCATCACTCTGGTCTTTTCGCCCTCTCTGCCGATCCTGTCCGCAATCCCGCAGACCCGGCTCTGAGGCACGTGCTCCGCGAGAATCTGAGCCGCTCTGTGCAGATGCTCCTTCCTGCCCCGGCTCGACGGGTTGTACAGGACGATGCACAGATCCGCCTCCGCTGCGGCCCTTAATCTCTTTTCGATCTTTTCCCACGGCGTCAGCCTGTCACTGAGGCTGATCACGGCAAAATCGTGCACCAGCGGGGCTCCCAGAAGAGCCGCGCCGCTGAGCGCCGCCGTCACGCCGCTTATGATCTCGATGTCGATATCCGTCCCGCAAGACCTGTCGTCTTCCTTCTCTTTCCCGGCAAGTTCCAGCACAAGGCCGGCCATACCGTAAACGCCCGGGTCACCGCTGCAGATCAGGGCAACAGTATGCCCCGCCTTCACCTCTTCGATCGCCATCCTGCAGCGCGCCTCTTCTCCGGTCATCGGCGTTGTGAGATATCTCTTGTCAGGATAATACGGTTTTACCAGGTCGTTGTAGACAGAATAGCCGATGATCGTATCGCTGTTCTCGAGGGCTGCCGCAGCCTGCCCGGTCATCCCTTCGGGGTTTCCGGGGCCGATCCCCACGACAAATAAGTGTCCTTTTGGATCATTCTTCCCGGAGTTGTCCTCCGGTTTCCAGTATAATTCCACCGGTTTCATCCCAACGCAGATGGTCATTCCGTCCTTCGCGCTCTTTCCTCTGAGGATCTTCCCGGCGCCCGCAGCTGCCGCTGCTCTCTCACACACATTGCCTGTGCCGACATGCTCTCTGACCCTGTCAGATTCGGCAAAAGTCCATTTCTCCAACTCAGCCTTTTCCAGTTCCTCAGCACTGAAGGTCAGCAGCGGAACGCCGAAATCGGCGGCAAGGGATACAAGTCCGGGCTCCTCTTTTTTGACATCGATACTGGTGATCGCGCAGACCGCTTCCCGGCAAAGGCCGAGCTCCTGCAGAGCCCCCTCTGCAAAGTCTCTGAGTTCTTCATAAGACTTGCCTTTGCGGCATCCGATTCCCAGAATAACGCAGCGCGGGATGAGTCTTAACGGCACGTCCGGATTTGCCGATAGTTCCGCATCAGGTGTGATCAATGCCACATTTGGGCCGTGCAGACTCTCCAACTGTTCATCCGGCAGATCATATACCTTCAATTCAGCCGGAATCCCGTCCTCAAATCGGATTACATCCGCATATTTGCTCGGAATGATCACGCTCGCTTCTTTCTCTTCAAGAAGGGATGCGGTGAAGCGGCCCGCCTTCTTCAGGTCGCTGATCAGAAGCCGGTTATCCTTTGCAAAGAGATCCACAGCAAATATCCCTCTGACATCAGTCGCAGTCGTCAACACCGGCTGCCCTTTTGTGAGCCTCGCGATCTTCTGCGCCCATTCATTGGCTCCGCCCAGGTGCCCTGCAAGGATCGGAATTACATTCTTCCCTTTTTCATCTATGACGATCACAGCCGGGTCTGAATCCTTTCCTCCAATATGCGGCGCGATCGCGCGGACAGCGATTCCGCAGGCGCCGATATAGACCAGGACGTTTCCTTTCCGAAAATGCTCCGCAGTCCATTCTTTGCAGCAGCCTTTGCCTGAAGTTCTTGTGACCTCCGCTTCCGGCGCCAGTTCGCGCGTTAACTTATCCGCCAGAGCCGCGCCGGCCTGCGTGAAATACAGAATGTAAACCTGAACTTTTCCTGCATCCATTTTTCTCTCCGTTTGTCCCGTCCGGGAAATTACCCCCAAAAAGCAGCCCCGCCAGCAGAGCGGCTGCCAGTACAAGCCCCAGCCCTGACGCCGTATACATGAGCCTGCACGCCCGGGGAATGTCTTCCTCTTCAATTTCCCTGCAAGGATCCCCTATGGTCGGTTTATGCACAACCATGCCTCCGTAGATCGCGTCGCCCGCCAGCTGCACGCCCAGTGCGCCTGCCACGGCACTCTCCGACTGCGCGGAGTTGGGGCTCTTGTGGGCGTATCGGTCACGGCAGAAGATCCGCCATGCGCCAGCCATATCCATTCCGGTCAGGCCAGCCGCCGCCACCAGCAATAGGCCGCTCAGCCGCGCGGGTATAAAGCCCGCCGCATCATCCAGTCGCGCTGCCGCCGTGCCAAAATACTGATATCTCTCATTCTTGTAACCAAGCATGGAGTCCATTGTATTGATCGCCTTATAGGCCATACCGCCGACCGCTCCTCCGAGCGTGAGGTAAAACAGCGGTGCAATGACGCCATCCGCCGTGTTCTCGGCTACAGTCTCCACAGCTGCGCGGATGACGCCTTCCCTGTCCAGGTTCTCTGTGTCGCGGCCCACGATCATCGATACTGCGCGGCGCGCCTTAGGTAGGCTCCCATCGACCGCCGTCAGCGCTTCATACACTTCCATCGCCGAATCGCGAAGACTTCTTGCCGCCAGAGCATAGCAGCACAAAATGGACTCCGCGGCAATGCCTGCAGCAGGGTGCAGCCCGTAAAGTCTTATGAGCAGTCCCCATGTGATCCGGATCGTCGTCGAGAGCACGAACACAGCTACCACCAGACCCTTGAACCGCAGTACCGCTGCCGAGTCTTCCTCCCTGCGCAGGAGTTTTTCCAGCGCTGAGATCAGCGTGCCCATTAGGCGCACCGGATGCGGCATCCACTGCGGATCCCCGATCAGGCAGTCCAGCCCGGCCCCTATCAAAATACTGATCAGCCTGTAGCGAATCATAAAACCCTCATTCCAAACCTTTCTTTTCCAGTTTCCGGATTTCCTCAAGATAGCCGTCGTCGATCCCGGCTTTCTCAAAGGTCGCCATCCTCTCCAGGATCGCGCAGGCGGCCTCCATCACCGCGAAGGATATTGTGCAGCCGATGCCCTCCCCGAGCCTCATATCCAGTTTGAACCACGGCTCCATCCCAAGCGCTTTCAAGGCTGCCGTGTAGCCGGGCTCCACAGACAGATGGGACGGGAATAGGTAGTCGCGGCACGCCGGGCACATTTTCACCGCACACAGCGCGGCCGCAGCAGAAATCACGCCGTCAATAACTGCAGGAATTCCATATTTCGCGCATCCGAGAAAGACGCCGCACATGGCTGCGAGATCAAATCCGCCGACTTTGGCAAGAACGTCCAGCGGATCGGCCGCATCCGGCCTGTTGATTTCTATAGCTCTCTGAACACACTGCACTTTGCGGAGATAGGCCTGCTGCGTGATGCCCCCTCCGAAGCCGGTCACCTTGGCCGGCTCCGCGCCTGTGAGGACAGAGATGACCGCCGCTGAAGTCGTGGTATTGCCGATTCCCATCTCTCCGACACCGACGATGTCCACATGCTCCTTGGAGGCTTGTCCGGCCAGGCTGACCCCTGTCATGACCGCTTTTTCGGCCTCTTCCATCGTCATGGCGGGTCCTTTGACGATATTGTCTGTACCGCGTCTGATCCTGCGGTTCAGAATCTGCGCGCACTCATAATGTGTGGCGATCCCCATGTCCACCACTTGCACTTCATCTCCGCGCTGCGCGGCGATGGAAGACATTCCTGTGAGTCCTTTTGTCATGTTCACAGCCTGTCTGGCAGTCACTTCCCTCGGTGCGCTGGAGATGCTCTCTTCCACTACGCCGTTGTCGGCGCACAGGACAATGATCCGCCTCTTTGCGGCGCGCGGACGGCGCCTCTTCTGGATCGCGGCCATGCGGGCGGCTGTTGTCTCTATTTTGCCAAGGCTGCCGGGAGGCATGGCAAGCTTCGAGAGATCGCCGCGGACAAGCTCCTGGAGCTCCCCCGAAGGGCTTTGAATTTCGGTGATCACCTGCTGAAGGGAAGAAGCAGCAGGCTGTATATCCGCGGCGGCTGCGGCAGTTTCCGACGCCGCTCTGTTTCTCGCCCGCAGCTTCTCCATGATCTTCTCATAGTTCTCCCTGCGATGCGGCACAAGGCAGCCGGTGCAGTTCTTGACCCCGTTTTTCGTCATACGGAAATTCCCGCCGCAGTCCGGTCCCATCGCGTAAAGCGGACAATAGCAGAAAAGGCAGTTGAAGTTCTCCGGATCCGCTCCTTTGTGGCACGGATAATACTTGCAGCTGCGATTGGCAAAGAAAGTGTGATCACAGGGCGCGTCAGAGCCTAAGACTCTGCGCTTCGTCTCCCCGAAGAGCTTTTCGTACATCTCCTCCGGCATTCCGAACAGATCCCTGATCCGGTCCTCATCGAGAACTTCCTTCGGGCTCCCGCACCAGACACCCTGTCCCTCCTGCACGCACATGATCCTGTCGCTGACTTCCAGTGCCAAGTCAATCTCATGCAGGGACATCAAAACAGTGCGACCCTCCTGTGCGAGCTCCTTCAGAGTCTCCATCAATTCCGTCCTGTACCGCAGGTCCAGATAGGATGTGGGCTCGTCAAGGATCAGGACCGGTGTGTCCTGCGCGATGGCTCTCGCCACCAGGACGCGCTGCTTCTGTCCGTCGCTGATCGCGTTGAAATCGCGTTCTGCGAGCTCCGCCACCTTCATGCGGGCCATGGCCTCTTTCACGATCTCTTTGTCCCGCGGCTGCAGAATGCCCATTCTCCCTGTGTAAGGGTAGCGGCCCGCCGAGACCACTTCGCGGCAGGACATGTATTCCGGGCGGATGTGCTCCGTAAGGACAACGGCCATCTTCCTTGCTCTTTCAACAGCGCTGCACTTCCCAAGGTCTTCTCCCTGCATAACAACACTGCCGCTAAGGAGCGCCAGTTGGCCGCTAATGCTCTTAAGAAGCGTCGATTTTCCGGCGCCGTTGGGTCCGATCACAGTCAGGATCTCGCCGCGGAGGATCTCCAGATCTATATTTTGCAAAACTACTCTGTCCGGATATCCCACCGAGAGCCGGCGCAGAGACAGGAAGTTTTCCATCAGTTACCTCTTTCTTACTGCCAACATGTAAATGACCACCGGCGCTCCGAGAAGCGACGTCACAGTGCTGATCCCCAGTTCAGTCGGCGCAAAAGCCATTCGGGCGATCAGGTCCGAGTACAGGCAGAACACCGCGCCTGCGAGAAAACAGGCGGGCACCATCACCGGCGGCCTGGAGCTCCTGAGGAGTTTGCGCATGAGGAAGGGCACCGCGATTCCCACAAAGGACACCGGACCCGCAAAAGCCGTCACACAGGCCGACAGAAGGCTCGACAGCAGGATCAGGATCACTCGATACCGCTTTACATCGACTCCCATGCTGGCCGCGTAGGCCTCCCCCAGTTCAAAGGCGCCGATCGGCTTGCTGCACAGAACTGTGAGTACCATCGCGGCTGTCACGATCACCGCTGCAGCCGCCACATCTCCCCAGTCCATTCCGGAGAAAGTCCCCTGGGACCATCCCCGCAGGTTCACGATCTGTGCGTCCTCCGCAAAGGTCACCAGAAAGTCCGTCACGGCGTTGCATATATAACCCACCATGATGCCTGCCGCCAGGAGCGAAGCCATGTGCCGCACTCTGTGCGAAAGCAGGACGATCGCACCGGTTGTCACAAGCGCGCCTCCGAAAGCCGCCAGGATCATCAGGAGTCCGGACGACTGTCTCTCTCCTCCCGCGACAAACAAAAGTGCTGCGCAGACGGCCAGTTTGGCTCCCGACGAGATGCCCAGCACATAAGGTCCCGCGATGGGATTTCCGAAAAAGGTCTGCAGCAGATATCCCGAAACCGCCAAGGCTCCACCGAGAAGTACTGTCATGCACATTCTGGGCAGCCGGATCTGTGTCAAAATATTCCTCTCCGCCTCGCTCCCGCCTCCCAGCAGGATCTCAACGATCTTTCCGGGCGCAATAGATACACTTCCGAGCGCAGTGCAGAGCAGCGCACCGACGACAACCGCGGCCGCGAGAGCAGCAAATACCGCCGCATATCCCCCTCTATGAAGTTGTCCCTCTGTCCGGTCTTTCGTCATTCTTCTGGCTTCGCGCTCCTGTAACCTGTTTCAAAATCAGCGTCATAAAGGCAGGATCTCATGACTCCGCTCTGTGGCGATCTTCCGTTTCCGCTCTCTGCAGCCAGCAGCAGTCCGTTGTATCGGACAGCCTCTCCCACTATGATCAGAGCAGTCCTGTCGATGCCATTCTCCGCTGCTGTTTTCTCCAGCGTATCAATTGTGCAGACAAAAGCCCTCTCTTCGGGCCAGGTCGCCCTGTAGACGATCGCCGCGGGAGTCTGCGGCGCGTACCCGCCTTCCACAAGCTTTTCCGCCAGTTCACCGATCATTGAACTGCTGAGAAAAAGCACCATAGTAGCCCGATGCGCCGCGAAGGACTCGATGGACTCTTTCTCCGGTACCTTGGTCCTGCCTTCCATTCTCGTCAGGATCACACTCTGTGATATGCCGGGCAGGGTGTATTCCATCCCAAGCGCTGCAGCGGCTCCGCAGAAGGAACTGACGCCGGGCGTCACATCGTAAGCAATCCCCCGCTTTTCCAATTCCTCCATCTGCTCCCGGATCGCTCCGTAAATGGAAGGGTCTCCGGTGTGCAGGCGCACTGTTGTGAGCCCCTCTTTTTCAGAGTTCTCCATGACTCTGAGGACTTCCTCCAAAGTCATGTATGCGCTGTTATAGATCCTGCAGCTCTCTCCGGCTGTTTGCAGCAGTTCCGGGTTAACCAGCGATCCCGCGTATATGATAATGTCAGCTTCCGCAAGAAGCTTCTGTCCCCGAACTGTGATGAGGTCCGGGGCTCCCGGCCCCGCTCCGACAAAATGGATCATAAAATCTCTCTCCGCAATAGTTCTTCCGCGCCTTGTGTGCGCACCAGTTCCCGGTCCTTATTTGCGAACACGATCGTCTCCGCCCGCAGTTTCCCTTCAGACCATTCCTCGAGGTATCCGCAGACTCGCCGCGCCATTTCCTGCGCCGTCTGCTCCTTCACGCCATAACGTTCCAGGACCTCCAGAGCCGCGTCCGTCATGACGCAGTCCTCAAGTTCTCTCTTCAGTTTTTCCCGTTCCTGCTCCGCACAGTACTCTTCCGCGATCTCCCGCAAAATCTCCATTCTGCGGTCTCCGTACATGGAGTGCGTGTTGCGTGCACCGCCCGCTATTTTGACAAGTTTGCCGATGTGGCCCGCGAGCAGGATTCCCTCGAATCCGGCTTCCGCCGCGAGTTTCACCGCTTCCGCCGCGTAGTTGGAGATCAGGACGATCCGGTCCTCCTGCAGGCCGTATTTTTGTGTCAAAAAAGCGAGCCCGTAATTTCCGGGCGCCATCGCCGCAAATTTGTCACCCTCCGCCTTCAGGACGTTCATCTGCGCGCGAATAGTCTCCACCACAGCGCAGTCGCTCATGGGCTCCACAATACCGGTGGTTCCCAGAACGGAGATCCCGCCGGTGATTCCCAGCTTGGGATTGAAAGTCCGGGCAGCCAGAGCCTCCCCTTCAGGCGCGCTGATAATGACACGAAGACCGGGCAATGTATCGGGGGACTTGCCGAGCGGCATGTCAACGTGTCCTTCTCTCCACACGTCCAAAACCCTTTCGACATTCGCGGTGATCATCTGCCTTGGCACATGGTTGATCGCCGCCGCTCCGACGGGCTGATCCAGCCCCGGCTTTGTGACGCGGCCTATGCCCCGTCCGCCGTCTATTGTGATCCCAGGCTCCCCGGTCCATGATACTTCCGCTACGATCAGAGTCCCTGTCGTGATGTCCGGGTCGTCGCCTCCGTCCTTTCTGACAGCACAGCATGCCCATACCGGCCTTGCAGGTTCCTGCCCCGGCTCGTCTTCATACCTGATCTTCGGGTTCAAAATCTGCGCCCGGAATACCGGTCCTCCCGGAGTGCGGATCTCTGCTTCCCGCACGATCTCCCCGGTCAGAAGCATCTGAACCGCCGCGGATGCCGCTGCCGCGGCACAGCTTCCGGTCGTAAAGCCGCATCGCAGGAGCTTGCCGTCCTTCTCTATGTATCTCGGTGTTTTCGTCTTCTTCGGATCTTCGTGTTCTGTCATCGCTGCTGATCACATTCCATATAAAAGGGCATTGCAGATAGCCGCGG
>Ga0256404_1011159_pt1 | contig 12144 bp, 7 predicted proteins | sample RumenRJG_01DNA_FD_185990 | JGI IMG/M metagenome (GOLD analysis project Ga0256404, IMG submission 185990) | Bovine rumen microbial communities from Lethbridge, Alberta, Canada - RJG_01 | ecosystem: Host-associated > Mammals > Digestive system > Stomach > Rumen | place: Canada: Alberta | collected... | reverse complement strand
TCGATGAGCAGACCCATACGTTCCTGACTCTCATTGGCGATAATTTCCTTTGAAGACAAAGTCTGGTCACCGATAGGCAGTTTGGTCATATCAATCTCACCACCGCACTCTTCCACGAGTTCCGAGAGACAGTTCACGTGACCGGCACTTCCGTGGTCATGGATACTGACTACAGGATTTACATCTTCTTCGCAGAGTGCACGCACCAGATTATAGGCACGCTTCTGCATCTCGGGATTGGCACGCTGTACGGCATTCAGCTCAATGCCATTTGAGTAACGGCCGGTATCCACAGAAGATACACTACCGCCACCGAGACCGATGCGATAGTTATCACCACCGACGACAACAATCTTGTTGCCTTTCTGAGGTTCTTTCTTCAGACAGTCGCGCTTGGTACCATAGCCGATACCGCCTGCCAGCATAATCACCTTATCGTAAGCGTAGCGCTCATTACCTTCCTGATGTTCGAAAGTCAGTACAGAACCCGTAATCAGCGGCTGTCCAAACTTGTTTCCGAAGTCGGAAGCACCATTAGAAGCCTTGATAAGAATCTGCTCAGGTGTCTGGTACAGCCATTCACGAACGGGCAAAAGTTCTTCCCACTTCTGAATATCATCCTTCTTGCGAGGATATGAAGTCATATAGACAGCTGTTCCGGCTATAGGCCAAGAACCTGTTCCGCCGCCCATACGGTCACGGATTTCACCACCCGTACCAGTTGCAGCGCCATTAAAAGGCTCCACCGTGGTAGGGAAATTATGAGTCTCTGCCTTCAGGGAGATGACGCTCTCCACTTCCTTCACCTGGAAATAGTCGGAAGTACTCTGGTCTTTCGGGGCAAACTGTTCAACAACGGGACCTTGTGAGAAAGCCACATTGTCCTTGTAGGCCGATAGAATCTTGTGGGGATTCTCCTTGGTGGTTTTCTTGATCATGTTGAAAAGACTCGATTCCATCTCTTTGCCGTCGATGATAAACACACCACCAAAGATTTTGTGGCGGCAGTGCTCGGAGTTGATTTGGGCAAAGCCGAATATTTCGGAATCGGTGAGTGGACGGCCCAGTTGTTTCTCAATCTTGTGAAGATATTCTATTTCTTCAGGACTTAGGGCAAGACCTTCCTGCTCGTTGTATTCCTCCAAATTTGCCACATGTTTGATGGGGTCGGGCTGGATATTCACCGTGAAGATGTTCTGGTTGAGGCCGTTGTACATGCGCTGCAGCATGGGATCATGTTCAGCATCCTTGCTTTCCACTGGGAAATATTCCTCAATACGTTGAATGCCTTTCAGACCCATGTTCTGAGTGATTTCCACCGCATTGGTACTCCATGGGGTAATCATCTCGCGACGCGGGCCAACAAAATAACCGTCTAAGGTTTCACCGTCAAATAAGGTCGCATCACCATAAAGCCAGCATAGTTCTTTGATTTCTTGTTCATTGAGCTGATGGTCCACCTGCGTGGCAATCACGCTCTTTTGCGTTGTCTTGAAGAAAAGAATCATAATCTTTTAAAAAAATAGTGCTTTATTAATAATGAGTGCAAAGGTAGTGCAAACGAGTGAAAAAACCAAATAATAATTGGATTATTTCCTGTGAAGTTTTTGTCTATTTCCATCGGTTAAGCAATGGGAAGGCAGCTTGCAGAATCTTACCACGGAGGTTGTTGGAAAGCTCAGGGTGGGTGTCGAGGAACTGACGGACTGCTTGTGCTGCTTCCTTGCTCCGTTGACCGCTGAGCAGGCTGTTACACCAGTCGAGCGGGAAGAAAATGTCTCCTGTCCGCTGGATCTCTTCAATGATTTCCAATCCTGGACGAACGTATTGTTCACACTGAGGGCCACGGTCTGCATCGGATAGCAGGGCAAGTAACTCAGAGGCGTAAGGTTCTATTTTGCGGTTTTCGGCCAGTAACAGACTCTCAAATATTTTCCGTTGTTGAAGGGTGTCTGCCGTGCATCCTCGACTTACAAAATCAAATTCTTTCCGACGGTCTTCACTTGAAAGTCGCTTTGTTTGAATTTCTTTGATTTTATTTGTGCGAGTAGGTAATTCTATCATTAAATGGTAGGCTATTCGCATATAATCTCGCTCATTTAATAAAGGGTTGTTCCCTTGTTCCCAAATGTGATAGATACTATCAGTAATCTCAGGGTGAATACAGGTCATTGAAAGCGAACGTAACAGTTTCTGGGAGAATGATCTGACGGGGTGCTTCATTGCCGTAAGATATATGAGCTTCTCACACTCTACGCGCTCCTGTTTTTCCATTTGCAATGTGATGCTGTTCAGATAAGATGCACAGACCGAAAGGATTTGCTCGTTCTGGATGGAACAGGCTAGCATCCACTCACCCGTAAAAGCCAGACCAGCCGTTGCCCGGTGGGCAAGGAAATTTTCATAGAGCGTCATGACAGCTGCCAGAAGACTTTGTTCACTTTTGAGTTCTGTCCATTCGTTGACATAGTCTTCCACAGCATCAGAATCTTTTAGCAGATAGCGCGCGTAGTCGGTTCCGTCATAATTGGGCAGTCCTTGGGCTAAATTCCATTCAATGGTCTTTACGCCCTTGCCTTTTACCCATTCGCGGTCAAAATCCCGAATACCGGCAGTCGGTTTGATACTATCCAGAATTGCAATCAGCTCATCCCATGAAGAATTGCTGTATTGATATTTGCGTAAGTAAATCTGGAGTCCCTTCCTCAAGTCTTCTTCGCTTATCTTTTCCTCAAGCTTTTTCATCATGATGGGCGCTTTATGATAGATGATATTTCCATAAAGCAATCCTGCCTGATTCAGATTCGCTAAAGGCTGCTGGATAGGATGGGTCCCTTCTGTGCGGTCAGTGCTGAGGGCGGGAATATAGTGTGTCTTGATAAAGTTGAGTTCATGGCTAATCTCCGGGAAATGTTCCTTGGCTATTTTGTCAGCCATGAAGTTAGCAAAGACCTCTTTCGTCCATACATCATCAAACCAGCGCATGGTAACTAAATCACCGAACCACATGTGGGAAGTTTCATGGGCGATGAGATTCAGACGGTTCATTCTTTCATCGGGCGTGGGATTCTCGCCTAAGAAAATAGTTGCATCACGGAATTGTATGCAGCCAGGATGCTCCATTCCACCGAACTGATAACCGGGCAAAGCCACACAAGCATATTTTTCAAATGGGTAGGGAATGCCAGTATATTCTTCCATCCATTTTAGTGAAAGGGCTATCTCATCAAATATCTGTGGAAGTTGAGCTACCTTTTTAGGATCAGTTTCCCTATATAAAAAGGTAAGGGTTCGTCCATCGCGTTCTGCCTGTTGTGCTTCAAATTTTCCTGCGGTGAAACTGAAGAGATAGGTGGGCAGCAACTGTGTCTTATTGAAAACAAGTGTCTGTTTGTTCTGACGGCTCATTTCTTTTGATGAGCCGTTACTGATAGCTGTCCATCCTTCAGGCAAATCAAGTTTGAGGTTGAACAGGGCTTTCAAGTCAGGCTGGTCAAAACAGGGGAATACGCTGCGGGCATGGTCAGGAACGAAAAGAGTATAAAGATAGTCATCGCTGCGGTTCAATGTCTTGTCGTTACTTTCGAACTCAATGGTAACCATGTTGGTTTTGTTGCCTTTTTTGAGGTATTTCCGTGGGATGATAAGATGCTCGTCTTGATAGCGAATAGAACGCTTTTTACCATTTATGAAAGCTTGATAATCTCCATTTTTGAGTGTACCCTGAAAATCGAGCTGCAAATCCTCTGTTCCGTCATAGCTGAAGCTGATGTTAGCCTTGCCTGTCACGGAATTTTCCCTTTGAGCTGGAATATTGAAATGGAGATCGTAAAGAATGTTTTTAAGGTACTCGGTCCTATACTCGGCCAAGATTTTTGATACCCCTTTCTCTACGGGTATCGCGTATCCACAAGTATTGAATGCAATAGCCGTCATCAATAAGATGGACTTCAGGTGTTTCATTATTTCCGCAATTTTGGAATTAATAATCGTTTTCTGTGGCAAAGATACATTAAAAATGGCACATTCACGGTTAAAATTCTCTAATCAACCACAACTTTATTTGTTTTCTTACACCAAATCAATAAATTTGTACCCGTAAAAATGAATACTCACTAATAATTGAAATGAATATGAAAAAGAATGTTTTAACGATGACATTATTAGCTGGAGCACTGATTCTGAGCAGTTGTGCCAGTAAGAAAGATTTGGAGAACTGCCGTTTGGATAACCAGAATCTCCAGAATGAAAACAAGGAACTCAACACTTCTTATCAAGTGACAAAAGAGCAGCTTGCCGCTGCAAATGCCCGCGTGACTTCTTTAGAAGAACAGCTGTCACAGCAGAAACAGGCTTATATGTCGTTACAGAGATCACTCGACAAGAGTCTGGCCAACAGTAGTCAGAACAATATCTCTATTGAGAAGCTGGTGGACCAAATCAATGAGAGCAACCAGTATATCCGTCACTTGACCGATCTGAAGACCAAGAGTGACTCACTGAATATGGTGCTTACCAACAACCTGACCCGCTCTCTGAGCAAGGAAGAGCTCAAGGAAGTGGATGTCCAGGTGCTGAAGGGCGTGGTTTATATCTCACTGGCCGACAATATGCTGTATAAGAGTGGTTCCTATGAGATTAACGACCGTGCTGCTGAGACGCTTTCGAAGATTGCAAAAATTATAAAGGACTACAAGGATTACGATGTGCTGATTGAGGGTAATACTGACAATGTGCCCATCTCTCGCGAGAACATCCGTAACAACTGGGACCTTTCTTGTCTGCGTGCTTCTTCAGTGGTTCAGGCCCTGCAGAATGACTATGGCGTAGATCCGAAGCGTCTGACCGCAGGTGGTCGTGGTGAATACAATCCGTTGGCAACCAACGATACTGCTATAGGTAAGCAGCGTAATCGCCGCACTCAGATTATCATCACGCCGAAGCTCGATGAGTTTATGGAGCTGATTGATAAGGCTCCTGAAGAGTAAACGCTTCCCTAATGGCCGGTAATAATAAGAACGGCCTGTTTCAAGATAATGGAACAGGCCGTTCTTTCATCTACTTTCACTCAAGATAATAGCTTTATGAAACACCTGAAATCATTTATAATCATTGCTGTCATCGCAGGGGGGACTCTGCTGGCAAGGGCACAGACAACAGGAGTTCTGATGGACGCCTATGGATCGTTTGCTTTTCAGTTGATGGAGAAGGCTGAGCAGCATAAAAAAGACCCCAGGGACAATGTGGTATTGTCACCCGTTTCAGCATGGCTGGCTTTGAGTATGTTGCAAAATGGAGCCGCCAATAATACGCGTGCTCAGATGCAGCAAGCCATGAACATTTCAGGCTTTTCGGTAGATGATATAAACCTGTTTAATCAGAAACTGGTCAAGCAATTAAGCCATATAGAAGTGCCAGAGTGGGCCAGTAGCGGGAGTGAATCTGACAAAGAACTCATTCCTGTATTAGAAACGGCCAACAGCATTTGGTCGGATACCGGCTATCCGTTTTACGATTCCTTCTACAATATCAATCAGAAATATTATGAGGCAGAGTTACGTACACTTGATCTTTCCTTACCTGCTTCAATAAAAGAGGTAGACAAATGGGTGGATGGCAAGACTCATGGTACGATTAAATCTGTGAATGTTGACCCGGACGATTATCTGCGGATGCTGCTCGTGAATGCACTTTATTTTAAAGGCAGTTGGGAGAAACCTTTTGAGAAAGAAGCCACTCAAACAGGTCAGTTTTATAATAACAGCTCAGATGTTATCAACGTCCCGATGATGCACTTGCTGGAAACTTTGCCTTATGCGCATATCGATGGCTATGACGTACTGAGACTCTATTATTGTTATGATCAACGGTTTAGCATGACAATCTTCGTCCCAGATGGCAGTGTGGAGCAAAAATCCTTGGGCTTTTCTCAATGGCAGGCAGCTTCTAAGGCGTTGAAGAATAATAGTATTAAACTCTCCATGCCGCGTTTCACCACCGTCGGGGAAATGGAACTTACGGATGTGCTCAAGGATATGGGCATGAATGATGCATTTATTAGTGGTGTCGCTGATTTCTCACTGATGTCATCTGGGCAGTTATTTGTTGATTTTGTGAAACAACTGTCCCATATTGCGGTCGATGAAAAGGGTACGGTGGCATCTGCTGTCACCGTAATCGGGGTAAAGGAAACGGCTGTACCTGGTCAGCCTAAATCAATTTCTGTGGATCATCCTTTCTATTTCACTATCGAAGATAATCAGACAGGCGCAGTCCTCTTTATCGGGCATGTGCTGAAAGTTGATGGAGAATATACGAACGGGTTGGAGAAAGTGAATGCTGAGCAGAGTAAGGCAAAGGTGTACGACTTACAGGGCCGTAGGCTAAAGAGCGTTCCACAAAAAGGACTTTATATTTATGACGGGAAAGTGATGGGCAGATAATCTGTTATTTGATGAGCTGAGTTTCCAGGAAATCCTGATATTCGTCTTGATAGCCGTTAAATACATTGATGTCCACATTGCCCCTTATTCCCGCAACCCTTCCGTCGGGTGACAGTTGCCAGATGGCCAAACGAATGTCTGGTTTGTATTCACCGTAGCGGGCTATCCATACTTTGTATTCTCGTTTAATGTCAACGGCGTCGGTGAGATAACGGTTCACAAATGACTGGCTGACGTAGAGGATGGGCTTGACACCTGTGTGTTCTTTTATCATACGCAGAAAGGTACGTACTTTGTTGAGCATCACTTCCGTGCCTCCCATGGCTTTTACCTGACTGGGGTAGGGCTCTACATCTAACACCGGTGGCAGGTCGCCTTTGTTAAAATGAGCATTTTGAATAAAGTATTTGGCCTGATCGGTAGCACTGCTTTTGGTGGAAAAGAAATGGTAGGTGCCGCACAGAATACCATGCTGTCGGGCCTGGGTATAGTCGTTATGATAATACCGGTTTTTTATAGTGGTTCCTTCTGTCGCTTTGATATAGCAGAAAGAAACAGGATAGTCAACGGCCCCTTGAATGCGTTTGTTACTAATGGTTCCTAAATGGGTGATACGCATTTTGCTCCAATCGATGCCGTAATGCTTTTTCCCAATGTCGTGCTGATACCGGGAAATGTCGATGCCATAGATACGGTCTGAGGTATAGATAAGGCGTTCTCCTTTATAAATGTCGTCTTTCCATTCGCCGACAAACACTTTTCCGAGTGTGTCAACGGCGAATCCGAAGCCGTTTCGCTGGTCGTCTTCCCACATTCCGTCGTAATAGGAACCGTCGTCTGAGAGTAGGATGCCATGTCCTGACCGTTTCCCGTCTTTGGTTTCACCTCGATACAAAATCTTGGGCAATACAGACTTCTCGTAGAGGATGGCTTTGGCGATGAACGTTGCGGTGGTTGAATTGTAGTAGATAGATCGGGCCGAGTCAGGCATAAAATGTCTTTTCGTCTGAATTATTGCCACGTCATCATCATATTCGTTTTCCAGCAACTCGCACTCGGTGCGTATGGTCTTTCCGTTTTTGTCAGTACTGAGAAGGGTGTATTGCTGTACGAGCTTCAACTCAACCACCTCGTTGGGCTTGATGGCTTTCAGAATATCCAGAACACGTTCTCTTTGCTGTCTGGTTGTCAGTACATCAGCCGATAAAGAAGCAATAGTGTTATATCCTTCATCGGTTACATTATGTACGTCCAGATAGTAGTTCAGTCTGTGGGTAAGCCGCTTAAGCCGTTCACATTCCTGGTCTAATAGGATGATATTCTGGCTGATGATGGTATCAATACGTTCATTAGCCTTTTTGAGACGCTCTGTTTCACTATAGTCGGGATTGGTCGTTAAGATACGTCCACCACAAATGGGGGAGAACAGAAAGCGGTTAATCCAACAGCCTTTCAGCTTTTCCTTGTGCCATCTTATAGAGTCAAGATTGGTACTGACGCTTGTCATGCCGACTCCTGCTTCCAACTCGTTGATATAGAAAGCTGGTTTGCCATTGATGTTCAACTGGTAGCATCTTTCGTATTCCAGCTCGGCCATACAGTGTTGGCGTCGTTCTTTGTTGATGGGGAGGAAAGGACGAATCAGAAGGATAAGTGAAACGATAACAAGCAGTGCGAGGATGATTCGCACTGCTTGTTTCTTCTTACCTATCTGAGTAGATATTGATTTCATCTTTTGCTTTATCGCTGTTAACGCGTATGCAAAAGTAATCAATCTTTTCTGAAAATAAAGAAAAAATCAGAAAATCTTTAGTCTATTTCTTCGTCAGGTTCATAACCTCCCATTTCACGGATGGCGTTTTTCAGCATAGTGTATTGCTGATAGAGGTTGTTGACGGCTTCTTCACCTTTGGTATAGTCGTGCATAGGAGCTTTCAGGAAGAAGCTGAGGAAACGCTGGATGCCGTAGCGCCCTGCACGAGCAGCCAGATCGCTAAGCAGACAAAGGTCGAGCAAAACGGGGGCAGCAAGGATGGAGTCACGGCAGAGGAAGTTGATCTTGATCTGCATGGGATAGCCCATCCATCCGAAGATGTCGATATTGTCCCAACTCTCTTTGTTGTCGTTGCGGGGAGGATAATAGTTAATGCGTACCTTATGATAATAATCTCCGTAAAGCTCGGGTTGGTTTTCACCTTTCAGAATGGTTTCCAAAGTGGAGAGTTTCGAAACTTCCTTGGTATGGAAATTCTGCGGCTCATCGAGTACCAGTCCGTCACGGTTGCCAAGGATATTTGTTGAGAACCATCCGTTCAGTCCCAGGCAGCGAGTGCCGATAATTGGAGCAAAACCTGATTTCACCAGCGTCTGGCCAGTTTTGAAATCCTTACCCACGATAGGCATCTGAGTCTTTTCCGAAAGTTCCCACATGGCGGGAATATCGACGGTGGTATTTGGGGCGCCCATAATAAAGGGAGCACCTTCTGCCAGAGCTGCGTAGGCATAACACATAGAAGGAGCGATGTGTTCGCGGTCATCTGCTTTCATGGCCTTTTCCAACGCATCCAGAGTGTTGTGGATTTCCTCATTAACAGGAACATAGATTTCCGTGGATGCAGCCCAGGCCACAACAATACGGGAACAGCCGTTTTGCTCCTTAAAATCCCGGATATCCTTGCGAAGAGCTTCAACCATTTCCCAACGGGTCTTGCAGTCTTTCACATTGTCACCGTCAAGGCGCTTGGCATAGTTCTTGTCGAAGCAGGCCTTCATAGGCTTGATCTTCTCCAACTCGTCGCGTACCGGTTCGATGTCTTTAGCTTTAAGTACTTCAGCATACATGGCTGCTTGATAGGCGTTCTGTGGATAAACATCCCAAGTGGCAAATACAATATCTTCGAGTTTAGAGATAGGAACAATCTCGTCGTATTTCAAATACTTCTTGTCTGCTCCACGTCCCACGCGGATTTTGTCGAACTGCGTCATTGACCCCACTGGTTTTGTGAGTCCTTTACGCGTCATTAAAACACCTGTCATGAATGTAGTTGAAACAGCACCGCATCCAACTACCATAATACCAAGCTTTCCATCAGCTGGCTTTACATTTCCTTTGATCATTTTTTAATTGTATTTGTAATTGTTTGATATAGAATACTTGAGTTTTATTTGAATGCAAAAGTAGCAAAAGAATCTGACAATCTATCAATTTTACGTATTTTTATATCAGAAACAGTAAAAATGGTATATTTTTAAGGATTTTATCAACATGTTTTTTCTTTTTCTTTAGTACCTTTGCAGTCGATTTTCGTTTATTAAGTATGATGAAATTAATTAAGGATAAGAATTTTGGTGGTGAACGTCCGTTGTTTGCCATAAAGAATACTCGATTAGAGAATGTGACCATTACCGAAGGAGAATCTGGTATCAAATGTTGTGAGAATATAGAGGCGGATAATTGCCGTTTTATTGGAAAATATCCCTTGTGGCATGTAGAAGGTTCAGTAATCACTAATTGCTATTTCGAGGTCGGGAGCCGTTCTGCAATTTGGTATTCCGATAATATGATTATGCGGAATTGTGTGATTGACGCTCCTAAACTGTTTCGTGAGATGAAGAATGTCGTGGTCGAAAAGGTGCAGTTTAAGGATGCCGATGAAACGTTTTGGAGAATTAACGGTTTGAAAATCAAGGATGTGACGCTTCATGAGGGTACTTATCCCTTTATGTTCAGTGAGAATGTAGAGGTGGACCATCTGGTCAGCGATTCCAAATATGTTTTCCAATATTGTAAAAATGTGGTCGTTCGTAATTCTTCCATTACGACCAAGGATTCTTTCTGGGAATGTGAGAACATTGAGATTTATGATTCAGAACTCAATGGAGAGTATTTGGCATGGCATTCCAAAAACGTGAAGTTGGTTCGCTGCCATATCACTGGCGAACAACCGTTGTGTTATGTGGAGGGACTGGTTCTTGAGGATTGTACATTTGGTGAAGACTGCGACCGAATGTTTGAAGATTCTGATGTCCAGGCAAATATTATCGGAAGTGTTACCAATATCAAGAATCCACGTACGGGTAGAATTGTTTGCGATCGTGTCGGTTCTGTTACGCTGGACGAGAATATCCGTCAGCCGGCAAATTGTGAAATAATTGAAAGGAATAAATAATCCTAATCAGAAGAAAGTGCACGTATGAAATACAATTTTGATGAGATAATACCCCGACGGGGAACAAACTCCGTGAAATGGGATGAGACTTCTGAAGAAGGCATCATTCCACTTTGGGTTGCAGATATGGATTTCCGAACTTATCCGGGAATCATTGATGCTTTAAAGCGTCGGGTAGAACATGGTATCTTTGGCTATACTCATGTTCCCAGTTCTTATTATCATAAGATAATAGACTGGTTCTCTCAGCGTCATGGCTGGCAAGGTATTCATCAAGATGATATTATTTATACGAGTGGGGTGGTGCCAGCCATTTCGGCCATTATCCGTGGTTTGACACTTCCTGGTGATAAGGTCCTTATTCAGACGCCTGTTTATAATTGTTTTTTCAGCTGCATCCGAAATCAAGGCTGTCTGATTGAAGATTCACCATTGGTTCGCTATTGTATTAATGACAAAACTCCCTTTGAAGCACAAGTCGCAAATGAAGGGAAATCTTACTGCCAAACTTTCTCATATGAGGTGGATTGGGATCGTTTCGAGGATGCCTGTGCTGATCCTCGGGTTCGTCTTTTTCTGTTATGTAATCCTCATAATCCGGCTGGGCGGGTATGGACAAAAGACGAATTGCGGCGTATGGGTGAAATCTGTCTGAAACATCATGTTTTTGTGATTGCTGACGAGATTCATTGCGAATTGGTGATGCCTGGCCGTAAATATACGCCGTTTGCTTCTATCAGTAAGGAGTTCTTCTACAATTCTGCCACATGTGTCTCGCCAACAAAAGGTTTCAATATTGCTGGACTTCAGATTGCAAATATCATTGTTCCAGATGAAGAAAAGCGCGAACGTATCGATCGCGCCATCAATCTTCATGAAATTTGTGACGTAAATCCTTTCGGTGTCATTGCTCTGCAGGAAGCTTACACAGAAGGGGGAGCTGAGTGGCTTGACCAGTTAAATGCATATATTCATATCAATTATCAGCTGTTGTGTTCGTCTTTTCCGCAGTATTCGATTGCTCTTTTGGAAGGCACCTATCTGGCTTGGATGGATATTTCTGGTTCTGGTAAGCTTTCACCACAATTTGTTGATAATCTTTTCCGTCATCAGCATGTTTTGCTAAACGGAGGGGAGATGTATGGAGACAACACGGGAAAATATGTTCGTATCAATCTGGCATGCCCTCGTTCCATCTTAGAGCAAGCTATTGATGCCATTCAAAAAGTGCTTTGATATTTTTTTTGTATTGTTCTTATATATATAATAAGGTATAGCTCATCCCGAAAGGCGCTATTTTGTTCGAAAAGGAGAAAATTTTCATTTTTCTACAAATTTTTCTTCAAAAAGTTTTGGTGGTTAAAGAAAATGTTGTACCTTTGCACTCGCTTTTGAAAAAGAGCACATAAAGAAGCGTTCTTTGAACAAGATTACATAAGACAGATAAGTAGTAGTACAAGAAGCAGGTGGAGAAATCCACTTGGGTATACGAACCGTTAGATTCTTGAATAAAATTACGGACAGCAGTCCTG
>Ga0256404_1011158_pt1 | contig 12145 bp, 7 predicted proteins | sample RumenRJG_01DNA_FD_185990 | JGI IMG/M metagenome (GOLD analysis project Ga0256404, IMG submission 185990) | Bovine rumen microbial communities from Lethbridge, Alberta, Canada - RJG_01 | ecosystem: Host-associated > Mammals > Digestive system > Stomach > Rumen | place: Canada: Alberta | collected... | reverse complement strand
CCCGAATGCCGAGAGTGTGAACGGTCATCTGCTGTCGCAGGCTGAGAAGCGGCAGCGGCAGGCGCTGATCCGAAACATCAAGACAAAGGGCTACGAGCAGGTCATGGAGGAAGTGGCCTACACGTGGTTCAACCGCTTTGCCGCCCTGCGCTTCATGGAGGTCAATGGCTATCTGCCTTCCCACATCCGCGTGTTCACAAACGACGCCGGGGAGTTCAAGCCGCAGATACTTGCAGAGGCTATCCATCTGGAGCTGGATGGTCTGGATATGAACAAGGTCTATGAGCTGGAGAGTGCCAACAAGAGCGAGGAGCTTTTCAAGTACCTGCTCATCGTGCAGTGCAATGCCCTGAACAGTATCCTGCCGGGAATGTTCCAGAAGATCGAGGACTACACCGAGCTGCTGCTTCCGGACTACCTGCTCCGTGAGGGCAGCGTGATCGAGCAGATGGTTACCACCATCCCGGAGGAGGACTGGACCGATCAGGTACAGATCATCGGCTGGCTGTATCAGTATTACAATACCGAGCCGAAGGACAAGGTTTTCGCCGACCTGAAGAAAAACATCAAAATTACCAAGGAGAATATCCCTGCGGCCACGCAGCTCTTTACCCCGGACTGGATCGTCCATTACATGGTCGAGAACAGCCTTGGTCGCCTGTGGTTGGAGGGCCACCCCAACGATGACCTGAAATCTGAATGGAAGTACTATCTGGATGAGGCTGAGCAGGAGCCGGAGGTACAGGTGCAACTTGCCGCCATCCGGAAGGAATATGCTGCCCTGAAACCGGAGGAAATCCGTGTCATCGATCCGTGCCAAGGTTCCGGCCACATTCTCTGCGTTCTCTTTGATGTTCTTGTTCGCATCTACGAGGATTACGGCTATGCGGCACGTGAGGCCGCTGGCAAGATCGTCGAGAACAATCTGTGGGGATTGGACATTGATAACCGCGCCTCTCAGTTGGCGTACTTCTCTGTCATGATGAAGGCGCGTCAGTACGACCGGCGTTTCTTAACCCGTGGCATCCAGCCGCATGTGTATGCGTTTCAGGATAGCAACGGCATCACCAGCGCACCACTTCATGACATGGGAATTGACCTGACACAGGAGGAATATGGCAAAGCGGTCAAACAGATCATGACACTGCTCGAAGAGTTCCACGATGCCAAGGAATACGGCAGCATCATTAATGTAAGCGATGCGGATTGGGATCTGCTTCGCCGCTTTGCTGTGCCTCGTTGGGAATCTGAAGGTGGCCAGATACCGCTTAATATTCATGGTGAAGTTGAGGCCGCACCACGGCTGCAGGCCTTAATCAATCTGGGTCAAACACTGGCACAGAAGTACCATGCGGTAATAACGAATCCTCCCTATATGGGGTCGTCAGGAATGGGGGGAAAGCTATCCGATTACGTAAAAAACAATTATCCAAACAGCAAGAGCGATTTGTTTGCGGTATTTATTGAGTGTTGCAATCAGCAGTTGAAGCCGAATGGGTATCAGGCAATGATCACTCAGCATTCATGGATGTTCTTGCAGAGCTATGAAAAACTGAGAGGGATAATCCGCGCAAGCGACACTATTAACATGGCTCACTTAGGACCGCGTGCTTTTGAAGAAATAAGCGGAGAGGTGGTTCAGACAACAAGCTTTGTTATTTCGAAGAGAGATATTGCTGATTACAAAGGCGTATATATTCGTCTCCTTGATGCTGGCAATGAAGCTGAAAAGGAAAGAATGTTCCATAATGAAGAGAACCGTTTTCTTGCGTCAAAAAGGAGATTCAATAAGATTCCGGGGCAGCCTGTTGCATACTGGGTTTCTGATGCGTTCGTAGAAATGTTTGAACATCATCTATTCTCAGATTTTTCGATTTCAGATGGTCAGAACAAGACTGGCAATAACGCTAAATTCGTCAGGGAGATATGGGAAGTTTCAAGAGAAACCGTTGGAATTGGAAAGAAATGGCTGTTCTATGCAAAAGGTGGCGGCTTTAGAAAATGGTATGGAAATCTTACTGAAGTCGTAGACTGGTCAGAAGAAAGCCGAGCTTTTTATCGGAAAGACAAAATCTGCAGAATAATACCTGAGTATTTATGGTACAAGATTGGGATTACATGGAGCCTGATTTCAAACAATCCCAGCTTTAGAGTTCTACCAGAAGATGCCACATTTGATGTGGGTGGTTCATCAATTTTCCTGAAGAATGATGCTGATTTGTATTTTTATCTTGGATTGCTCAACAGCAAGGTTTTTTCGGCGGTGCAGCAGGTAATGAACCCAACAATTAACATTCAAGTTAAAGATATTAGGATAATGCCCGTCATTGAAACCAACAAAGAGGAAATAATGGACCATGTAGAACATTTGGTTGCCCTATCTAAATCTGATTGGGATTCAGTTGAGACATCATGGGATTTCATTGCGCATCCTCTTCTTCCGGATAGAAACGAGTTGACCTCTAAAGCGCAGTCGCCCGGTTATCATTTGGGTGACTGCTATAAGAAGTGGGAAGATCTTTGCAGTCGGCGCTTTGATGCAATGAAAAAACATGAAGAAGAACTCAATGCTATTTTTAATGTAACATATGGTCTGCAGGAGGAATTGTCACAAGAAGTTGAGGAAAAGAATATTAGTTGCCGAAAAGCGGATCTAAAACGTGATGTCCGTGGTTTAATCTCTTATGCAGTTGGTTGCATGCTGGGTAGGTATTCTCTTGATGTTGACGGAATTGCTTATGCAGGTGGGGAATGGGATACATCCAAATACTCGACTTATATCCCTGACAGGGATGCCATTCTTCCTATTTGTGATGATGAATATTTTGCTGATGATATCGTTGGTCGATTTGTGAAGTTCGTTGAGGTAGTTTACGGTAAGGATACGCTGGAAGAGAACCTGCGCTTCATAGCCGATGCCCTCGGAGGAAAGGGCTCCGCTCGTGTGGTCATCCGGAACTATTTCATTAATGATTTCTATACAGATCATTTGAAGCTCTACCAGAAGCGCCCAATCTACTGGCTCTTTGACTCCGGCAAGAAGAACGGCTTCAAGTGCCTGATCTACATGCACCGGTACCAGCCGGATACCATTGCCCGTATCCGCACGGATTATGTGCATGAGCAGCAGGCCCGTTACAGGACGGCTATCGCCGATTTGGAGAATCAGATAAGCAGCGTATCCACCTCAGAGCGTGTGAAGTTGACAAAGCGGATTCAGACTTTGCAGGAACAGGCAGAGGAGCTTCGGGCTTATGAAGAGAAAATTCATCACCTTGCTGACCAAATGAATAGGATCGACTTGGACGACGGAGTTAAGCATAACTATGAGATATTCCAGGATGTGCTTGCTAAACTCAAGTAATACGGAGGATGGAAATGATGAAGATAGAAATATCTATGTCAACAAGAGACAAGTCAGCGTTTGCTTATGGCATCTACACGGATGGGAAAGTAATAGTAAAAACAGGCGGAAAGATTAACCCTGTTTTTCGTGGCTTGGAAAAAATCAAAAAAATAAGGCAGGACAAGGGGTTTGTTGATGAAAATTACTGCATTATCAAAGACTGCGAGTTTGCTTCACCATCTGAGGCTGCACAGTTTGTAAATGGCAATATTTCTAATGGCTATCGAGTATGGAAGGTCTCCGGAAAAAACCTTGGTGACTATCTGAAAGAAGTCGGTTTGAAATAAGACAATTCAGGATAGGAGATGTCTTTATGGATGCCGAAAAAATCATACAGGACTTGAATCGTCGGTTTGCAGCACCTCTGCCGGAGTTCTATAAGCGTCGGATCGTCGTCTGGATCGATGAGGATCAGGAGTTTGCGGACAAGCTGGACGAGATCACAGTCAACGGGGCCAAGGTCGTCGCACTCACCGGCACCAACAACTTCTATGTGAAGAAGCTGCTGGCCGTGGATGATCCCACCAGCAACTATCTGGTGTACCGTCCCTTGGCCTATGAGTCCGACGAGGATAACTGGCTGCTGGACGTGGAACTGTACGGCGAGGAATTCCGTGCCGATCTGGTCTCCATGTGGATGGACGAGATGGGAATTACGCAGACGCCTGCGCTCCGTCGTGGCTTCAAGCAGTACCGGAAGTTCTTAAATGCGCAGGCCCGCCGGAACAAGGTGTCCTCCCAGCCGGTCATTCCGACCACACCTGCCCAGTTGCAGATGGCCATCATGGCGGCGCTGGCAGGTCTGAAGGACGCCAAACCGAACGCCATCATCAAGGCCGTGCTGCAGGGTGGTCTCCAGAAAGATAGCAATGCCGTCTATCAGGAGTTCGTGAACTACGGTATCGACGAGGCCTTCTGGCGCATGGTGGCGCAGGGTACCGGTTACCAGGACATGGATTCTGACCTCGCACAGCTGGCTACGCATATCCTGCTGACAGCCTCTACCCGGACGATGCGGCAAGAGTTTCTCGCGGGACTGCAGATGTTTATTTCCTTTGCACATCAGGCGTATTGCTACGACTTCGTGTCCGACTGGATGCACAGTGAGGATGCCGGGGACATCTATGCCATCGCCGAGCACGTGGAGGGCGAGCTGAAGCTGCCCCAGCGGTTCATGAAACTGCAGGTGGCTGATCTGTTGGAGACCGAGGTCTTCCCGTGCGTCAACGAGGTCATCCTCGTGAAGCTGATGACCGAGATCAGCGACCACATCATTGACGTGGACACGATCACTCAGACCGTGGAGAAGCGCCGTACCTGCGTATGGTACGACGATGTGAAGAACTACTATGAAGGCATCCTGCAGGTAGCGAAAATGCAGGCCTTCTTTAAGGAACACTCCGCCGGGTTCCATACTGTGGAGCCCGCGAAGGTGTGGAAGGAATATACGACGGAATACTACATCATGGATACCTACTACCGGGAGTTCCATAAGAGCTATTCCGAGAGTCTTAAGAATTACCATGAGGAGCTGTCCGACCTGTTCACCCACGTGATGGAGAAGGTCGAAGGACTCTATACTACCTGGTTCCTCGGTCAGCTGGGTAACAACTGGTCAGATGCCTGTGCGGACAACCTGCGCGAGTATGGCCGGGTGCTGGAAGTGCCGCAGCAGACGGATTTCTACCGTCGGCAGGTGGTGGCTTCCGACAGCAAGGTGTATGTGATCATCTCCGATGCCCTGCGCTATGAGGTGGCGGCTACCCTCGCGGAACAGCTGCAGCGAGAGACGCAGGCCAAGGTGGACCTGAAGTCTATGCAGGCTGTGTTCCCGACCATTACGAAGTTTGGTATGGCCGCATTGTTGCCGCACAAAGCACTCTCCGTTGAACTTAAGACCGGTAAGACGGATCGGCTGGCAGTACTGGCGGACGGGCAATCCACGGAGGCTAACAATCGTGATAAGCTCCTGAAGGCAGCGGACAAGGCCAGCGTAGCCCTCAAGTATAAGGACATCATTGGTATGAAGCGTGCTGACCGGCAGGCGCTCATCAAGGGCATGAATGTAGTCTACATCTACCACGATACTATCGATGAGGCCGGCCATTTGGAAAGCTCCATCTTCAGTGCTTGTGATACGGCGATTGAAGAGATTAAGAATATGGTCCGCATCATCGCCAATGAATGGGGCGGCGCAAATATCCTCATCACAGCTGACCATGGCTTCCTGTATACCTATAGTCCCCTCAATGAGGATGACAAGGTGGACAAGACAGGGTTCATTGACAGGATTGTGGAATACGGTAGGCGCTTTGCCATCATGAAGAAGGATTCCGATCCAGATTATCTGCAGAGGGTCAAATTCCTAGAGGGCAATACTGAGTACAGCGGCTTTGCGCCGAGAGAGAATATTCGCATTAAGATGACCGGGGCCGGATTGAACTTCGTGCACGGCGGCATCAGCCTGCAGGAGATGGTCGTGCCGGTGATTGAGTATCACTTCCTGCGAAATCAGTCGAAAGAATATAAGAAGAATAAGAGCAAGTACGACACGAAGCCTGTGGAGATCAGCCTGCTCTCTGCCAACCGGAAGATCAGCAACATGATCTTCTCTCTGAACTTCTATCAGAAGGACGCCGTGGGCGGCAACCGGGAGGCGGCGACCTATCAGCTCTACTTCACAGACAGCAGTGGAAAGACCATCAGCGATATCCAGAAGATCATTGCGGACAAGACCAGCGACAACGGTCAGGAGCGTACCTTCCGGTGTAGCTTCAATCTGAAATCGCTGAAGTACAGCAATACGGAAACTTACTACCTCATCATCGCTGATGAGAACGGACTGCAGGTGCAGCGCGAAGAATTCCAAATTGACATTGCATTTGCGGTGGATGAGTTCGACTTCTTCGGATAATTGGGGAGGAACTATAGATGTCAGACATAAGAAAATTGGAGAAACTTATTGAAGACGGTGAAAAGCTTGTTGATAAAAGAGCAACATCGAATTTGCCGGAATTCGCTGTATGGCTTACAAATGTTAAGCGTTATCTGATTAATCGATTTGGTGAAAAATCTCTAGAATTGCGAGAAGTTAGATCTCGTGCATTTGGGCCGACTGCAACAGTGATAGGATCACAACATGATGATTCAATAGAATGTGTCAGAGATATTCAAGCCACCATCCTTGAGCTAAAGGCGTATTTGGAAGAAGAAATGACGAGCAGTGCTGAGATTAATTCACAGGGTGACCTTCCAATTAAATTTGCAAACAAAATATTCATTGTTCACGGGCATGATGGGGCGATAAAAGAGGCAGTTGCAAGACTGCTAGAGAAACAAGATATTGAGCCTATAATTCTAAACGAACAAGCCAATCAAGGCCAGACTATTATAGAGAAATTTGAACGCCATTCTGATGTTGGGGCAGCAGTTGCGCTTTTTACCAATGATGATATTGGATTTGCGAAGGATTCAGATTGTCAAATGCCACGTGCTCGTCAAAATGTTGTTTTTGAAGCAGGATATTTTATGGGAAAACTTGGCAGAGGCAGAGTGGTCATCATCGCCGAAAAAGGAATAGAGATTCCTTCAGATCTTCAAGGGGTAGTATATACAGATCGAAATAATTGGCAATTTGATGTTTGCAAAGAACTAATTGCAATGGGCTATAAAATTGACCTTAACAAATTGGTGGAGTGAATGATATGGCTGTTGAGATAACAAATGATAGTCTGCCTTCGCGAGAAATCATCAAAGGCAAACTCCGCGAGTGTTTTGACGGGAAAATTGTCCGGAAAGACCTCACCAAGAAAATCAAGGAAGGGGCCAATGTACCTGTCTACGTCCTTGAGTTCCTTCTGGGGCAGTATTGCAGCTCCGATGATGAAGAAGTCATCGAAAAGGGCGTAGAGAACGTGAAGCGGATTCTGGCAGACAACTTTGTGCGCCCTGATGAGGCTCAGAAGATTCTGTCTGTACTCCGCTCACGTGGTAGTTATACCGTCATCGATAAAATTACAGTTAATCTGAATATCCAGCGGAATGTCTATATGGCTGAGTTTTCTAATCTCGGCTTGAAAAACATTCCTATCGCCGATGAATATCCGGAGAAGTATGACCGGCTGCTCTGCGGCGGCATCTGGTGCATTCTGCAGTTGGATTACGAGTACATCGAGGAAGATAAGAAAAACGGGAATCCCATTCAGATCCGAAAGCTTACCCCGATCCAGATGCCCCATGTGGACCTCAATGAGTTGAAGCAGGGCCGAAAGGCATTCACTAAGGAAGAATGGATGGATGTCATGCTGCGCTCTATTGGTATGGAGCCAGATATGCTGAATGACCGTGAGAAGTGGCTCCTGCTGGCACGAATGATTCCGCTGGTAGAGAACAACTTCAACCTCTGTGAACTCGGCCCGAGAAGCACTGGAAAGAGTCATCTGTATAAGGAAATCTCTCCGAACAGCATCCTCGTTTCCGGTGGGCAGACGACAGTAGCAAACCTGTTTTATAACATGGCTCGTAAGACTGTCGGTCTTGTCGGCCTGTGGGACTGTGTCGCCTTTGATGAGGTCGCCGGGATCAATTTCAAAGATAAAGACGGAATCCAGATCATGAAGGATTACATGGCATCAGGATCCTTTGCGCGCGGTAAAGAGGAAAAAGCTGCCAGCGCCTCCATGGTCTTCGTCGGCAATATCAACCAGAGTGTGGATGTGTTATTGAAGACGTCCAGCCTCTTTGATCCATTCCCACCGGAGATGGGAACGGATACAGCTTTTCTTGATAGGATGCATTGCTACATTCCAGGCTGGGAGATCCCGAAGTTCCGTCCGGAGCACTTCACTGATGACTATGGATTTATCACAGACTATCTTGCTGAGTTTATCCGGGAACTGCGGAAAGAGCAGTATGGCGATGCGCTTGATCATTACTACAGGCTCGGCAAAAACCTGAATCAACGAGATACCATTGCCGTCCGCAAGATGGTCGGTGGCTTTATCAAACTGCTGTATCCGGATGGAGAATATACAAAAGAACAGCTGGAGGAGATCCTGCAGCTGTCGTTGGAAATGCGTCGTCGAGTCAAGGAACAGCTCAAGAAACTGGGCGGTATGGAATTCTACGACGTGAACTTTTCTTACATAGACAATGAGAACTTTGAGGAGCACTATGTCTCTGTACCCGAGCAGGGTGGCGGCAAGCTGATCCCGGAGGGTATGTGCAATCCAGGCCAGGTATATACAGTCAGTCAGGGAAAATCCGGCATGATCGGAGTCTTCCGCCTGGAAAGCCAGATGCTGCCCGGAAATGGAAAGTTTGAGAGGACAGGTATTGGCAGTGACCGCGACGCGAAGGAATCCTCGAACACAGCATTCAGTTTCCTGAAAGCCAACGGAAACCGGATCAGCGGCTCCATCAGCACGACTACCAAGGATTACATCATTAACTATCAGGATCTGCAGGGCATCGGCATGACTGGAAAACTTGCGTTGCCGACACTGATCGCTCTGTGCTCTATATCTCTTGGCAAACCGGTATTGAGTTCGTTGGCAGTCCTCGGTGAAATCAGCATCAGTGGCACTTTGATCAAAGTGGACGAGCTGGCCAATTCACTACAGGTATGCCTCGACAGCGGGGCAAAGAAAGTACTGATCCCTGCAACGTCGATGGTTGACTTTGCAACGGTACCGCCGGATCTGATGTCGGCGTTCCAGCTGATCCCATACCAGAGTGCGGAAGATGCAGTATTTAAGGCGCTGGGCGTGGAATAAAGAAAGGAGCGGTATTTCTAATGGTTATTGCACCGAGTTCCGTTGACACTAATTTGAGCCAATTACTATTAGAGGCCAGTATTGGAAAAATCCAATTACCAGAGTTCCAGCGAGACTGGACTTGGGATGATGATCGAATCAGAGGCATTTTAGCCAGCCTTTCACAGGGTTATCCGATGGGTGCCATTATGCGTCTGCAGTACGGAAACCCTGATATCAAATTCAGATACAGAACACTCGAGGGCGTTGGAGCAACGACAGAGATTCCGGAGTTTTTAATTCTCGATGGTCAGCAGAGACTTACGTCCATGTATCAGGCTGTATTTGATAACAAGCCTGTCAAAACGGTGACCGAGAAAAAAGTTAAAATCAGCCGTTTTTATTACTTGGATATGAAGAAATGCCTTGATGAAAATGAAGATCGAGTTGAGGCTGTATTGTCTATTCCAGATGATCGAAAGCTAAAAGAGAATTTTGATCGCGACATCGTTTTGGATCTGTCAGACAGGCAAAAAGAATATGATCAGCAGTATTTCCCATTAAATCTGGTTTTTCATTCCAGTGAATTGACTGATTGGTGTACAGGCTATGTTCTCCATTATGCCATGCTTGGCGATCCGGAAAAGGCGGCGGAAGCTATGGCGATTTACAATCAGTTTAAGAGCGATGTTATTGACACCATCACAGGATATAAGTTGCCAGTCATTACTTTGGATAAAAGTACGCCTCGTGAAGCAGTATGCAAAGTGTTTGAAAATGTGAATACCGGCGGAGTGCCACTTACTGTATTTGAATTAGTTACAGCTTCGTACGCAACACAGGAATTTAACCTCCGCGACGATTGGGTCAAGTGCAGAGCTTCCATTCGTGGCGAGGGTGATACCCTGAATACAGATCTGCTGAACGGAATTGACGAAACAGCATTCCTTACTACGGTGACTCTGTATACCAGCTATGTGAATAAAATCAACGGCATCAGTGGAATGGTTAGCTGCAAAAAACGCGATGTGTTGGGGCTTCCATTTGAGGACTATGATGCCAATAAAACTGCTGTTCTGCAGGGATATAAAATCGCAAGGGAATTCCTGCTGAAGTATCAGTATGTTTTCAGGCAGAGAGACCTGCCATATCCGACACAGATGATTCCGCTTGCTGCTATTTGCGCCTACCTCGGAAAGAGCAAGTGCAATGAGCCGAATACCACAAAAATCCTTTCTCGTTGGTATTGGTGCGGTATTTTCGGTGAAATGTACGGCGGCGCAAATGAGACCAGATACGCCAATGATATCGAGGATGTCATCAATGAAGTGCTCGGGCAGCCCACTCTGAACAGGACAGTGAATGCTGCGTTCTTTTCGGCGACTCGTCTGCTTACAATGCAGAGCAGACTTAGTGCGGCCTATAAGGGGATCATGGCGCTTCTTTATAAGGCACATTGCAGAGACTTCATGAATGATACAACCATTGACCTTGTAAACAGCATGATTGAGTCGCCCGATATCCATCATATCTTCCCACAGAAATATTGTGAAGCGACGCATATTAAGCGGCAGAAGTACAATTCAATTGTCAATAAGACTCCAATTCTCCCGGAGACAAACCGGGCGATTGGCGGCGATGCGCCGAGCATATACAAGGATCGTATCTTGAAAAAGGTTACCGGCTTGACGGAAGAACAGTTGAAAGAAAGAATCGAGTCCCATCTTGTCTCTTACGATGCGCTCGTAGCTGACGACTTTGATACCTATTTTGTCGACCGCGCCAAGAAACTTCTTGATCTTATCGAGAATGCTATGGGCAAAAAGGTCGCCGATAGAAATGCAGAGAACACAATCGAACAGTTTGGTGAGAGTCTGGCATAATCAGATTTTGGAGAACAATAAATGGTCGGAAAGTATAAAGTCATCACTCTCTGCGGCAGTACTCGGTTCAAAGATGCATTCATAGAAGCACAGAAACAGCTGACGCTGGAGGGTAACATTGTCATCAGCGTTGGTCTCTTCGGTCACTCTGGAGACAACGAAGTCTGGGAGGGCATGTCAGAGGATACCCTGACAAAGACGAAGGAGATGCTGGACGACATGCATAAGCGGAAGATAGACATGGCCGATGAGATCTTTGTAATCAACGTTGGCGGGTACATCGGTTCCAGTACCAGATCTGAAATTGAGTATGCAATGGCTACAGGAAAGGCTGTGCGGTATTTGGAGTCGGAATAAGAATAATGAGGTAAGTTCGAATGGATGCGCTCTTAGAATTACTTGAACAATACAGATGCCATCTGAATCGCGGCGACAAACCAACAGCCGATTTTTTGGAAGAAAACTTCAATGAATATTTGAGAGACTTGAAGTCAGCAGCTTCACGTTCAGAGGATAATCCGCTCTCGGGTATAGAAATGTGTAATATGGTCTTAGACCAATTTCATGAAATTGAGAAAAATGCTCTTGGACTTATAGGTGTTTTGCGGAAATATGATGAGGGAAAAATTGTTTCCGCATCAATGGATGCTTTTTCATTATTCGATACAATGAAATCTCAGCTAATGATAAGGTACTCTGGAGCGTTCAGGCGTGAAGTCTATTATCGAATCAGGGGTATCCGTGAAGATGATACCTTTACTTTGGAAAGAAAAGAATTATTTCATATTCCACATTATAAGAACTATTTAGTAGGAACAGAGCGTTATAGCATGCCAGGACATCCGTGTCTGTACTTGGCTTCGCAGGCTGAGTTGGGGTGGTACGAATGTGGCAAACCAGTTAAATTTGCAATAGCTAAATTTGATATTCCACAGGAAGAAGATAATTATCTCAAGTTCATTGATTTCTCAGAAAAGTTGATGAGTCAAGTTCAAATTTGTGTGTAAATTGCTCTTAGGTACCTGCGGTGCCAAGGGATGCCTTGCATCCCTTAGCTAACCACCAGCTCTCTTGAAGGGACTGTCAAGGGTGCGTAAGCACCG
>Ga0256404_1011157_pt1 | contig 12145 bp, 15 predicted proteins | sample RumenRJG_01DNA_FD_185990 | JGI IMG/M metagenome (GOLD analysis project Ga0256404, IMG submission 185990) | Bovine rumen microbial communities from Lethbridge, Alberta, Canada - RJG_01 | ecosystem: Host-associated > Mammals > Digestive system > Stomach > Rumen | place: Canada: Alberta | collected... | reverse complement strand
ATCTTATATCTTTTAAGAAAACTGCTTCTGACCACTGTCCTTTCTTATTTAAGAACTAAACACCTACTCTATAAACTTGTCCTTCTCTAAAGTGTTTAATACTTTGACTTCCCTCATTTAAATTAAAATTATAGTAATAATTATTAAAGAACGGATCTTCCTTTCCTTCATCTTTATCCTTTAAAACAAAAGTTACCTCTGAAGATTTTAAAAGTTCTTTAATATTATTATCTATGCTATTGCCTTCTGTACTATAATTCCCTAAGAATAAAGTATTGTCTTTGTGTGTAAGTGTGTAGGGCTTAAGACTAGTCATTCCTTTGAATATAAGTACCTATGGATCTTGAGCAACACCTGAAGTACCTGTATCTGTAAAATCAGAAGCAATGATAGTTTTTGTAGTTATAACTTCCTATTCTCTGGCCTAACCTAACCATTTTTTATAGGGGCTGTATAAATTCTAATAAGTTGTGCTGTATAGTCTATAAAAAGAATCTAAGCCGGTGCCTTGAGGGTCATTGTCAGGAAACATTACTACGGTAGAAGAAGGTAGATTAATTATTGGAAGTTCCTAATTTGCATATACTCGTAAATATAAATTCTATATATCAGCTACTTTTCCAGAACCCATACCTACAAAAAGCTACTGAATCGCTTCTATAGGAATACTACAAGTATATTTTATGGACAAAGAAACACCACTATAACTAGGATATGTTCCGTACATATATATCATATCATCTTTTACTGGCACTATAAGGGCATCATTTCCTGTAGAGTGATCTACTCCAATATAAAAGTTTTGCCCAGTAAAGACTGCATAATCCTAAATATCTGTAGCCTAAGTATCATTGTCACATATCCACATAGAGCCTTCATAAATAAGACATGCTTTCTTTTTCGGTGCTCCAAATACTTTTATACTATTTATAACAGTATTAGTAAGAGCATTATAGGCAACTAATATAAAAGACGGTCCTTCTGAAAGTCCTCCACCTCCCCATTCATATTTAGTGTACTCTAAGTCTACTTTATCTCCTTCATGAGGATCTGAAGGAACTAAAGAGGAAGGATCAATAGCAAATTCTGGGATAAAAGTGAATGACTTATTATACCAAAAAAGAGCATCATCTCCAGTACCCACAATATCATTTATTCCAGAATATTGGTATACAGTTTCCCCAGAAATTGTCATATCCCCAAAAGGATCTTCTTTTATAGAAGTATAAACACCTTCATTACCATCTTTGTCACATCTGCCTATAGTAGTTATATCCCCTAATTTCCCAGAATTATTAGTAGTTAAAATATAGTAGTAACCAGATCCTAATAATACCTTTTGTTTAAACACAGTACTCCCATTTACCTATAATACAAAAGGCTATTTTTTACCTTGACCATAATCATTAGAACTTTGATAGAATACAATACCCTAAGTAACACTTCCGTCTAAAAGAGTAATATTCCCAGAATAGGTAGTTCTTAGCCCTAAGTTATAATTATTGTCAAAAATGTCAGTTATTTGTTTGTCTGGATTATCTTCTACACTATAAGCCTTCCCATTATATATTATAGTAACTACGTTACCATTAACACTATTTGTAAATTTTAAAGGCCCAGATAGAGCCATAGGCTGTGTTACTCCCTCTACAACAACAGTCTATTCTTCTTCTATTGTTTCTGTAATAATGTCAGAAATTTTAATATCCTAAATTATTTCTACTTGAGGAGTAGCATTTAAACTGCTTCTGAATATTCTGTATACTCTTATATATTCCCAAAAAGTAGAAGCTAGATTTTCAAAATGAATAGCAAAAGAGTTACTGCTGTACTCTTCTTCACTTAATCCTCTATTATCACCTGTTATATAAAAAATATCAGACTATAAAAATACAGGAGATTCCTATCCATTTTTATTATAGTAAGATAAAGCATACTAAACAACGCCCGAATGAAAATACCCCTAGCCATTTAAAAGTTTAACTACCTCTATCTTAGAAAGACTACCAGACTAATTTAATGCTGGCTAAAAGTCAAAATAAGTAGATTCAGTAATTAGTTTTTGAAGAGAGGGATCTCCACTTTCAATAATAGAATCCTTTTCTTTTATAACATTTAAAACTCTGGGATAATTCTATTTATCTACCCAATATACCTTTATTATATCCGAAGTTTCTACAATACCTATAGATTCTATAGGATATTTTGAATTAAAATTAAAATGACCATAAAGAGTATAAAGCTTTTTTTCATTATAGTCATAAATACTTATATAGTCATAGGTATCTCCTTTAGAAAAATAAATAATATACTTGTCTATTTTCTAAACTCCTATAACTTTTCCAGGAATACTAGTAGGAGCATCTGTTTCTTCTCCCTCAGAACTAATAGCAAAAGTATTTGATTCTTTATCCTAAGTTATTCTTTTATTAAACATATCATGCACAAACTAAGAACCCTTAGCCTATGCAGGAGATACATCTCTTTGAATACCAATAGGATTTATATGTTGTGTGAATTTCTACATAATCAATGATTTCTTAATAATTCTTTAGTTCCTGTATTAATGAAACCGTATTTATGTTCTCTAGCTCTAATAAGTAAATTACTCCATATATTAGACAGGCTTTCCATTTGATCGAGAGTAACCATTTTAAGTTGATTTGAGGCCTATCCTACAGCCCAAGAATATTCTTGTTGAGTATTCTAGTATACAGCTTGGGAAATCTTGCCTGTATCAAATAAATATGTAAATACCTTCAATTTGATATATAATTCTAAAGCATTGGCAAATGAACCATTATCCGGAATTAAAGGATACCCGTCATTGTCAGTCATAACTGCTTGATAAGATATTTCAATTTCTCCCTCTTCAATAGAAGTGAAGATGACAGAATTTTGTATCATATAAGTTAAATCAATACTTTTGCCATGATACTTATCCTCTAAATGAAAACTATCAGTAGTATACCTAAACATCTTAGATCTTTCTGGGCAGTTTCCCAAAAGCTTAACCTGATTCATTTGATAAAAATCACAAGGTAAAAGAGCTTTATGATTTTTGACTTCAAGTTTTTCAACTTTATTTTCAAAGATCTAAGGTACTCCTAAGATCCTCATAAAGTCTATAGAATGTTTAACTACTCTTTCAAGAGTAACATCTTTCATTAAAGGATGATCTGTAATATCATCCAATATCTATTTAATAGACATATAATTATTCGCCATATTTCAAAAAAGCATCTATGCTCCCTCCAAATAAATTATTTAACGATTGTTTTTTAATCTCTCTGTTTAAATGAAAAGACACAAATACTTTATTTTGATATTTGGCTTTCATTTTATTATAATAGTAACAGGTTTTATACTTATTAGTATGTCTTACAAGAGTCTTATTTTCTCTAGCTTCTTTGTCTTCAAACCACAGCTATAAAGTAGCTTCCCAATTTACAGGATAAGTTACTCTTAATTGATTGTTTCTTATGACAGCAGAGTTTGATTTTTTAAGGAGTATAACTTCTCCTAAAAACTCAGGAAAATTAATTTTTCCATCCTAAATAAACATATCCGCCATTACACTATTTAAAGCTCTTATAATAGTATAAAACTAATGCTCTGTAAGATGTTGTCCTACTAATTCCCATTTATTCTTTCTTAGCCACTTATAAGCGTCATATACGCCATAAGAATTAGTTATCTTATGTTTTCTAGGACCTCTTACTTTTAAGGTCTCTAATCTAAAATTTACGTAATTACTCACCTTGCATCTATCTTTGGAATTCAGACTTCAGGTTTCTTCTTATAAAACCTGCTATAGTAGCTAAATCATCTTTAGCATTATTTTCATCATCATCCGGTCTATATATTGAAGAGTATAATTCCTTAGTTACAGATTGAATTAATATAGGAATTAAAGCTTCTTCTAAAGGAAATTCTTTCTCAGTAAAATCACAATTTGAATCTTCATCTTCACAAGCCATTTTTGAAGCAGCTTCTGCGTCTTCAAATACTCCCATAACTTTAGCTTTCTTTAAATATAAAAATTGAGGATTCTATGATTTTAAATAAAGTTTTGTATCTGGACCTAAAGAAGAATATATAAAATTTTGAAGATATTTATTTTCCCCAACATACTTCATTCTTTCTCTTGAAATGTATGTAATTTCTCCAGTATAATAATCTACTCCAAATACTTTAGGGGAAGCAATCTCTGATAAATAAGGTATAGGCTTTGTGCTTCTTAAATACATCTAAGTTTCACATGAAGATTGTCCTTCCATAGGATCATAAGGTTCAAGATCTACGCAGATAGTCTGATAATTACTTTCTGGTATTTCTTTCTTTATATCCAAGTATTTCTACTTTAAAATATAATTTCTATACTTGTTCATTAAAAAATAAACATGGTCTTCATTAAAATCTGCATCATCTGACATCAGTTTTAATTCATCAAGACACATATAAGCTATCTATCTATAAGTACTCATATTTAGGTATATTAAAAATCCCTGCAAATATAAATAAAAATATTCATATATGCAAGGACTTTAGTTAATTATTAATTATCAAATCTAAGTTACTTAATGGCAGTCCTACGCAGGATTGCTTCCATAAATATTATAGTTTGTAGCAACAGTATTACTAAAGGAAGGAATTAAGCAGGACTATCCCAATAAGCAATTTAAAGCTTTAGTTATATACTGTTTTTCTTCACTGTTTGGAACAGCTAAAAAATCACCTCTCTGTAATTTATCTATAAATAATAATATAAGCAAATTATCTATATTACTTTGTTTAACTTTGCCTAATTTAGTTAAGTTATTAAAGTAGTTATCAAAAGAGGTGTCTATTATATTACATAAATTAACCACAACCGCAACCGCTTTTATAAGTAATGGAATTACCTGCTTTTATTCCATTTTTAAGATAATTATTATACAAATCTTCAGCCTTAGGATAATTGCCAGTTTTTAAAGCATACTCAAAAGCTTGTTGCCTTAAAATAAAATCTATAAAGTTTTTAGGAGTTTCACAATTCTAAGAAAGTTCTTTTATATAATTCATTCCTTGATTATATATTGGAATAGGATCAAAAGCCGTTGCCCAAAAAACTAATCTATCATCATGACAGCAAGCATGAGGATCTGAATAATCAATCCCTCCTTTAATTTTTACTCCTACATAAATTAATTTATTCAAATTAACATCATGAAGAAGTGTGTAATCTATAGCTTGGGTTGTCTACTTTTTAGTTCCTTCAATTACTTCCTTATAACCTTCACCGGCAACTCCAATCTCTTCATCTATAGTAGCTTCATCTATATCCGCAGGGTTAATATTAGTAACATATATTGTATCCAAATATACATTTTCTAACCATGTTTCGTCTGGAATTTCTACAGATAGTATTAACTACTTGCATGTAGGATTTAAATATACTTTATTGAATTTTACTACCATAGTATTTAAAAAATTAAAGGGAGAACTTAGTCTCCCTTATTATTAATATTATTTTTATTCTACTTCTACAAGAGTTACTCCCGCATAAGTTGCTAATGCCGAAGCAAGAGTATTAAAGTTCGTAGTACCTGTAGGAGCTACAAAGGTTAAAGTCATGGGAGACTCCTGAATATCCTCAGCATCACCTTTATACTTCTGAACAATCTCAATAATATCATAACCATCAGTATTGTCAGCATTTACAAGATATTTGATATTAAGAGAATTTGGCCAGCCAATATTTCTATAAATATCGCCTCTTTCACCAAGAGTAAAGTATTCAAGATCTGCAATAGCATGAGTATTTACTACATAGGCTACAGGACTGCCAGAAAGGCCTGTAATAGCCGTAGTATGATCAGCATCTACTTTTGTTACAGTTGCCCAAGTGTCAGCGTCTTCACCTAAGTAAGTTACAGGAGCAACTTTAGCGGTAAAGTAAACAGGGGTCTGAGCATATCTACCAAGGTCAAAAGGCTGTTCTGCTTCAACCAAAGTAATCTTTGCAGCGGCAGTCAGAGAATTACTGTTAACATTTTCAGCAGTAACCTGTGTAGTGCCTAAATAAATATCAAAGAAAGGAACATTTTCTCTAACCTGATTATAATAAAGAGACTTGGCAAGTTCTTTCATAACTGCAGCACCATCCATATTATAAGAGGCATGAGCAATACCATACTTAAAGTAGCTGTTTTCATCAGAATCACCAAAAGCCTGTCTGATGGAAATATTAATCTTATAATCCTCACCAATGATAGGAGCACCGTTATTAATTAAACCATCACCTGTAGATTTCCATTCAATAACATAGGCATTCTTAAGTCTCTTCTGAGAAGCAGCATCAGCAGAAATAAGTTTAACACTCTTAATGCACTTAGGAGCATATAAGAAAGGTCTCATTACACCCTTCTGGGCATTCATATAAGAAATACCAAAATCCTTTTTGCTGGCATCATATACAAGATCTCCAGGATTTGCAACTTTTGCATTATTGCCAGTAGCAACACTTTTAACAACAAAAAGCTGTCTAGCTTGATTTACGTTATAAACCATTTTAAATAAAATTAAATTAAACAATACGCTTATTACTAAGCTTTATTAGTGTGAGTGGATTTGGATTGTATAGCCATTTTAACGGCTAATTCTAGAATTGCATGATGTAAAGATTCATCTAATTTACAAGTACAAGGTGTATTGTCTTTACCTTTTACACCATCAATTTCCAGAGGTTCGTCTTCATCTAATTCAATTAGAATTATAGGAGACGGTTTGGCCAAGTATCTAATTAAATATTCTTTAATATTGTACCTAGATACTAATTCTACTTGGCCATTTCCAAAATCCAATCTAAGAACTTTTCTTTCATTAGGTCCTCTAAAAGGATTTCTATTAATTTTATAGAAAGTATCTTGGGTAACAGGGGTTACTAAAGCTGTTTTACCCCCAAAGCATTCATCAGCATCATCCTCAAAAGTAACCTACTCGTATGTAATAAAATATAAATCTGGTGGTAATTCATATACCTAGGATGTCTCTCCTACCGTCGTGTGGTTTTCTGTATATTCAGTTACTTTTGTAGGTTTACAGGTTTGTATAAGGCTCTATAAATATCTTCTGTTTTCTTCGGTCTATTCAAATGATTGACCATTAACACCTCTGCCGTTATATAAACCTATAATTAATGCTTTCTATGCTTTTGTTAAAAATACTGATTTCTCGTATTCGTCAAACTATAAATCTGAAGGATTTAACATAATCCCATTAGGACTACTTAGTGCAAACGAATTTACCAAGACATCAAACTGGGCACTAAAATCTTCTGTAGTCATAATTATCAGATTTAATCGTTATTTCTTTTTTGTCTTTGATTTGCTCTGGCTATAGTATCTGTAGAACCACTATAAGCTATTTTAGCAAGTGTTACAGCTCTTTCAAGAATCTCCTAATGACATTCTTCAGGAAGTTCACATTCTGTTTTCTTCTAAACATTCTTAATAGACAATTCATTATAGTCCTAATCTAAATCTACAAGGATAATAGGCTTAAGAGTCTTTACATATCTAAGCTAATATGTAGGAGGATTATCTACAAATCTTCCGATAATTTCAGCCATCGGGAGTTGTATTATATGAGTTTCTATTGTTTTTCCTACCTAAAATTCTGTATATTTACTAGGAGCTACTAAATTAGTAAAACCGTCAGCATGTGTACTTGCTTTAAGTAGATCGTTATCTGAATCTGTAAAAAGTTCAGGATGCTCTTTAAGATATTTAAAACATCTTTTTATTACATCTACTGTATCTGCATCATCATACTCATGATTGCCTACACTTAAATAAACTCCAAGTTCAATAGTATAAACATTATTTACCCACTTAGTGTCTGCAATTATAACACTGCTTCCATAAACATCCCCTTCTGGATATTCAAAGAATACAGCGTCATGCCATTTATTTTCATCCTCTAATTTAGCTTTACCTACACTATAATAAGGCTCTGTAACCTTTCCAGAAGGAATTTCAATACCTTCTCCTAATGTTACGGCTCCTAGCCCATTACCTGCAGTGTGAATGGTTAATTTCATATTTCTTTTCTTATCTGCCCAAGTAGATAAGAAAGAATACATTATTTCTTCTACAACTGTGCTATCATCCTGAGTCCTAGGTTCCGGTTCTTCGTAATAATTACAATTCTTTTTATCAGTGAATAATCTCCATGCAGCTTTCTTTACAGGGAAAGCATAAGGTTTCATCATTAATCTTTGATAGTCATTGTACTATAAAGGAATTATAGAATACTGATATTTAGAATCAGATAATAACTCATTAACAGCTAAGAAATAATTAGGAGGAAATAAATATACTTGGCTTCTTCTGTCAAGCTTTTCAGTAATATCAATTCTTTCCTTGAATGTATTTATATCATAGAGATTCTCTACTCTAATTATTCCAGAGAAATCATATTGTCTTTTCTGACTACCATCAAAACCTCCACCAACACCATCAACTCGGTTATTGAAATAGTCTGTTACAAGCTGGTCTTGGGCTTTTGTAAGGAATACTGACTTTTCATATTCATCTAGACCAGGAGCCTAATTGCTCATCGCATTGTTATATAGAATATCAAATTCGTTACTAAATTCTGTAGTAGTCATAATTTATATTTTTATATTATTATTTTAGTGCTGCTTCCAGCATAAATTTAGTTTCTTGATTTTTAGGAGCATTTAAATAAACAGCCGCCATTTGGAATGTAGGCTCTTCATTAGGTCCGCACATAGGAGTATTTCCGTCTTTAAGGTAATAATAATCACCTTTCTTATAAATAGTTCCTGCTTCTACAGATTTCTTAATTAATACCTTAGTTTGGATATAAGGGTCTGTAGCTAACTTCAGGAAAAGCTTAGGATCTCCTTGTATGTACTGATTAATTTTACCCTATAAGAATTCTATCTTAGTTTTACTTGAAACAGGTCTCTTTTCTAAAGTTTCTACCAAATATTTAAGGGTATCGTAGTCTGTTTCAATTTTACCATATTCCTTATAGCACTTCATCACGTTGGAAATCTTAACAGTCTCCTGTTTATTTTCATCATTTTCTGCTATAACAACAAACTGGTAGGTAGCTTTAGGATGATTCTGCCACTCTTCAAGAGAAGACGCAATTTGATCTTTATTTGCCAATAAAATCTTATACCTGATATAATCGGCAGCATCAGAAAGATCAAAGAAATTATCCTATTTAGTGAGGACCACTTTATTAATTCCCATAGGATTTAAGTCACTCCAGAAATTATTTTCCTTTTTATAAACACTAAGAGCATTATGCTCTAATCCCATGTAATCTTCAAGGAAATCTTTTTCAGCATCAGTAAGGACATTAACAAACTAACCTGTTCTTAATCTGGGAACAACAAAAATCTTCTTTGCTGTTTCTGCCATTCCACCATATAAAACATGCTTTGGGTTAGTAATATCATTACTGTGTGTTTGTGGAATATGCCTTACACATATTCTCTCTTTTCTTAAACAACTTACGGGAGCTTTATCTTCAACTTCCGTGTTAACATTTTCAAAATCTTCTACAATTTTTTTAGCCATTTTTCTTCTCCTTAATAATTAAAAATTTAAATAAGTATAGGGTACTTTTACATACCCTATACTCTGAGGTGTATATAGCTTCCTTAATGTATTAACCAAGTAATACACTAGGAATGATGGACATTGTTCTAGTAGGATCTAATACACAAATACCAAGTGTAGCCTTTCTGTGAATAACAGCACTGTCTTCATCGTAAGAAGAGAAAGCATTGTTAGTCTGGCCAGTATAAGGATTAGCAAAAGGTCCCCACTGGAAGCCTCTAAACTCAGCTTGACCCTTAACAGTACACTTGAAGATATTAGGCTGATCCATAGTACCAATATCAAAGATGTCATATCTATAAGAGAAAGCAGGACCGCTTCCATCAGGATATTCAATCTTATTTCTTACAGGATCGTCATAATAAGGATCGACTTCAATTTTAACATGAACACCATTAGGAGCCATCCACTCGGTAAACTGGAAACCAGCTGCTAAAGCCTGAGTATTACCAGTGAAACTAGCTGTAGTCTTCTTAACTACCCCTAAAGCATCACCATTAAAATCAAACATTGTCCAGCCACTTACTTCCTGCTTAATAGCTTTATGAAGCTGTTTGGCACCAAGTTCACCAGTTCTGATGATAAAGGTTCTTTCGCCATAACCTAACTTAGTTCTGGAAATATCATAAAGTGCGTCTTCAATAATCTTAAGACTAAAGTCATTATAATACATGGTATTACCTGATTCCATCTGCTGATACAGGCCCATACCAGTCTTAATTACATTACCAGACTTACCTACATTAAGATATTCACCATTTTCAGTTCTGTTACTTCTACCAAATGCAAGTGCGTTGTTCTTATATTCAGAGAAAGTCTGCTCAACCTTCCATTCAACAACGTGCATCCAACCAGTCATAACATCATAAGTGGTTCTGCCATTAGCATTTTCTTTAGCTACAGGAATACCACAAACAAGCTTTTCATTAAGCATTGTTCCAGGAACTTTATGCTGAATTCTTACTCTAGAAAACTCATTACGCATAGCCATAGGACTAGCATATCTTACATCACCAACCTTACGTGACAATTCCTTTTCAATGAAAGCAGCTTCATAAGAGAATCTTTCACCGGGCTGAAGTCTTTCTGCAGGAACTCCTTCTGTATTACCACCTGCTAATTCAACACAGTAAACAGCGTTAGTGCCCTCTTGCTTAGGATCACCAAGAATTCTAAACTGATAGATTTCATTAAGTTCTCCAACGATATACTCACCATCCGCAAACCAAGTTTCTGGGAATACAAGATAGAATCTTTCCAGGTTAGCACCTGCCATACCTGTAGTAATAGTATTACCATTAATATCTCTAGCTTCTACAAGAGGAATGTTTCTTCTATCAGAACCTACAACATGCCATGTATATTCATCATCAGAATCAAATTCCTTAGTAGGGAATTTACTCAGCATTGTTTCAAGGGTCTTACCTACTTGGAAACCAAGCAAGTTAACCATATAAACAGAGGCTTGCTGAGGAGCCTTTTGGAAAATAGCTGCCAGATGATTTTCTTTAGTTAAGCCCATCCAATGTTGGGCATTAAGCATCTGGTACTTTGTTAATTTACCTGCCATAATTAATTAATTATTTTACGATTTTTCAAATTATTATATGTCAAGTCTCCAACCTTGATTATTTCTTCTAGGCTCTTCCTATACTCCACTCACAAAGTTCAATCCACCAGAACCATTATAAGAAGAACTGTTAAGAGTTTTTTCAAGATCTCTGAGACTTTTCTTTGTTTGTCGTCTTACGTCTTTCTTAATTAAAGCATCCAGAGATTTAAAACCATTTGTTAAAGTAAAAAGTACACCTACTTTTTTCATAAATTCCGCATGGTTTTCTTTTTCATACTTTTGTAAAGCTGTATATAAATTGCCTGTCTCAGGGTCTTTATAAACAGGTTTTGAGATATTATCCAAGATTTTTCTTCTTGTAGCCTTATCAATCTCAAGATTACCGAAAACTTCTTTATCTTCAAGAATTGATTTCTTTAAAGCCTCAGATTCCTTTTTTCTTTCTTTTTCCTATCTAATCTAATCTTCTTTAGCTTCCTTGATTAAATTATTGTATTTACTTTCAAAGAAATCTTTATTACTCTCTAAGGCTTCTTTAGCATCTTCAATATCTGTACCAGCTTTAAAAGATTTCTCAACCTCATTAGCTGCTCTTTTTTCAGAAAAACCTCTATTAATAAAATCTTGATAGATGAGTCTTTTTCTTAATTCGTCTCCTTCATCACCTTCAGCAGTAATACTGTCCTCATTTAAAGTATCCAAATACTGCAATGTGTTTTCATACACTTTAATTTCTTGAGGCTCTATACCATAATTAAGGGCTTCATCTATTCTTTTCTGCCTATCATCTAAAGATGCCTGAATCTGTTGTTCTATCAAATCTCTAAAATCTTCAGGCTCTTTTACATTCTTTAATGTGTCGTCATCAAGGTCAGGAAAGATACCTTCATCCCTTAAAGCTGAGGCAATGGAAGAGTAGAAGTTTTTATTA
>Ga0256404_1011155_pt1 | contig 12145 bp, 6 predicted proteins | sample RumenRJG_01DNA_FD_185990 | JGI IMG/M metagenome (GOLD analysis project Ga0256404, IMG submission 185990) | Bovine rumen microbial communities from Lethbridge, Alberta, Canada - RJG_01 | ecosystem: Host-associated > Mammals > Digestive system > Stomach > Rumen | place: Canada: Alberta | collected... | reverse complement strand
CTTATCAGGTCATTCATGAATGACTTCAAGGGAGAGAGCTTCGAAGAGGCCGCCGGCATATTCCGCCACATGACGTCTTCAATATGGGAGCCTATCGTCAGCCTCACCGCATTCCTCGGACTTACGGCAGCCATCGTTGCCATGGGCATAGAGAAGGGCATTGGAAGGTTCGCGAAGGTCATGATGCCGCTGCTGTTTATCATGATTGTGATTATCGTCGTGCGTTCCTGCACCCTTCCCGGTGCCGGAAAGGGCATAGAATACATGCTGAAGCCTGATTTTTCGAAGATTGACGGCCCTGCCTTCGCCGCCGCCCTCGGCCAGGGTTTCTTCTCCCTTTCGCTCGGCGTGGGCTGCGTCTTGACTTATTCTTCATACATGAGGAAAGAAGAGAATGTCTTCTACACGGGTGTGTGGACTGCCATTTTCGATACTTTCTTCGCCATCCTCGCCGGCTTTGCCATAATGCCTGCCGTTTTCTCGGCCGGGCTGGAGCCTTCCGCCGGACCGTCCCTGGTCTATGAGACCCTTCCCGTGATCTTCTCCAGGATGGGCCCGCTTGTGCCGATTATCTTCTTCCTGGCCATCCTGATAGCCGCCGTAACTTCGGCCATGTCCATGCTGGAAGTCCTCGTGACCTGGCTGGTGGACCAGAAGGGTCTGTCCAGGAAGAAGGCCACGACCCTGTTTTTCATCGCCTGCTGGATCGTCGGCTGCGTCTGTGCCGTCTCATCAAAGGTTTTCTCCATCTGCGACTTCATGTCCTCCAACGTCTTCATGATGTTCGGAGCCCTGGTTTTCGCCCTTGTCGTGGGTTGGAAGATGAAGAAGGAAGATGTACGTACCCAGTTTACGAATTACGGCACCAGCCACAAGGCCGGCGCCGTATTTTCTGTCGTCTGGTTCCTTATCAGATGGATCGCCCCGATAGGAATAGTGATAATCGCCATCACCAACCTGCTCTAAGGGATACCGCGGCCATCTTTCAGATGACGCCGCTTCGCGGCCCCTCCCTGAAGGGCCCCTCCCTCTTATCTTGCCGAGGGTGGCAGAGTCACTGAAAGATGGCCGCGGTATCCTTTGGTCAGAGTTTGCTGATTTTCGCTACCCAGCCGCCGCCGGGAGCGAGGTGGGCCTTGACGGAGGGGGAAGAAGCGGATACGCTAATTTCCTTTTTCTCGTGAGCATAGTCTCGTGCCGCCTTGTCGGCGTTGATGCCATCGCGGAAGATCTCTATGGAATACTTTCCGGCAGGGAGGAAGCCGAGATCGATGTCCAGGTCCATGGGGTTCCAGTCGTTCATGGCTCCGACATACCAGTCTTTTCCGCTGCGGCGGGCGATAACCGCATACTCGCCGATCTTTCCGTCAAGGGCCTTGGTCTCGTCCCAGACCGTCGGGACGGAAGCGATGAACGAGGTGCATTCCTCTTCGCGCATATAGTTTGAAGGAGAGTCGCATAGCATGGTGAACGGAGCCTCGAAGATCACATATTCCGCGAGCTGTCGGCAACGCGTTCCCTGGCTCATGGGTTCGTTGTTGATTCCGTAGAAATTGCCTCTGGTGGCATTCCTCATGGCTCCCTGTGTGTAGTCCATCGGTCCGGCGACCATCCTCACATAGGGAATCGTCACGTCGTATCCCACCTGGTCCAGTTCCTGGCCGGACCATTTCAGGTTCTCAAGTCCGGCCACCCCTTCCTTGTTTATTACATTGGGGTAGGTGCGCAGAAGTCCGGCAGGCTTGTATGCGCCGTGGAAGTCGATCATCATGTGATACTTGGCACCGAGGCGGGCGGCATCCCAGCAGAAATCGACCATAATCTGGTCGTCGCGGTCCATGAAGTCGATCTTGAAGCCTTTTACACCCATTTCCGAATAGTGCTGGAATACGTGCTCCATGTCGCGGTGCACGGCCCAGTATCCGGCCCAGAGGATGATCCCCACGTTCTTTGATTTTCCGTAATTGATTATCTCCGGGAGGTCGATTTCAGGAATTACCTGGAACATGTCGGCTGCTCCCGTCACGGCCCATCCCTCGTCCAGGATGACGTATTCAATGCCGTGCGACGAAGCGAAGTCTATGTAATACTTGTATGTCTCGGTGTTGATCCCGGCTTTGAAATCAACCCCGTAGAGGTTCCAGTCGTTCCACCAGTCCCATGCCACCTTGCCGGGCTTCACCCAGCTGAAGTCTCCTTCCACCTGCGGCCGGGAGAGATTGAAAACCATGTCGTTGTCAAGCATTTCCGCATCGTTGGCGGTAATCGTGACAATCCTCCAGGGGAAAGCCTGCCCGGGATCGGCGACCGCAATGAAATCCTCGTGGTCCATGACGATTCCCTGCAGGTTGTTATGGGCGACCCCGTAGGCTATGTCCTTTGGATACAGGGCCCACATGCCTTCAAGCGAGGAATCTTTGTCTTCGTTCCAGAGATACATGCCGGGATAATGCTCCAGTGAGGATTCCGTGATGTTGAGGAGTCCACCGCCGGGAATCTGAACGGCGAGGGGAAGGAAGGCCAATCTTCCCGTAGTCCATTCCGACAGGGGAATATGGGCGTAGATGTGCTCGAAAGAACTGTTGAACTGCTGCTTGATGGTCCTTTCCCCGTCCCGTACGTAGGGAATGAAGGCATCCCAGTCACCGGCAAAGTTGAATGTGGCCTGTTCGTTTTTAACCACAAAAGGAGCCGGGGCCTTTGATACGAACCTATAGGCGACGCCTTGGTCATAGGCCCGGAACACCACGTCGAAGGTCTTGTACGACAGGGTGAGTTCATTGTAGCGGTTGTTAACCGTTGCCTTTTTGTAGAAAGGGGTGCTGACCGTTTCATCGCCTTTTCTTTTGATGGCTTTCAGGAATTTCACCTTTCCGTCATAGGCGGTGCCGTCATCAAGTGTCATGGAGATGGCGGAAGGGCTGATAATGGACTTTCCATTGAAGGAAAGGGTCCACGAAATCTCGTTGCCGGCGGAAATACCGGCGACTACCTTTCCGTCAGGAGAGGAAAGGGAATAGCTTTTCGGGGCCGCTGTGGCCATTGCCGTCATGAGTACGGCAAGAATAAGTGCAAGAAGTCCGCGTTTCATCGTTATCTGGTGTTTCGGGTCAGAGACCAAGTTCTTGTTTCATTGAACGGAGCAGGTCGAAGGCCTGCATGGGAGTCATGTTGTTGAGGTCCGCGTCCCTCAGGGAGTCACGGATGGATTCAAGGGTGGGGTCGTCGAGCTGGAAGAAGGAGAGCTGGAGGCTGCCGTCGCTCTCGATGGTCCCTTCCTTGATGGTCCTCGGCCTGGCCGGTTTCATAACTGCCCCAAATTCCTTTATGGGCTTGCCGGCCCCCTTGTTTTCCTCAAGGGCCTTGAGCGTCTTTTCCGCAGCGTCAAGCACTTCCCGCGGCATTCCGGCCATCCTCGCCACATTGATACCGAAGCTTTCTTCCGTTCCTCCGGGCATCAGTTTCCTGAGGAATATCACGTCCTTGTCCACCTCTTTCACCGCGATATGGTAATTCTTCACCCTCGGGTAGATGTCGGTAAGGTCGTTGAGTTCATGGTAGTGGGTGGCGAAAAGGGTCTTGGCTCCCTCTCCGTATTCATGGATATATTCCACTATCGCCCGGGCGATGGACATTCCGTCGTAGGTGGAGGTGCCGCGGCCGATCTCGTCCATCAGCACCAGGGAGCGTCGGGACAGGTTGTGGAGGATCATGGCCGTTTCCGTCATTTCCACCATGAAGGTGGATTCCCCGCGGGAGATGTTGTCGGAGGCGCCGACGCGGGTGAAAACCTTGTCGAGGATGCCTAGAGTTGCCTTTTCTGCCGGAACAAAGGAGCCCGTCTGGGCCATTATCGCGATAAGGGCGGTCTGCCTCAGCAGGGCGGATTTTCCGGCCATGTTGGGACCGGTCAGGATAATTATCTGCTGTTTTTGGTCGTCGAGGCAGACGTCGTTGGGGACATATTCCTCCCCGGGCGGCATCATGGTTTCGATGACAGGATGCCTTCCGGCCTTGATGTCCATGGAATAATCCTTTGTGACCACGGGCCTGCAGTAATGCCTTTCCCCGGCGTTTTCCGCGAAGCATGCCAGGACGTCCAGCCTTGAAACCACGGCGCAGTTGGCCTGCACGGCCTGGATTTCCTTCCGTATATCTTCCACCAGGGCGGCATATATCTGGCTTTCAAGCTGATAGATGCGGTCCTCCGCGGTGAGGATCTTGCTCTCGTATTCCTTGAGTTCTTCGGTTATATACCTTTCGGCGCTGACGAGGGTTTGCTTGCGTATCCACTCCTGGGGGACCTTGTCCCTGAAAGCGTTGCGGACCTCGATATAGTATCCGAAGACATTGTTGTAACCGATTTTGAGCGAGGAGATACCGGTTCTTTCGGCCTCCCTTTCCTGCATCCTGAGCAGATAGTCTTTGCTGTCCCTGGAAATCTGCCGGAGTTCGTCAAGTTCCGCGTTCGCCCCTTTAGCAATGACATCTCCCTTGCCGATAGCGGCGGCCGTGTCTTCGGCAAGCGTCGAGGAAATCTTCGTGCGGAGGGCGGAACATCCCCTCATCGACCTGGCAAGGGAAGAGAGGGCGGCAGGAACCGCGTCAGCCGTGCAGAGAGCTTTCAGAGGCTCCATCTGGGAAAGTCCGCTTCCGAGCTTGAGCACCTCCCGGGGCTGGATTTTCCCCGCGGCGGCCCTTGAAATGATCCTTTCCAGGTCCCCGATATCCCCGATCCTTGTCCTGACCTCTTCCAGGACCTCCGGCTGCGAAAGGAAATATTCCACGGTATCATACCTGGATTCAAGCTCCTTTATGTCGAGCACCGGGCGTGCCAGCCAGCTCCTGAGCAGCCTCGCGCCCATAGGGCATACGCATTTGTCGAGGACATCGACGAGGGCCACACCGTCTCCTGTCTGGCTGTGGAAGATTTCCAGGTTCCTCAAGGTAAAGGGATCCATCCACAGGAACTTGTTGCCGTCGATCCTCTGGAGGGAGGAAATGTTCCCGAGTCCGCTGTGCAGGGTCTGTTCAAGATATACCAGAAGGGCACCGGCGGCACAGACCCCGAGGGGATAGGGATCAACGGCGAACCCCTTGAGACTCTTTACCTTGAGCTGCCGGCAGAGTTTGTTGACGGCAGATTCCAGGACGAAGGCCCAGTCGTCGAGGGAGGTGGTATAGACATTGAGTCCGAACCTCTCGCGGATGCCTTTTTCATACCCTCTCTGGACCACGATCTCTTTCGGGGCCATGCTGGCCGAGAGGGTGCGGATGTAGTCGAGGCTTCCCTGGGCCACCTGGAAGGTGCCGGTGGACACGTCCAGGAAGGCGGCCCCCACCTGGTCTTTCTCTATGCAAAGCCCTGCCAGGAAATTGTTCTCCTTTTGGTCCAGAAGGGCCTCATTGAAGGCCACTCCTGGGGTGACCAGTTCAGTTACACCGCGTTTGACGAGTTTGTTCTTTACCAGTTTAGGGTCCTCGAGCTGGTCGCATACGGCCACCTTGTGCCCGGCGCGGACGAGTTTAGGGAGGTAGTTGTCTATTGCGTGGTGCGGAAACCCGGCCATCGGAATCTTCCCCGCATCCCCGTTCTGCCTGGCCGTGAGGACCAGTCCAAGTATCTTGCTCGCCAGGACGGCGTCGTCGGAATATGTTTCGTAGAAATCCCCGACCCTGTACAGCAGGATTGCCTCGGGGTGCTGAGCCTTCACCTCGAAGAACTGCCGTATCATCGGAGTGTCTTCAGTTTTCTTTTGCATGTTCCTACAAAGTTATAAAAAGTTTAATATTTTTGTAAGTGATGAAAAGGGTTCTGGTCATAACGTATTACTGGCCGCCGACGGGAGGGTCGGGAGTGCAGCGTTGGGTGAAATTCGCTAAATATCTCCCCTCAGAGGGTTGGCAGCCCGTCATCTACACCCCGTCCAATCCTGAACGGCAGTCCGTGGACGAGACCCTGCTTGCCGACATCCCTCCCGAGGCTGAAATTATCACGAGGAAGATCACCGAACCCTACGGGCTGTACCGCAGGCTGATGGGAAAGGGTTCCACGACCGACATGAAGACCCTTACTTCCGGAGGCGGGAAATCCATCAAGGGAAGGCTTTCCCTATGGCTCCGCAGCAACCTGTTTATTCCTGACCCCCGTGTGTGGTGGGTGAACCCGTCCGTCAGATTCTTGAAGAAATACCTGAAGGAACATCCTGTGGACGTGATAATTACCACCGGTCCTCCACAGTCAATGCACCTCATCGGCCTGCGCCTGCACAAAGAGACGGGCATTCCCTGGATAAGCGATTTCCGCGACCCCTGGACCAGGATGTACTGGTTCAAGAAAATGGGCCTTTCCGCCAGGTCCGAGAGGTTGCATTACCAGATGGAGAAAGAGGTCCTGGATTCATCGTCAGCGGTCCTGACGGTGACCCCGATGGTCCGTGACCTGTATAAAGGCTTGACTTCCACCAGGGTAGAGATGATAACCAACGGCTACGACGAGGAGGATTTCGAAGGTCCGGTCGAAGGCGACGGGCACTTCAACATCACCCATACCGGAATTTTCCCGGGAGACGGCAACCCGGAAGTCCTTTGGGACGTCCTTCAGCGGAAGGCGGCTTCGGATCCGGAATTCGCCGAGGCGCTGAGGATACGCCTGGTCGGGAAGACCGATGCCGGAATATATTCTTCCCTCGGGTCCCACGGTCTTTCTTCAAAAATCATCGATCTGGGTTACCAGCCGCACAATGTTGCCGTGCGGGAGCAGAGGGCCGCTTCAGTCCTCATCCTTCCCTTGCGCGACGATCCGGACTACAGGATGATCCTTCCTGGAAAACTCTTCGAATATGTGGCTTCGTGCCGTCCGATCCTGGGTATCGGCCAGGAAGACGGGGCGATGGCGGAACTGGTCAAGGAAACCGGGGCGGGAACAGTCTGCAACTGGGACAACCGGGAGGCCGTTTCCGCCTTCATCGACGGATGCTGGGAAAAATTCAAGGCCGGCACCCTCGACGGCACGGCCCGCGGATATGAAAGATACTCCCGCCGAAACCTTACCAAAGTCCTTGCTGACCTGTTAAATGCCGTGGCAGATAAGTAATTAATATACAGTAAAATAGAAAACCTTGATAATAAAGCACTTGAGTGCCACAATAAAAGTTAACGGATGAAAAGCATCAATCGAAATATTGTCTATTCCATCGCAGCGGTGTTGTTTTTCCTGGTGCTGGCGTATGCCTTCGTGCCGCAGGTGCTGGGAGGAAAGATAGTGAACCAGGGGGATATCTATGGATATGTGGGAATGTCCCATGAGATGAACGAGCACAATGCGGCCCATCCGGGGGATCCGACGGCCTGGACCGATTCCATGTTCGGCGGGATGCCCACCACCGTCATAAGCGCCCCTCACCAGGGGGACTGGACCCAGCCGCTTTACAATATCCTGCTTACCGGGAAAAGGCCGGCGACGTACATTTTCATTTCGCTGCTCGGAGCCTTCCTGCTGATGCTCGCGCTCGGGATTTCTCCCCTCGTTGCAGTCATAGGTGCCGTGGCAGTGTCTTTCTGCTCATATAATTTCCAGATAATCCAGGTCGGTCACAACACCAAGATGCAGGCAATAGCCTTCCTCCCATGGGTGCTTGCGGCATTGATATTCACATATAAATCAGCCGTTTCCAAAGTCGGAGACACATGGAAGGGCTGGCTCCCGAAGACTGTCCTGGGCTCCGTCCTGTTCGCCCTTGCCCTGAGTTTCCAGGTAAAGGCCAACCATCAGCAGATAACTTACTATCTGGCCATCCTGATATTTATCTACGTGGCCGTCCTTCTGGTCTCCCTGTTGAGGTCAGGAAAGAAGGTCCTCGGCCGTTTCCTCACAGCCTCAGTCCTCCTTCTCTTGGTAGGAGGTGTCGGGATCGCCACCAACATAATAAAGCTTGCTCCGGTCTGGGAGTATACCGAATATTCGACACGGGGCGGTTCTGAACTGAAAGGACCGGAGAGCGGCAAAGCCGGTGGGCTCGACCTGTCATACGCCACGGCCTGGTCTTATGGCTGGGAGGAACTACCCAACCTGATGATCCCTGATTTCAACGGGGGATCCTCCGCAGGGGCTGTGGACCCGGACAAGTCGGAGACTATCAAACTTTTGAAAAACAGCGGCCAGACCAACCTGAAAGAGATATCCAGGAGCCTCCCTCTTTATTGGGGCCCCCAGCCGTTCACCGCTGGTCCGATGTATATGGGAATCATCACCGTATTCCTCTTCCTGATGGGTCTCTGTCTTTACAAGGGGAAGGAAAAGTGGTGGGCAGTCATAGCTACAGTCCTCGCAGTCTTCCTTGCCGTCGGGAGCCATTTCATGTGGTTTACCAAGGCTTTTTCTGCAATTGCTCCGCTGTACAATAAATTCAGGACCGTATCCATGGCCCTTGTAATCCTGCAGTTCACCCTCCCGGTCCTGGGCTTCTTGTGGCTGGATTCATTCATCCGCGATGATTCGGCCGACAAGAAAAAGGTCTTGTCGGGGATGAGGATAGCCGGAGCGCTTACAGCCGGGTTCTGCCTTGTTTGTGCGGTTTTCCCCGGAATCGTCGGGACCTTCTCCGCTCCCGGGGACGCCGGCATGGAAGATATCCTTGCCAAAGCCCTGGCTGCCGACAGGCGCGCCCTGATGGTCAAGGATGCCTGGATGGGATTCATTCTGGTCATGCTGGCGGGAGCGACCATTATCTGGTGGTCGGAGAGCAAGGGGAAGGTGCAGGCGCGGTCGAAGAAGAACCTTGCCGTAGCCGTCATAGGTATCCTGGTCCTTGTGAACATGTTCTCGGTAGGCAAGAGGTATCTCAACGCCGATCATTTCATTACTCCGAGGAACTTCAACGGGCAGTTTGCCCTGCGGCCGGTGGACAAGATGATCCTCGAAGACGAATCCCTTTCCTACAGGACCCTCGACCTCAGCGTAAACGTGTTCAACGACGCCCGCTCTTCCTACTGGCATAAGGAGCTCGGAGGTTACAGCCCTGCGAAGCTCCAGAGGTATCAGGACTTGATAGAGAAGCATATAACTCCGGAAATCAATTCGTTCTTCAATGCTGCCGGCGAGGCGAAGACCATATCCGAGGCCGAGGAGAAACTACCGTATCTTCCGGTAATTTCCATGTTGAACGGCAAGTATCTCATACTCGGTGGGGAGAATCCCCCCGTAGTCAACAGGAACGCGTTCGGCAACGTTTGGTTCGTGGATAAGGCAAAGGTCGTTGCTACCCCTGAAGAAGAGATTTCGTCCCTTTCCGACGTGGATCTCCACGATACGGCCGTCCTGGGTGGCGATTTCAAGGGATTCCGTGAAGGTATCGAAGCCGGGACCCCGGCTCCCGGTGACACGGCGTTCATGACCTCCTACGCGGCAAACGAGTTGCATTTCCATTACAAGATTTCTTCTCCGAGGGCTGTCCTTTTCAGCGAGGTCTATTATCCCGACGGCTGGCACGCATGGATTGCAGACGCCCCGGGGAAGCCTCAGGTGGAGATTTTCCGCGCGGACTGGATCCTTCGGGGAGCGATCCTTCCCGAAGGGGAACATGACCTTGTCATGAGGTTCGACCCCATGGTCTATACGAAGAGCGCCGGGGTTTCCCGTGCATCCTCCATCCTTCTCCTTTTCCTTCTCGTACTCTCCATACTGGGCCTTGCGGTCCTCAATAATAAACAATCATGAAAAAGCTGATAACCATTGTCGCGGCGTTGGCGATAGCCTTCTGCAGCGTTTCCGCCCAGGAAGCCCTGGGGCGGAGGATCAACACCACCTCCCCGGAGATTAACCCCGACGGGACGGTCACTTTCCGCCTGCTGGCCCCCAAGGCCATTACCGTTGCCGTTTCCGGAGACTGCCTCCCCGATGGCGACGGCCAGATGACCGAGAACAAGGACGGAGTCTGGGAATTCACCACCCCGGTACTGGCCCCCGAACTCTACAAGTACCATTTCGTGGTCAACGGCACCGACATGCTCGACCCGTCCAACATCTTTGTCTGCAGGGACGTGACGTCTATTTTCAACATCTTCATCGTCTCCCGCGAGAAAGGTGACCGAGGCTGGCTCTACCAGGCAAACGATGTCCCTCACGGAAACATGTCGAAGGTGTGGTACTACAGCCCAACCCTGAAGATGAACAAGAGGATGACGGTCTATACACCTGCCGGTTATGCCGACTCCAAGCAGCGCTACCCCGTCCTTTACCTCCTTCACGGAGCCGGCGGTGATGAAGACGCCTGGCCTACCCTCGGCCGCGCTGCCCAGATCCTCGACAACGTGATTGCCGAAGGAAGCGCCGTTCCCATGATTGTCGTGATGACAAACGGTTATCCCAACACCCCCGCCGCTCCCGGTGAGTTCAACGCCGGAGTCAACGTTTCCACAGTAGGCGGAAGGGTTCGCGGCCAGGCTGCGGCCACGATGGACGAGAGTTTCCCCGATGTCGTGAATTACATCGACTCCCACTACAGGACCATCCCCAAGAAGGCCTCCAGGGCTATCTGCGGCCTCTCCATGGGCGGCGGCCACACCTTCCAGATTTCAAAGAGATGGCCTGACACCTTCGACTACATGGGACTTTTCTCTGCCGCGGCCTTCATCAACAAAGTTTCTTATGTTGACGGAAAAAGGATTGTGAGCGACGAAATCGACCCTGTGGCCGAGCAGCAGATAGCCACCCTCTTCTCCAAGAAGCCCAAGCTCTACTGGATAGGTATCGGAAAGACCGATTTCCTCTACGAGGGCAACGAGAAGCTCAGGAAATACTTTGATTCCAAGGGCTACCCTTACGAATATGAAGAAACCTCCGGCGGCCACATCTGGGCCAACTGGAGGATATATCTCACCATTTTCACGAGGAAGATTTTCAAATAGAGGCTTACTCTGTTGCGGAAACCAGTTTCCCGGCCAGTTCCAGGAAGGCGAGGGCGTCGGGACGGGATGACAGGGCGGACGGTTCTCCGGAATCTCCGCCCTCCCTTATTCCCTGGACGATGGGAATCTGTCCCAGCAAGGGAAGGCCGAGGCTTTCGGCCAGACGGAGCCCGCCGTCTTTCCCGAAGATGTAATATTTGTTTCCGGGAAGTTCCTCGGGGGTGAACCAAGACATGTTCTCGACGATGCCGAAGACTTTCTTGTTCACCTTTTCGTTACGGAACATATCGAGGGCCTTTTCCACGTCGGCCAGGGCCACTTCCTGGGGAGTAGTGACGACGACGGCCCCTTCCATCGGGATGTCGTTCACCAGGCTGATGTGGATGTCGCCGGTTCCCGGAGGCATGTCGATAAGGAGATAGTCAAGTTCTCCCCATCTTACCTGGAGGATCAGTTGCTTGAGGGCCCCGCTTGCCATGGGACCCCTCCATATGAGGGCCTGTCCCTTCCTTGCGAAGTATCCTATACTCATCCATTTGACCCCGTATTTCTCAACAGGCAGGATGACAGATTTCCCGTTTTCGTCAATAGCCTCCGGAGCGGCCCCTTCCGTGCCGGTCATGGTCGGCACCGACGGGCCGTAAACATCAGCGTCCGCCAGCCCTACACGGTAACCCATACGTGCAAGGGCTACGGCCAGGTTGACTGCCACGGTGGACTTGCCCACCCCACCCTTCCCGGATGCGATTCCTATGATGTGGGATACATTTTCAATTTCTTCCGTCCCGAGTTCCTGCTGTTTTTTCTTCGCCGCGGCTTCCTTTACGACGGTCTTCACCTCCACCTCGACCCCGGCCGGGACGTTACGGTAAATAACCGCCCTGGCGCTGCCTGCAAGGTAGTCGGCCAGGGGGTCCTTCCTTCCAGGAAAGGCAAGGGTCAGCGTGACCTTCCGGTCTTCAACTTTGATATCATTTACAAAACCAAGCTCCACGATGTCCTGGTCGCCCTTTCCGGGGTGCCTGACCTCGTGGAGCAGTTTGAGTACCTCGTATTGATCCATTAAAAGAGGTTTATTTCACAAATGTCATTTCATCGAGCAGGTATCCTGCACCGCCGAACCTGTCAATCATGAAGAGGACGTAGCGGATATCCACGTTGATGCACCTCTGCAGGTCGGGTTCGAACATGACGTCGCTGGACATGCTCTCCCAGTTGCCGTCGAAGGCAAGGCCGA
>Ga0256404_1011154_pt1 | contig 12146 bp, 11 predicted proteins | sample RumenRJG_01DNA_FD_185990 | JGI IMG/M metagenome (GOLD analysis project Ga0256404, IMG submission 185990) | Bovine rumen microbial communities from Lethbridge, Alberta, Canada - RJG_01 | ecosystem: Host-associated > Mammals > Digestive system > Stomach > Rumen | place: Canada: Alberta | collected... | reverse complement strand
CATCAGCACCTATCTGCCGCTCGGTTTTTCTAATTTCAAAATAGAAGGCAGAGGGCTGGGAAGTGCTGTTAATCTCGAATTTCTGCTTTATTATCTCACAAAGCCGGAATACCAGCTTACTGTCCGTGAAGAGATCTATCTCGACAATATGCTGGATCTGTTCTGAATATCAAGGGGGGGAATATATTGGATACAATAGTTATGCAGGAAGAATTCTTAAATCAGCAAAACGAGCTGCGTGACAGGATAGAACCTGTTGACAAATTCGATATGGACAGCGTGAGGCTGGTCGCAGGCGTTGACCTTGCGTACTGGATCAAGGGCGATGAAGAGTATGCGGTCTGCTGCATCGTTGTCATAGACTTTCATACGCATAAGGTAGTTGAGAAGCAGCATTACAGCGGAAAGATAGAAGTGCCGTATATGCCGGGATTTCTGGCGTTCAGAGAACTGCCGCTTATACTTGAAACAGTCGGATTGCTCGAAACTGCTCCCGATATTTTCATATTTGACGGCAACGGCTATCTGCACCCCCGAAATATGGGGATAGCTACTCATGCGAGCTTTTACCTGAACAAGCCGACAGTCGGAATCGCAAAAACATATTTCCGCGTTGATAAAAAGACCGACTACGCAGAGCCGGAAAATGAAGCTGGCAGCTATACGGATATTGTGATCGGCGGCGAGGTTTACGGCAGAGCACTGAGAACTCACAAAGATGTCAAGCCGGTATTCATATCTATCGGAAACTTTATATCCCTTGACACTGCCTGTGCTCTTGCATTACAGCTGACAGACAAAGAGAGCCATATCCCTATTCCTACACGATTGGCTGATTTAGAAACACATATTGCAAGAGAAGCAGAGAGAAGCTGAAACATTTTCTGAATGTACTCACTTCTTTCTTGCTAACGGAAATGCTTTTAGAAGAAATGGAATAATAAAAAAGGCGGCAAGGGGAGCAGTTTTCTCCTTGCCGCGAAATATATATTTTAATATTATTGGAGGAACCGTTGATTTTGAACAGATTGTCTATTCAAGAAATCAGAAACCTGAAAGGGGAGATGTTTTAACGTTGCCATAACGTACTCTGCACCTTAAGTTATTACAATTAGCAAAAGCGTAATCAGCTACGGTAATATCTCCTGCGTATAACTGAACGCACGGAATTCCCGAATACTCGAATGCAGACACGCCGATAGTCAGCGGACCGGCGCCTTTTCTGTTTTCAAAAATCATCTTCGAGGCGAGCTTTGAGTCGCCGAAGAACGCATAATTTCCGACAGATTCAATCGACTCCGGCATATTTGTAGATTTTAACGAAGTGCAGTCTCTGAAAGCACTTGCGCCGATGCTCTTTGTATTTGTAAGAGTGAGATTTTCAAGGGCAGTGCAATATAAGAACGCATTGTCACCGATCGATGGTGAGTCGATTTTGGCTTCCCTTAATTTTGTACAGTTTCCAAAGCAGTCCGAGCCGATGGAGGAAGCCTTGAAGTTTACATAGGTGAGATCCTTACAGCCGCAGAATGCACCATTGCCGAGTGTTTTGCAGGTTGCAACGTCAGACCAGTCTCCAAAGGAGGTCATACCGCTCCTTGAAAATGCTCTTGTACCGATATTTCCATATTTCGGATTAATAGTATTGTTTGAGGAATTATAAAACTGGATATGAGTAAACTTATTGCATTCGTAAAATGCGTAGTCACCTACATTAAGTTCTTTGTCGCCTATAAGAATGTTAGCAAGGTTTGTACATCCATAAAAAGCTCTGTTGCCTATTTTAGAGATCGAGCTGCCGCCTTTGATTATCAGCGGGCCATAAGACGATCCGCCCGGATGATATGTGGTTCCGTACACAGTATTCTGACCGTAACAACGAACCAAGAAGATATTGGTCTGATCCCTGAACGCATTATCAGCTATTGCTACAACGTCCGCGCCGTCTATCTGTTTAGGTATTCTTATGGTCGTATTGCATTTTCTGGTTTGACAGCCTGTGATAACTACACCGTTGGAGTCTTTCGAGAAGAAAAGCTGAACACCCTCGTAGTAATCGTAATAAACATTTCCTGTGTATTTTCCTGATATTTGCGAAGTGCATCCCTCAGCTGCTGAAGCGGTGATCGTATTAACATTGATGTTCGGGAAAGCAGTTGTCATGCTGAGCGGTGCGCAGAGAGTTAATGCAGTAAGTGTGGCAGCAAGACTGCGCTTGATCTTGTTATTCATAATACTTATTCTCCTTATCGTGTTTTTTAATATTGATCCCTTATGGAATATTTATAAAATCGTTACTGTAGAGCGCGCTTTCTACATATCAATTGATTGCAGGCATATTATACAATCTTTTTTCTATTCAAGTCAACATAAAAACAGTAAGTTGCATTCATAATGATGTAAGTTGTTCGTTTTCGCGGGTAAGTTGCGCTGAGCATTATGTATATATGCCGGAAACAACCATTGCCGGAGATGTTAATGCTGACGGCGAATTTAGTATTGCTGATGTTGTGCCCTGCAAAAGTGGCTGCTTGCTGTTCCGGATACTAAGCTCGCGGACTGGAAGGCTGCCGACCTTTGCGAGGACAATAAGCTCAATGTTTTTGATATGTGTCTTATGTGTCGTAAGCTTGTGAACGGCTGAAACAGTCTGAATATTATTAATGAAAAACTCCCCGGTCACGGGGAGTTTTCTCATTTTATGTGCATTCTTGTTTCAGCTTTATAACATATCTGTCCGGCTTAACGGTTGACTAAGTTTCAGCTTTCGGTTATAATTGATTTATCCGAAAAAGCTTTTGTGAATAGCAATATATTTGACTGGAGATGATACAACTTGTCAAAGCTGATGAAATACTTTCTCTTCACATTCATTACTGCGTGGATACTGATAGGGATTGGGTGCTATAATGGTAAACTGGACTGTGTCCTGCCGCTGTGTATGTTAATGCCGACAATTGGAGCGCTGTTAGTAAAAGCGGATATAAAGAAAATGGGGTGGAGACCAAGATTTGATAAGAACTGGAAATACATACTCTTTGCATGGCTGGCACCTACGATATTTCAGATCATAGGTGCAGTGTTCTACTTTCTGGTGTTCCATGATGACTTCGCCCCGGCTGAAGCGTTTAAGCGGAATTTCTCACCAGAAGGTTACAAGGAGTTTCAGCAGGACGGCAGCCCTTACGCCGCCGTAATTTTAAGTGAGATTTCCGAATCGCTGAACCCCTTTACAGCATTCATTCCCGTTATTTTAGCACTTGGTGAGGAGATCGGCTGGAGAGGCTATATGTATCCGATGCTGAAAGAGGGTTATGGCAGGACTAATGGACTTCTTATCGGCGGTGTGATACACGGCGCGTGGCATTTCCCAGCAATGATCCTTGCCGGCTTTGAGTACGGCAAGGATTACATAGGTGCTCCGCTGCTGGGACTTGTTGTATTCTGTATATATACTGTGGCTATGGGGATTATAGCGGATTTTCTCTATGTAAAGTCAGGCAGTATATGGCTGCCGGCGATATTCCATGCGATGATAAATGCGGAATTCAGTCCAGATATGGTATCGGGCAAAAGCCACCCGGAGCGTTCGATATTCGGACCGGTTGACATCGGACTTATCTCAATGATTCCTATGGTGACGTGTGCGGCATACCTGTTATGGTATCAGTACAAACGAGAGCAAACGGAGATAGAAGAATGCTTTTGTGACATAACGTAAGTGATTATTTTTCTGTTGCGGAGATTTATCCATTACGAATCAAAGAACTGCTGACCGTCATCTGTTACAAGACGTTCTGTTTTCGGATACTCGAATATCAAAGCATTACCGGCATTTGCCTCAAGGTAATCAGCGTATTTTGCAGCATACCATTTTGCCATAGGAAGATTGTGCATAAGGTAGTTTCCGCAGTTCTTTTCCTCTGCTCCGGGAACGACCTTGGCGTCGTCTACAGATCTGAAAGCGTTTAACATAAGACCGTGTATCTCCTCAGGCTTACGGCTTCCTTTGAGAATGAGGTAAAAACCTGTAAGGCAGCCCATAGGTCCCCAGTAAATGACCTCATCTTTCCAAACAGGATCATTTCTGAGAAAAGTTGCAATGAGATGCTCAAGCGTGTGCATTGCAGCAACGTCGATCGCAGGTTCTCTGTTGGGCTTTGTGACTCTAACATCGTAGGTGGTTATTGTTTTGTCATCGAGATTGTCTACTCGGCTGGTAAAGATGCCGGGTACAATTTTTGTGTGGTCAATTGAAAAACTTGCTATCAGTTTCATTTTTTCCTCCTATTTTCCTGCATAATATGCAGGATTAAGCGTTTTTACAGCAGAGCCGCAGCTGCTCTGTGATATTGCAGTTGACTCCTTTGTCACTTTCGTAATGAAATAATATCTAATAGTATTATACCATTTCCGGGCGAAAAGTCAATTGTTTATGCAAGTTTAATGAACGGATAACAGTGGACTATCGTAAGTTTACTTTTCTTCGATGAACATTCCCGTCAGCTTCGGGACGTTGAAACGTTCCGTGAAAAGGCTGCATTTGCACAGAAATTCGTAGAATATGTGTCTGCCCTGTCCTGACAGCGACTCATAATTGCCCTGACCTTTTGCGAGTATAATGTCGGAATTATCGAGGACTTCTTTTGCATTATCAGGGAGCATTTCATAGACAGTTCCTGCGATAGCTTCACCGTTGGAAACTATCTCAGCAACGGTATCAAGTCCGGCATAGCAAGCATCTTCGGCAGTCGCATCGTTCAGAACTTCTCCGCCGCGGACCATAGCTCTGACAGTAAGATGCGGAAACCTCTTTTTCAGCTGTTCGACCATAAGCTTGTCAAGAACTACCTCTCCGCAGTTGTCGCATATAAGAAGAAACGTTTTTGCATTGGCACATTCGCGGAGAAACGCTTCGTAGGTCCTGCGATCATCTTCACGCATTTCGGTGTTGCGGAACAAGTCAAGAAATTCATTACTGTCAATACTGTTCATCGCTCCGAAGTCTATGTAATTGCCAATACGCGACATTATCAGTGCAGCTGCAAGCGGATCTTCGGCGGAGTTTATCTTACGGCGGAGGCTGTCCTCCATAGACAGTACAAGATCATTGTACTGTTTTTTTATTTCACTGTAATCCGCGCTTTCGCCGAAATACTTCAAGTGTACTTTATTGAAAAGATAGACCATATACGGGCTTGTATCAGTCTCTTTCCGGTTATCGAGGAGCAGTTTTATTTCAGCGAGGTATTCGGCGTTATTGGTCTTATTCTTCTGGCGCTCGTACAAACACTCGGCGCAGCTTTCTGGAATTCTCATTATCATAAAAACTCGACCTCGCCGCTTTCAAGATGATAAATAGCACCGAGTATCTTCAGTCCGTATTCGCGCTCGTCCTTTTGTATCTGCAAGCTGTGTTCGATGATCTCGCAGCTGTGCTTGACGTTGAGACAGCAAGCCCGGACCTCGTCTTTTTCGTCACCGATAGCCTTGACTATTTCGTCAGTGATGTACTTGATATAGCCGTCGGGTTCGTGGTTTATAGCGGCGTCAACGGCTCCGCAGTGGTCGTGACCGAGGACTACTATAAGTCCTGTACCGAGATGCTCTGCGGCATATTCAATGCTTCCGAGCTGATGAGAGTCGATAACGTTGCCGGCGACTCTTATAACAAAAAGGTCGCCGATACCAGCCGAGAATATGAGCTCGGGAACTACTCTTGAATCCGAACAGGTAATGATTATAGCATAGGGCTGCTGACCGTTCTGGCTGAATTTCAGCAGATTTTCAGGCGAAATATCGCTTTTAAGTTCGCTCAGCTCAACATATTTCTGATTGCCGGTCACGAGCCTTTCTTTGGCTTCGTCGGCAGTAATTCTGTATGACTGCATAGATGTTACCTCGCTTTTAGGGTTAAAGTTCACAGCATTCAGCTGTATTCTTTACTTTAAATATTATATCATTTTTCAGCTGTGTTGTAAATGAATTTTTGATATGCAGCAATGATAAGAACAATGGTGAAAGAGTTGATCGTGAAAGTGGCTGAGGAATTACTCAGTGAAGCTTGAATATAAATATTTAGCGTAATATATAAATTTTATATACTTAAAAACGGAAAGAATATTGACATTTTAGGAAAAATGTTATAAAATACTATTTGTTGTTATTTGTAGATAATATACTGCGAATTATATTTCGTGGACTTTCTGAAGATGATTTTCTTATATTTACTTCAATTACAGAAATTGATATAACACTTCTACTTAATTTTTTATAAACTTGTATTTGCTTTTTTGCTTGACAAGATTAAAATATTGTGCTATACTTGTAAAAGTTGATTTGCTATCTATCAAAATTTATATATATTATAAAATATGGTGAGAAATGTGTATTACTTAAAGCGAAAAGCCTATATAGTGTTCTATATGGAATTTCAAAGAATAGTTACATCATAATTATGCGATTTACTAAGAATTTACTATGTATTATGCTATTAGCAGACTAAGTTTTAATTAACCAATAAATATATTATTAAGTGAGGAAAAGAATATGCTAAGAAAAGAAGCAGTAGAATGTTTTGATCAGATCGTTCGCAGCAGTTCGGCTGCTTGTGCGGCAAAGGCGGCTTTTGATCGTGAGGCAAGTTTTATCGAGGATTTAGGTTTCGATTCCCTTGCGTCCATAAAGCTCATTTCTGACATTGAAGAAAAGTTTGATATTGAATTTGATATAAACGAACTGGTTTATGATGTTATCGGCTGTTACGGTACTCTTCTTGACAATGTTATGAGTAAGATTGAAAAGAAGGGCGACATCAATGAATAAGTATTTACTTGATATTATAAATTATGCTTACAATAACTCCGCTTTTTACAAAAAACTCTATGATGAAGCAGGTGTAAATCCCGCTGAGATACGCTCAGAGGAGGACATAGTCAAGCTGCCGGTCGTAACTAAGAGTATGATACAGAATAATCAGGAGTCTGTGATCGCAGAGGAATTTACTGTATACCCGAAGTCATCACATCTTGATGTTGAACGTACATCAGGTTCGACCGGAAAATACCTGAAAGTTTACTGGTATGACAAGGATGAGACCAGAGCTATGGTGCCTGTATGGCTTATCCGCAGCAGGAAGTATAAAGTGCTGCCGGATATGAGATTTAGTTCGTTCTATTCAGCTGTCTATAAGGCCAATAATATCGTTGATATGCAGGAAATAACCCGTGAGGACAACTACCTCGGTTTTTCCAAGCTTGATCTCACATATGAAAAGATGGTCGAGTATTACAAGATGCTTATTGATTTTAAGCCTCAATGGATGATGCTCCAGCCGAGTATCGCGTATATGATGGCGGAGATCGTCAAGAGGGAAAAACTTCCGCCACTGCCGGGTCTCAGGCATCTTGAGCTCACAGGAGAATACCTGTTTGATGAATACAGAAAAGAAATAGATGAAGTATTTGGCATAAAGTCTGTGAATATGTACGGCTCTAATGAGACTAAGTGTGCTGCTATTGAACTTGAGGACGGAAAAATGCACGTCATCAAGGAAAATGTATTCGTTGAAGTATTAAAGGACGGAAAACCGGTTTTTGATGAAGAGGGTGACATTTATATCACGTCCCTGACTAATCACGCGATGCCTGTCATCAGGTATGAAACAGGTGACAGAGGTGTCCTTTCTGATAATAACGGCGACCTTGTACTTGATGTTAAGACCGGACGTGTAAGTGAGTATATCCTTCTCGGAAACGGTGAAAGGCTCAACAGCTATACTATTTCCGGTGCTATGGAATACACCAATGAGGATATGCAGAACGTTATCAAGCAGTATCAGGCTGTCCAGACGGGAATAGATGAGTTTAAAATGATAATCGTCATTGATCCTAAGTTCAGCGGCTGGAAAGAGGCAGTTGAAGAATGCTTCCTTGAAAATATCAGCAAAAATCAGCTTGCAAATACTAAGTGGACATTTGAATGGACTGATATGATCTGCCCTGAAGCTGATACAGGCAAGTACAAATTTTTCAAAAATGAGATAGTGAACAGATAATGAAAAAAAGGATAGAAGATATAAAAAGCCTTTTCAGTATTATCGCATTTTGTATGAAGATCAGCTTTAAAACTTCTAAGCTGTACTTCATTCTGAATATTGTAATATGCGCCTTCAAGGCGGCTATACCCTTTGCCCTGATCTATATGAACAGCAGGACGATAGCTTACATTATGGAGTGCATCATAGGTGATAAGACTCGTAATGAGATGATAAAAGACTATGCTTTCCTTGTCGTTATAGCTTTGTTCCTTAATGTGTCAGATAATGCATTGCAGTCTGTTTCAATGTATATCAGGAGAATGTATACTGAACATATCAATTCACAGATAAAAGTTGATATTATGAGAAAATCAGCTTTTCTGGAAATGAAATACTTCGACTCTCCCGATTTCTTTGACACGCTCAATGATGTTAATTACAACAGTCATATGATCTCGGAAATGGCGTTTGTTATTTTTGAATTTTTCAGGATAATAGTTCAGCTGACGGTGGCTTTTGTGAATATCGTAGTCTGGAAATGGTTTGCACCGATAATAATTATTATTACATACGTTCCGGCGATGATCGTCAAGAGAAAAGAGATCAATTCCGAATACCTGTTTCAGAAAGACAATATGAAATATGACCGTCAGCTATATTACGTTACAGATATTGCAGTTGACAGAGATTTTTCATCAGATGTAAAGATGTACGGACTGTTTCCGGAGCTTAAACGCAAGTATTCCAAGGTCTGGAGAGAAATGTTTGACAAGAAAAGAAAAATGATAAGAAAGTATACGGTGTTTGCGGTACTGTTTGACTGTCTGCCGTATATCGTTATGTCAGGTTTTCTGGTAATTCTCGGAATAAGCGTACTTGACGGCAAAATGACTGTGCAGAGTTACAGCTACATAAATGGTCTTTTATATCAGTTCGGTCCCTTAATTCTTGCAGTTATCATCTATTACGGTACAATTTTTGACAGTAAGATACGCCTTAAAAACTTTATGAGTTTTATGAATATGACTACTGAAGAGGAGAACGATAACGGTGAAGAATTCACCGGCAGTCATTTTGAACTTGAATTCAGGAATGTATATTTCAGATATAACGAAAAAAGCGATTATGTATTAAATGACCTGAGTTTTAAAATAAACAGCGATAAGACCTATGCACTCGTTGGTGTGAACGGCTGCGGAAAAACCTCGATAATCAAGCTGATGCTGCGTTTTTATGAACCGACTTCCGGTGAGATACTTATTAACGGAAAGAATATCAAAGACTATTCCATAAGCAGCATAAGAAAGCTGTTCAGCCCTATGTTCCAGAAATACAATAACTATGCTTTCACCGTTAAGGAGGACATTTATCTCTCTGATATCGAGAATAAAACAGATGACAAGAAAGCTGTTTCGTCAGCTGTACAGAGCGGAGCAGATGAATTTGTCAGTGAATTTGATGAGAAATATGATACATACCTCACAAGGCAGTTTGAGGACGGCGTAGACCTTTCAGGCGGACAGTGGCAGAAGATAGCGCTTTCAAGGACTATTTTCAGAAATTCTGTGATGTATATACTCGACGAGCCTTCGTCCGCACTCGATGCTGAGTCTGAAGATGAGCTCTTTATGAGTTTTGATAAGCTGTTTGAGAGATCCGGAGCAATTATGGTCTCTCACAGATTGTCGAACGTCAAGAACTGCGACAGTATAATCGTTATTGATGACGGCAGGGTCTTAGAAGAGGGGACGCATGATTATCTGATGGAGCACCCGCATAAATATGCTCATATGTTCCAGCTTCAGGCAAATAAGTATCAGTAACAGAGGGTGAATAAGTGAGTATGCTGAAAGCGGCTATTATTGATGACGGTGCCGCAGAAACACTGTTTGAAAACGTGAGAAGTCTGGCTGTAAGTGAAAACCTGCAGCTGAATGAAGATGTCAGTTTTACAAATGAACGCAGTCATTCTTCGATTTGTATGAGTATCATAAAGAAGTATGCTGATATTAGCGGCGTTGAATGGCTGAATATCAATATTATGAATTCCCAGTGTAACAGCGGTGTTGACAGCTTTGTAAAAGCACTTGAATACTGCCGCGAAAATAATGTAAAGCTCATTCATCTCAGCATCGGAAGCAGGAACTTCAATGATTTCAAAAAACTGAAAGACGAAATAGATCTGCTGCTGAAAAATGATACGGTAATAGTTGCTGCACTGGCAAATAATGGCGAATTTACTGTTCCTGCCTGTCTGGACGGAGTTATCGGAGTCAAGCGTTCTGATGACCTAAAGGATAATGAACTGTACTATCTTGATGATGCTCCACAGAAGGTAAACTTTCTTGCGTCGTCAAGGCACCTTCTCAAAGTTGAAGGAAAGCCGGAGTATTCTGCGATATCAAGTAGCTATGCAACGCCTGTTGTTACAGCAGCGGCAATTGATGTTTTAAAGGCAGAACCGTTTCTGAACGCCGCAGGTGTCATTGAAAGAATAAAAGCCAAATCTAAGAAGGATTTCTGCTGCTCTGAAAAAACAGAGCCGTTCATAGAGGGAAACGCAGATATGCTGGCTGTACCGGTAGTTCTTGTCAGGCTCAATGATACTGCGCTTCAGAGCGAGCTTGTAACTTCGCTTAAAGAGCTTTTCGTGCAAAACGGCTACAACGCTTTCTGCGCTTACAGCAATGTAGCCAGTGAAAATCTGCTGCCTGAGAAAAAACTGCTGAATTATCTGCTGTTCATTCAGGAATTCTACAACAGTGATATTATTATCCTTGGATATACAGACGAAAAGCTGTTTTCGGATTTTCAAAGCTATGATGTCATAGTTTCTGACGATAATGATCTGAAAAATTCTTCCGCAGCCTTTGTACATTATTCAAAAACGAACGATCTTAACACTCTTTATAATAAGATACTGCACATATTTAATGAAGGAGAAAATCAATGAATAGCACCCCATATATAAAGCTGCTGAAAACACCGTTGGGCAAGTATTTCTACGATGTAAACAAAAACGATGTTGTAAATATCAGTGATGAGCTCTATGAATATCTTGATACGCACGGCAGGAATGGTGAGCTCTCGGAAACAGCTGCCGAAGAAATGGAAGCCCTGAAGAACAACGGATATCTTTCATCTCACAGAGTCAGGGAAATAAAGCATCATCTGACTGATAAAATAGAGGATTATCTTGAAAGGAAATGTTCCAAGCTCACACTTCAGCTCACTCAGAACTGCAATTTCAGATGTTCATATTGTCCCTACTCAACAGCTGAGTTCTATACAAATCGTTCTCACAGTTCCAAGAGAATGAGTGAGGAAGTTGCAATTAAAGCGATTGATTTCTATGCGGATCATTCGTACAGTAAACAAGCTGTTATGATCGCTTTCTACGGCGGTGAGCCGCTGCTTGAATTTCCTCTCATCAAGAAGCTCGTTGCATATGCGGAAGATGTGTTTATAGGAAAAAAACTCAGCTTTTCGATAACAACAAACGGCTCACTTCTTACGGAAGAGATAATGTCTTTCTTTGAGGAGCATAATTTTGAAGCTGTTATCAGTATTGACGGTTCAAAAAAGGTCCACGACAGAAACAGAAAGTTTGCTGCAACAGGCAAGGGAACATTCGATACTATCGTTAATAATATAGAGGGCTTATACGACGCTCATAAGGATTACATCAACAATAAAGTGCTTATAAATTCAGTTATGGATCCGCGTCTGCCTGCCCAGGAATACTATTCTCTTCAGGATAAGAATGAGATGTTCCGCAATGTTAGTATAAGGCGTACAATTGTCGATGACTTTACTAATACCGGCAAACACGCAATTGATGATAGTTTTATCGAAGAGAATGCTATACTTGCGTTCAAGGCACTGATGTCAATGATAAACCGTTACCCGATGGAGAAGGCTGACAGTAATATCATTCAGGACGAGCTTGTTGAAAAGAGAACCGCGGATACTTATGTAAAGCCCAGAAAAGAGGTTCCGGATACAGCGGCTCCTGCCGGTGCATGTGTTCCGGGAAGCAAATTGTTTATTGATGTTGACGGCAATATACATATCTGTGAAAAGGTCAGCGAAACTTCCAAGGCATTTG
>Ga0256404_1011153_pt1 | contig 12146 bp, 9 predicted proteins | sample RumenRJG_01DNA_FD_185990 | JGI IMG/M metagenome (GOLD analysis project Ga0256404, IMG submission 185990) | Bovine rumen microbial communities from Lethbridge, Alberta, Canada - RJG_01 | ecosystem: Host-associated > Mammals > Digestive system > Stomach > Rumen | place: Canada: Alberta | collected... | reverse complement strand
TATACGACGAGATAGAGAAGAAAAAAAAAAAAAGACAAACAACCACACAGACCTACCCCCGACTAGACCCACCCCCTACCCCTCCCTACAAAGGGAGGGGGGAAGCAAACGGGGGTCAACCATTTACAACAATCCTCTTACCTTTCTGAATTTCACTTTTTTCTTGGTCGGCAGGAATGCCGACCCTCCTACCATTCGGTCTGCTCCTTCTTGCTTCGTCGTCAGGAATGACGACGCTCCTACCATTCGGACAACCTACATTCACACTCCGATGTTTCTCCCCTCCCTCCGTAGGGAGGGGTTGGGGGTGGGTCTAGTTGGGGTGGGTCTAGTTGGGGGTGGGTCTGCTGGGGGTGTGTCTTCCCCTACCCTTATCTTATCCCATGCTTCAGCTTCCACTCATATCTCTTGAGCAGGGTGTGGGAGCGGATGCCACGACGGTTGCAGGCGGCCTTCGCTATTGCGTAGGCGTTGTGGGGTTGATAGATATGGAAACGGGAGCATAAGATCCTCACCACCTCCTGGAAAGTCAGGGGCACACCCTCGCTGTCGGTGATGCGATCGGCAAGATAAGCACGATAGGCCATCTCGTAAAGGTCGGCCTTGGAACCCTTCCATGCTTTGCGAACATCATCACTCGCTGAGAGTAGACGGCCAAAGTCGGCATACATCTTCTCTTTGGCCAACAGGAGGTAGTCATTCGGTGCTACCTCTTTCACTTTAGATTGAATATAGATCATTTTCATAATGACATAATATTTAAATTCATCCGCCAAGGTTAACATTTAAGGCGGCATTTATTTTAGATAATGCAAAATTACTATAAGTTAGTGAAACAGTATTTCACTAGTCGTTGTCATACGTTAAACTATTACCGATTCGCCAATTATTTTCAGTTTAAGCTGTTTAAATCCCCAGCAAGGTAAGGTTTTACGGAGCCTGTACCTTCATGCAGCCAAATTCATCTCAGTGCTGGAAATATATGATATAATGTCTCGTGACGACCGTCACGTTTGTGCGTGACGACCGTCACGTTGGTTCGCGACGACCGTCACGTAGTTATGCGACGACCATCACGTAAGATCAACTCTTGGTGATCGTAACAAAAAAGCTCAACCACCGAGGAGAGATGATGCGTGACAATTGTCACGTTTCTTCGTGACAATTGTCACGTTCGTTCGCGACAAATGTCACGTTCGTCAGTGACAAATGTCAACGAGACATGAACTACACAATTGATGCACGTAGGAGGGCTATAGGAGGGTCGGCATTCCTGCCGACCAAGCAAGAAGGAGCAGACCGAATGGTAGGAGGGTCGGCATTCCTGCCGACCAAGAAAGAAAGACGATTGCTTATCATGAAGTAAATCCTTCGGCGGCAGGAATGCCGCCGCTCCTAAAACGCTCCTACGACAATCCTTCGTCGTCAGGAATGCCGCCGCTCCTAAAACGCTCCTGCTACTCCGAAGGGAGCAAGTCCGGGCTACCAACCAGCGCCGCTTGCTTCTCCCCTCCCTCTGTAGGGAGGGGTTGGGGGTGGGTCTTCTATTATATATTTATTATAAGTCAACGAAAGCAAGCCGGCTGTTCATCCCCCCTTTTCATCCGTTTGCTTAAATTATCACAACAATTCTCTTAATTTAAATTATTTTGTTTTGCAATTAAATAAATAATAAGTAAATTTGCAAAAAACATAGAGAGATTATATGACAGACGACAAGAAAGACAAGAAGTATAGGCTTGCAATTCTGAGAATGCTCATCTCCAGCAAGGAGATTAGTTCTCAGAAAGAACTGCTTCAGCATCTTGCTAAAGAGAATGTGGAAGTGACGCAAGCAACATTGAGCCGCGACTTGAAACAACTCAAGGTCGCAAAGGCTGCCAGCATGAATGGCGGCTACGTCTACGTGCTCCCCAACGAGACGATGTATAAGCGTGTTGTAGATCCAGCAACGGCCAACGAGATGCTGCATGAGTCGGGAATCCTGACCATCACCTTCAGTGGCTCAGTGGGCGTCATCAAGACGCGTCCGGGCTATGCCAGTGCCATTGCCTACGACATAGACAATGCCAACCGTCCGCAAATCCTGGGAACCATCGCCGGCGACAACACCATCTTCATCGTTGTGCGCGAGGGCACCGACACCAATCTTCTGGCCAAGCAGCTGGGTCTGCTCATCGGATGGAAGAAGGGCCGTCGCGGCAGAAAGCCGAAGGTGAATCCCGACGCAGAACAAGAGTAGTCTGGCGCAGACGAGATCTACTATATCAAAATTAAGCGTATATGGGAAATAACAAAAGACTTTACCGGTCAGCCAACAGGATGATAGGCGGAGTGTGCGGGGGCATAGCCGAATATTTCGACTGGGACCCCACATGGGTGAGACTGATCTATGCCCTACTTACAATCTTTACGGCATTCAGCGGCATCATCGTCTATCTTATCCTGTGGATCGTCATGCCGGATAGTTCCAGCCAATACCGTCGATAATGATGAAAATAGCAGTTATCGGAGCAGGAGCAATGGGTGGCGCCTTTGCCGAAGGATTATTGTCGTCAGACGACTTCAATCCTGCAGACCTCACCATCTCCAATCCCCACGAAGACAAACTGAAACGCTTCGCCATCCAGGGAGCCAGTACCACAACGAGCAACACCGCCGCCATTAAGAATGCGGAGGTGGTAGTGCTAGCTGTGAAACCGTGGATTGTTCCCGACGTGGTGGATGAGATTATGGACACGCTCGACTATAAGCGTCAGATCATCGTGAGCTTCGCCGCGTCAGTCAACGGCAACCAGCTGCGCAAGCTTTTCGAGCGCGACGGCCGCCGGCCCCGCATGTTTGAGGCTTGTCCCAACATCGCCATCGCCCAGTGCCAGTCGATGACCTTCCTCGTGCCGGTGGAGGCCGACGACGAGACAACGAAGAAGATTGAGGATCTCTTCAATCTGCTTGGACTGACGATGACCGTCGACGAGCGTGCGCTGTCGGCCGGAACGGCAATGGCCGGCTGCGGTATAGCCTACGTGATGCGATTCGTGCGGGCCGCCACCGAGGGCGGTGTGGAGTTAGGTTTCAAGGCCGATGTCGCCAAGGACATCATGCTCCAGACCATGAAGGGCGCCGTTGCCCTACTCCAGCAGACGGGCATGCATCCCGAAGCCGCCATCGACAAGGTGACCACCCCAGGCGGTCTCACCATCCGCGGCCTCAACGCCATGGAGGAGAACGGCTTCACCAAGGCAGTGATAGCCGGGTTGAAGGCCAGCAGCGGGGAACAGAAGTAAGAATAGATAGTAGAAAGCTAATAAATGCCCGCGATTATTCGCAGTGTAGATAGCTGCAGGATAATTGCGAGCATTTTTTGTTATAGAGCGGTATTTGGACCGGGCTCACAATCCTAATTTCGAAAACTTACCTAAAACATCTTGGAGGATATTGTTATTTTCACTATCTTTGCTTCAAATTAAATGGCCGTAAAATTTACGGGCATAACATTTGCGCATATGAAGAAGTTCTACGACAGAGAAAACGAAAAGAAGACACTGCTGGAAATGCAACAGCAGGCATATACGGATTGCTCACGTTTTGTTGTCCTCACGGGAAGAAGACGGGTCGGAAAGACCAGACTTGTCTACAACATGATGGAAGAAACGAGCGGAGAAGCCCCTGGACTCTATTTCTTCGTCGGCAGAAAAGTCGAGGGAGCCTTGATTCAGAATTTTGCCGCAGAGGCTCGCGAGAAGCTTCAGGAGTATATTCCTGAGAGCATACGTACATTTCGGGATCTCTTCCGTCTCCTACTTGAAATATCTAAGAGACGGCGTTTCACTGTCTTTATCGATGAGTTTCAAGAATTTGACAATGTGAACAGCGGTATCTTCAGTGATATTCAAGAACTTTGGGACCGGTACAAAAGGGAGACCCACATGTTTCTCATTGCTTCAGGTTCGATTTTCCGAATGATGGAGAAGATATTCAAAGATGAGGAACAGCCTCTGTTTGGAAGAGCAGACGCCACCATCAAGCTCAACGCTTTCAAGACCGACACAATCAGAGAGATACTGAGGGATTATAAATCAGACTACACCAAAGACGACTTGCTGGCCCTATGGACTTTCACCGGTGGTGTAGCCCGATACGTAGAACTCTTTATGGATAATGGCTGCACGTCGCCGGAGAAGATGATCGACTATATTTGCTCAAGCAGTGACAGCTTCTTCATCGACGAAGGAAAGAAAATTCTTCTTCAAGAGTTTGGCAAGCAATATGGAACCTACTTCAGCATCCTGGGACAGATTGCCCAAGGGGATATCACGCAGCGCGAGATAGAGGGCTCTTTGGGCGTGGAATCATTGGGCGGACAAATGAAAATGCTCGATGAATATTATAATATTATAAGGAAGAAGCGCCCTGTGGGGGCAAAACCAAACTCGCAGACTGTACGCTATGAGATAAGAGACAACTTCTTTAGGTTTTGGTTCCGATACATTTACCGCTATTCGGCTTTGGTAGAACTGCAAAATATGCCGGAACTGGCTAAGAAGATGTCTGATGACTATACCACTTTCTCCGGACTGTCACTTGAACGCTGGTTCCGCCAAAGAATGATGGACTCTTGCCATTATCAGATAATCTCCAACTGGTGGAAGACTTCTGCCAAGAAAGCAGAACAAGACGACGAATATAAGATTGATATCGTGACAGAAGATGTCGACGGCAATGTCTGTGCCTATGAGGTGAAACGGAATCCAGACAGATACCGTGCCAAGAAGCTTCAGGAAAAAGTTGCTGAAATGCAGAAGACTGTCTTCAAAGGCAAGAACATCAATATCGGATGCCTGTCAATGAATGACATGGAAATGGAATTCTAAAGGCCTCTTCGGACCGGTCGGACTTTTCAGACTTGTCGGACTTTTCAGACCCATCGGACTTTTCAGACTTGTCTGATGGGGCTGATGGGTCGGATAGGTCTGATGGGTCAGATAGGTCCGATAGGTCTGATGGGGTCAGATAGGTCCGATGGGGTCAGATAGGTCCGATAGGTCCGATGGGTCCGAAGGGCCGGATGACTTTATTCCTTGCTCTTCGAGGCGTCCTTCTGACGGATCTCCACACGACGAATCTTGCCGCTGATGGTCTTTGGCAACTCATCAACAAACTCGACAATGCGGGGATACTTGTAAGGAGCAGTCTCGTGCTTCACGTGGTTCTGGAGTTCCTTCTTCAGTTCGTCTCCAGCCTTATCCTTATATTCCTTGCTCAAGACGACAGTAGCCTTAACCACCATGCCACGCACGGGGTCGGGCACACCGGTCACGGCGCACTCCACGACAGCCGGATGGGTCATGAGGGCGCTCTCCACCTCAAACGGGCCAATGCGGTAGCCCGAACTCTTGATGACGTCGTCGGCACGGCCCACAAACCAGTAGTAGCCGTCCTGGTCGCGCCATGCAAGGTCACCGGTGTGATACATTCCGTCGTGCCAAGCCTGGCGGGTCAGTTCCTCATCGCGATAGTAGCCCTTGAAGAGTCCGATGGGCTTCTCGTCACCGGTATACACACAGACCTCACCTTTCTCACCGTCCTCGCAGGGCGTGCCGTCGGGCTTGATCAAGCGGATGTCGTATTGCGGATTGGGCTTTCCCATGCTGCCGGGCTTCGGCTTTGTCCAGGGGAAGGTGCCTAGCGTCATCGTGGTCTCGGTCTGACCGAAGCCTTCCATCATACTGATGCCGGTCAACTCCTTGAACTTCTCAAACACAGCGGGCTCGAGGGCCTCGCCTGCAGTGGTGCAATACTTGAGCGAACTCAGATTGTACTTCGAGAAATCCTCCTGAATCATGAAGCGGTAGATCGTGGGAGGCGCACAGAACGAGGTGATGTGGTATTTCTCTATCTGGCGCATAATCTTCTCGGCCGTGAACTTCTCGTGGTCGTAGACGAAGACGGTAGCTCCGGCAAACCACTGACCGTAGAGTTTACCCCATACGGCCTTGCCCCAACCCGTATCGGCCACGGTGAGATGGATGCTGTTCTCATTGAGATTGTGCCAATAGACGCCCGTCGTCAGATGGCCCAAGGCATAGAGGAAGTCGTGGGCCACCATCTTGGGCTCGCCACTCGTGCCGCTGGTGAAGTACATCAGCATCGTGTCGTCGTTGTCGTTGACGAAACTGGGACGATGGAACTTCGGAGCCTTCGTCCACTCGTTGTGGAAGTCGTGGAATCCCTCGGGCACGGGCTTAGAGGTCTCAGACATGCTGTTGACGGCAACAAGCACCTTCACCGTCGGACTCTCGGGCAGCGAACCCTGAATCTGAGTGGTTACGTACTGGTCGTTGCAGCAGACGATGGCCTTCACCGAGGCGCGCTGATTGCGATAGGCAATATCCTTCGAGGTGAGCATGTGGGTGGCGGGAATGGCAATGGCGCCCAGCTTGTGCAGGGCAAGCATCGAGAGCCACCACTGATAGTGACGCTTCAAGATGAGCATCACCTTGTCGCCATGACCGATGCCGAGCTGCTGAAAGTAGGCTGCGGTCTGGTCGGTCTGCTCCTTCAGGTCCTTGAAGGTGGCAGCCACCTCCTCACCGCGCTCGCTGGTCCACAGCAGGGCCACCTTGTTGGGAGCTATCTTTGCCCACTCATCCATCACGTCGTAGGCGAAATTGAAATTCTCTGGTATCCTGAAATGCAGATTCTTCTTGAAGTCTTCCTCTGAAGAGAAGCTGGTCTGCGTAAGAAATCTTTCTATCATTTTACTACCTATTTATATATATTAGATAACCAAACAAAGGAACTTTACGGGTTCACCTCCAAGTGCACGCATGCAGTGCATCGACGAAGAATCGAAATAGATGCTGTCGCCGGGCTTGAGAACGATGACGCGCTCGTCGATAGTAATCTCGAGCGTTCCCTCGATGACATAGTCAAACTCCTGTCCCTCGTGATGATTCTTCGAGTGGTTCATTCCCTCTGGCATAGGATCCACGGTGACCATGTAGGGGTCTACCTTGCGGTTGCGGAATCCTGCGGCCAGACTCTGATACTTATAGTCCTTGCGGCGGTCGACGCTGAGTCCCTGGTCCTTACGCGTGACGAAATAGGTGCTCATGCGCGGTTCCTCACCGAAGAGCAGCACGTCGAGGCTGATGCCATATCGTTTGGAGATTTTCGAAAGACGATAGACTGAGGGGTCCACCTCGCCTTCCTCCATCTTGTAGTAACGCTCCAACGGCACCTGGCAGACGTCGGCAATTTCCTCTGGTGGAATGCCCAGCACCTCGCGCAGGCCTTTCAGCCGCTGTCCAATCTGTTTTAAAGAATCTTCCTGCATACTTATCAAATTATTGTATTTTCAGGGCAAAATTAATCAATTCATTTCTCAGAGCCAAATAATAAGCAGAGATTTATTACTTATGAATCGAATTTAATTGTTAGACCCACCCCAAAGCCAAGACCCACCCCAAAGCCAAGACCCACCCCATCCCCTCCCTACAAAGGGAGGGGCTATGCAATCGGTGGTAACAAAAGGATAATTGCTAAAACTGTCAGCATTCGTCAAATTTCGCTCATGAATGCTATGCATATGCGTTCCCCTCCCTCTGTAGGAAAAAGACCCACCCCATCCCCTCCCTACAAAGGGAGGGGCTATGCAATCGGTGGTAACTAAAGGATAATTGCTAAAACTGTCAGCAATCGTCAAATTTCGCTCAAGAATGCCATGCATTTGCGTTCCCCTCCCTCTGTAGGAAAAAGACCCACCCCATCCCCTCCCTACAAAGGGAGGGGCTATGCAATCGGTGGTAACTAAAGGATAATTGCTAAAACTGTCAGCAATCGTCAAATTTCGCTCAAGAATGCCATGCATTTGCGTTCCCCTCCCTTTGTAGGGAGGGGTTAGGGGTGGGTCTTGAGGTTAGGGGTGGGTCTTTAGGTCTTCTTTTTTCCCTTTTTTCTCAGTCCCCCCCCAACTTCCTGATCAGTTCGTCGAGCGACTCACCACGCCCCAAGCCCAACTTCTTGCGCAGGCGGTAGCGGTTGGTGTTGACGCTGTCGGGAGTGACGTTGAGCATCTCGGCAATCTCCTTGGCACGCAGACCGATACTGATATAGGCGCAGAGGCGCAGGTCGTTCTCCGTCAGATCGGAACACATTTCCTTCAACTTCACGAAGAATCCGGGATGCACGGCATCGAAATGATATTTGAAGCGCGACCACTCATCGTCGTTCTGCAGACTGCTTTTGATGGCAATATTCACTTGGTCAACATACTCTTGGGGAATCTTCCCGCTCTCAGAGTATCGCTTGGTGATGTCGCTGATTTGGTGCAGTACCTCGTTCTTGTTGGCCAGGAGCAGCGTGGAGGAACTGATCTCACAGTCCTTGTGCTTGATGTCGTTCTCGAAGTTCTTCAGGTTCATGTTGTAGATCAGCGTCTCCTGCCTCAGCGAGTTGCGCAGTTCGCGGTTCTCCACCTCACGGAGTTTGTAGCGCTGCCGGAACCAGAAGGCCACGATGACCACGATGAGCGCCACGATGATGACCAGCAGCAGAGCCAGATACATGTAGTTGCGACTGATTTCGGCATTCTTCTCCAGGATTTTCATCTGGTCGTTCTGCCGGGCAATCGTCTCCCGCGCAAAAGCCTTGGGCACCTCACGCTTTTTCAGTTCCTCCTCATTGCGCTCGTAATAGCGCTGGTAGAGCTTCAAGTTGGCGTAAGCCTCGCGCTCATTGTGCAGGGCGTCCCACGAGAGCCAAAGATATTTGTAGAGTTCCGACATAAACTTCTCGTCGTCCAATCCATGCAGCTGCGCCACGCCTGAGAGCAAACTGATGGCTTCGGCATATTTCTTCTGACTATACAGCACGCGACCCTTCTGGATATTGACGAGCGAGGTGAAGAACACGTTTCCGCCACCCTGAGTTCCCACCACATCCAGCGCCCTGTCGACGTAGGTCATCGCGCTGTCGAGCTGTCCGCTGCTGATGCAGGCCATGGAGATACTGGTCATCGCCTGGATAGTCATCGCCCAGTCCTTTCCGCCTGCCGCAATCGACTTATGATAGAGTTCCATACTCTTGCGTCCCGACGAGAGTTGGGCCCGGAAGAAGTAGATACGGTTGAGCGACAACCCCGCCCGGCTGTAGGCCGCTTCGGCCGAATCAAGTTCCATGACGGCCTGGTCGGTGATGTCGATGTCGATATAGAGTTGGGCCATGAGCAGCGCCGCATTTCCCTCATAATAGCTGTCGCCCACCTTTCTGAACACCTCCTCGGCCGCACGTCCGAGGTTATAGCATTTCAGGTAGTCGCCCATGCGGTCGTAGTTTCCCGCAAGCTGGTAGTTGATGCAGGCGTTGTCGTATTCGTAGGCCGACGACGAGAGCTGCCGCGCCTTGTTCAGCAGGGCAATGCACTCTTTTGGCATAGCGCTGAGCTGTCCCATACGCACCCGCCAAAACAGAGCCCGCGCCTGGAGCTGCTTATTCTTGCGCTGCCGGGCAATGGCGTCGAGGCGGTCGAGCAGCTTTGGGTCGGCCTTGTCGCGCTGATTGTTGTAGTCCAGGCTGTAGAGCTGACTGGCAATACGGTCGAACTCCTTGTCGATAGGCCGGAAATGATAATCAGCAGCCAAAACCGCGGAGGAGCAGAGCAGGGCCAACAAAAGGAGCATGCACTTCACCGCATACCCTACTCCACGCACAGTTTCAGATGTTGAGGATGCTATGTGGATGGCGTTATTTCTCATATTGTCACAAAAATAATAAAAACGTGACAACAGAATAGGAATTTCAGAGTATTTAACTTTTGAAGACTAATCAGACTAATCGGACCGGTCGGACCGGTCGGACTAATCTGACCAGTCAGAAAAGTCCGACCAGTACGAAAAATCAGAAAAGTCAGAAAAGTCCGACCAGTCCGAAAAGCCTAAAACTTTACAGCCGCTCCGGCAACTGCCAGAGCTTACTGCCGTTGCTGCCCTTAATCAAGATACAGCAGCCACGGGGCTTGTCGGCGGCGATGGCGGCCTTCACCTCCTCCACGTTGTGGAACTTGCGGAAGGGGCAGTCGGTATGCTCAAACTCATCGCCTACGAGCCACACCTTTTCCAGGTTCATCTTCTTCAGCTGGTCGGCCACACGCTGATGCTCCTCAGCCGAAGCCTCGCCCAACTCCAGCATGTCGCCGATGATGACCATCTTGTGGTCGGCCTCAATAAGTTGGAAGTTGTCCAGAGCAGCCTTCATGCTCGTCGGGTTGGCATTGTAGGCATCCACCACGAGGCGGTTGTCCTTCGTCACGGTGAGCTGTGAACGGTTGTTGCTCGGCGTGTATTCGCGCAGCGCCTCGCAGACGAGTTCGGGTTCTACATCGAAATAGAGTCCCACGGCGATGGCGGCCAACATATTATTAATATTGTATGCACCGATGAGGTGCGACTCAATCTCGTATTCCTGATTGGCGGCAGGCGTATGCAAGCCCGACTGCCACGTGAAGTTGAGGAAGGGCGTGCAACTCTTCACCTCGCCCGTCACCACAGCTTCCTCGTCGGAGCCGTTGGATGCATAGGAGACGATACCCTTGAAGTCGCGCTGCTGGGCCATCTCCAGCAGGTCGGGGTCACCGCTGTTGAGGAAGAGCAAGGCATCGTGGGCGGCAAGGAAGTCGTAGAGCTCGCCCTTCGTGCGCTTCACGCCCTCGAAGGAACCGAAGCCTTGCAGGTGGGCGCGGCCAACGTTGGTGATGAGTCCACAGGTCGGCTCAACGTATTCAACGAGTTTCTTAATGTCGCCGGGATGCGACGCACCCATCTCCACGACGGCAATCTCGTGCTCGGGACGGAAGGTGAGCAGCGTACGCGGCACACCCACATCGTTGTTGAAGTTGGCCTCGGTGTGCACCACGTGGTACTTCTTGGCCAATACGGCCGAAATCAATTCCTTGGTCGTCGTCTTGCCGTTGGTTCCCGTGATGCCGATGACGGGGAAGGAGAACTGCCGGCGGTGTTCACGTGCCAGTTCCTTATAGGTGGTCAGCGTGTCTTCGACCAAGATGTAGCGGCTGTCGCCCTCGGGGGCGTATTCCTTTTCATCCACTACGGCGTAGGCGCAGCCTTTTTCCAAGGCACTGGCTGCAAATTTATTGCCATCGAAGGACGCTCCTTTAAGAGCCAGAAAGATGGAACCTTGCGGACAGTTGCGGCTGTCGGTCGTGAGCTGTTGTCCGCACTTCAAATAGAGACTGTATAATTCGCTTATTTCCATTGTTGTTGTTTTTCCGACAAAGTTAGTGCAAATCGAGGGAAGAACAAAACAAACTCGTTTGTTTTTTCTTCCGAGATGCCGCCTAACTTATCAAAAATTAGTGCAAATCGAGAGGAATACAAAATAAAAACGGGTTTTTATTTTGTATTCCCGAGATGCCGCCTAACTTATTTAAAGTTAGTGCAAACACGCCGCAAGCGAGGCAAAGCCAAACTTGTTTAAGCTTTGCAGAGCGCAGCAAGTGTTCATCAGAGATAAATCGAGAGAAGAACAAAACAAACTCGTTTGTTTTTTATTCCGAGATGCCGCCTAACTTATCAAAAGTTAGTGCAAACACGCCGCAAGCGAGGCAAAGCCAAACTTGTTTAAGCTTTGCAGAGCGCAGCAAGTGTTCATCAGAGATAAATCGAGGGAAGAACAAAACAAACTCGTGTGTTTTTCTTTCGAGATGCTGCCTAACTTATTTAAAGTATAAATTTCTGAGGCGAGTAATTGCCTGGAAGGCAACACCTGAGAAACCGGGTACATGGAAGCGAAGCGGACATATGCCCGGAAAAGAACGGAAGGAAGGACGGTGCCTGGAAGGCACTACCTACAAATACTTTCGGAGGTACTGCCTTCCAGGCAGGCAACTATCATTATTCGTTTCCGGGCACATCCACTCGCTTCGCTCGTGTATGTACCCGATTTCTGAGGTATTGCCTTCCAGGCAAATAATTACTACCTGATGTAGAATTTATTATTTAACGCTCCGCTTCGCGGAATGAAGAATAATAACGAATAAAAACCTAGAACGGAACTCATTCATGAAGTGTAGGAGGGTCGGCATTCCTGCCGACCAAGGTTTCCGAACGAACCACTTTAATAGAGAA
>Ga0256404_1011151_pt1 | contig 12148 bp, 16 predicted proteins | sample RumenRJG_01DNA_FD_185990 | JGI IMG/M metagenome (GOLD analysis project Ga0256404, IMG submission 185990) | Bovine rumen microbial communities from Lethbridge, Alberta, Canada - RJG_01 | ecosystem: Host-associated > Mammals > Digestive system > Stomach > Rumen | place: Canada: Alberta | collected... | reverse complement strand
GAAATCAAAGGCTTACAAGGTAATGAAACATTACAAACTAACAAAAATCAAATTGCAAATGCAGATATAAAATCAAAAGATAAAGTCATAAAAGCAAATTCAAATAAAAGAGCATTAAATAAAAATATGAAACAGACAAGTAACTTATCTAAAAAGGCAATTAAAACATCAGAAAAGGTTGAGAAAAATGCTGAAATGTTGGCAAAAGAAAATATTAAGGCATCACAGAAAATTATGCAAGCTACAAAAGAATTTACTAGAAAATCAGTACAGACCACAAGAAATATTGTAAGAGCAACTAAAAATTCAATAAAAGCAATAATTGAAAGCTCAAAATTTCTAATAAATTTAATCATAGCAGGTGGATGGATTTCAGTTATTGTTATACTTGTTGTAGTCATATTTGGTGGAACAACAGCATTTATAAAAGTAGGTACAAAAAAATCAACGGTAGATAATTCACAAGTTAATTATGAAATAACATCTCCAATAATATCAATTGCAAAAGCACAACTTGGTCAAAAAGGTGGACAGCCTTATTGGAGTTGGTATGGTTTTGATGAAAGAGTAGCGTGGTGTGCGTGTTTTGTAAGTTGGTGTGCAAATCAATGTGGACTAATAGAGAATGGACAAATTCCAAGATATTCAGTATGTGATAATGGAATAGCATATTTTAAAGAAAAAAATAGATGGCAAGATAGAGAAACTGGTTATTTACCAGTGCAAGGAGATGTTATCTTTTTTAATTGGCTTGAAAAAGATGAAAATGGAAACTTATTTCAAGATGAAAAGTCAGATCATACTGGAATTGTTGAATATTATGATACTTCAACAAATAAAGTTTATACGATTGAGGGCAATTCAGGTGATGAGTGCAAAGAAAGAAGTTATAATGCAGATGATATTCAAATTAAAGACCAAGATTTACAACCTATTGAATAAAACCGAAAATTTTATTTTAGTTAAAATATTAAAATAAAAGTGATTGTCAAATAATAATACAAATGGTATAATAAAGTTGAAAGTTATCTAAAAGGAGAATGTTTGTAATGAATAAAAAAGTTATCTATTGTAGCCTGATAATAGTTCTTGTAGTTGTAGTTTTAATATTATTTGTAAATGATATTAAAAATTATTATAAAATCAATAATGAAAGCAATACACAAGAGAATGTCGAACAAAGCTCTAATATACAAATTAATTCAATAGATGATATTTATAAAACAAAAGTAGCAGAAGGGTACAAAAATATTAAAGAATTACCAGAAGATTATTCAAAAGAGCAAGCACAGCAGGATAACTGTTTTGTAATAGGTGCAATGGTACATAATGATAATTTGTATAATGAATTTATGAATAACTATAACAATAAAAAAGATGCTTTTATAAGAGTAGTGCAGAAAACAATAGAAGGTGATGTATATATTATTGATTTATTTTATCATTCAAACGAAAATAAAATTTATTTTGTAAAAGATGATACAAGAGATAAAATGCTTTCACAAGATAATAGAATAATAAAGTTTAGAACTTATGAAAAGACTGGTGTATGGAATTATCAAGATAGAGAATATTGGGTGGTTTATAATAATGAATTACCTGATGGAAATATTGCTGAATATAATTTAAATGAAAAAGAATTATATATAATTGCAACAATAAATTAGTAAAAAGGTGAAAATGAAAAAAAGCAAAAAACAACAATAAAATCTAATTTATTAGGGGTATATTAAATGTTAAAATTAGTTAATGTTTCGAAATTTTACTATATTGACAGCGTAAGTGAACATAAATTTAAACCAAGATATAGCTCAATTTATGGAATTTTTAAATCATTAAGAACGGGTTTTAAAAGAATTTCAAGTTACACACCAATTAGAAAAGTTCTTTTAGTAGGATTCTTCATTTCAGCTATGTTCTTACTTTATGGTATAAGCAATATTGCTGGAATGAACAATGTAAAAGAATCTGATTTTATCACAACAGATCCAAACTATCTTTACATTGATACTGCAAAAATTAGTGTAGATGATTTTGAAAAGTATGAGAAAATGGATGACGTGGAATACGCAGTCCCAGGTGATGGAAAAATAACATTTCAATTAAAAATTGATGATTATTACCAGGTTTCAAAATTTCAGTTCGATTTCACAGGCTCTGTAGGGGATATTAATAAAATAAGTAGCGAAGATATTGTTTTAGGTAGAATGCCTGAAAATGAATATGAAATAGTGGTAGATAAAAAAGTAGTAAATGATATGCTTAATGGTATGTTTTCAACATTTTCATATATGGGAATTAAAGATGCAGGAGAACTTTTAAATAGAACATTGCAAATAGAAAATATGAAAGACTTTAAAATTGTAGGTTTTGTTGATAAAAATTATGGATCTATTTATGTTAATAAAAACATTCTAATAAATATTTTACACAACCAAACCACAAATAATACAATGGGTGGAATTACGTCTGCATTTGCAAAAACTGAAACAGATGACATGAATACCCAAGGAGTAGCAACAAGTGATGTTCAAATCGCAGATTACAATTTATACAAAGATGATTTAACAATAACGAAAGGCAGAGAGCCAACAAACGATTATGAGGTTATTGTAAATAAAACAAATAGTGATTCGATGAAACTTAACAAAGAAATTGACGCAAAAGTAAATGACAAAAAACTAAAAGTCGTAGGCTATTATGATAGTAAAACAAATAGTAATGCATATTACGTTAATAACAATACAATAAAATATGATGTCATTACAAAAAGTAATGGAATGATGATTTATCCTAAAAATAAAGCAGAAGTTTATGATAAACTTAAAAATGAATATAAAATTAATGTGGTTGACCAATACGAAAAAGACAAGGATAATTATATAAGCAACAGAAAAGAAACTACAAAAAATTCTATGATTTTTGCAATTATAATTTTAGCAATTTCACTGATTGAAATATACTTAATGATTAGATCTTCGTTCTTATCGAGAATAAAAGAGGTAGGAATTCTAAGGGCAATAGGAATTAAGAAAAGTGATATTTATAGAATGTTTACAGGTGAAGTTTTTGCAATAACAACAATTGCAAGTATGCCAGGAGTTGCTCTTATGACATATATTTTATATGAACTGTCAAAAGTTAAATATATTAACAAAGTTTATTTAATAAATTCAAAAATTGTAGGGATTTGCATAATTTCAATTTATGCTTTCAACATAATTGTAGGATTGCTACCGCTATATAAAGTGTTAAGGAAAACTCCTGCTTCGATAATTGCTAGACAAGATTTAGAATAAATATTATTGATAATGATTTTTTAAAAACAATATTCTATAAATGATATGCACACCACGAAATAAAATGTATTTTAATTTTGTAGTGTGCACTAATTCTCTCTTATTTTCAAATAATTGTTTAAATAATCTCTAAAATATGCTATAATAACAACTAGGAGTTGTTATTATGGTAAATAAAAATTTGAATTTATATAATATTTTTGTAGAAGTTGCAAAATCAAAAAGTTATGCAGATGCAGCAAATAAACTTGGAATATCTACTGTATCTGTATGCAAAGATATTCAAACATTAGAGAGAACTCTTGATAGACAACTATTTTACAAAAATTTTAGAGGAGTAAAGCTAACATCTGATGGAGAAAGATTATTTGAAAGTGTAGAAAAAGGTCTTTTATTAATTAAAGAATAACTTGGTCTGGTGGGGAAGCTTTATTATATCCACATATTTTAGATCTAATGAAAATCGCAAAAGAAAATAATATTGAAAATAAATTAATAACAAATGGAGAAATTCTTGCAAAAGATGAAAATATGAGAGATGTATTCAAATACATTGATAAAATTACTCTTTCAATTGATTCAGTTAATAATGAAGTAAACGAGGTATTGGGAAGAGGATATAATCATTTTGAAAATGTAAAAGAAGTACTAGATTACATTAAGGAAAACAACATAAAAACAGAAGTAACAATCAATACTGTTGTAAGTAAAAAGAACCTAAATGAAGTTCAAAGTCTAGGAGAATTCTTAAATAATTACAATATTACTGCGTGGAGAGTTTTTAAATTTATTCCATTGAGAGAAGCAGCAGTTAGAAATAGAGAACAATTTGATATTTCTAATACAGATTTTGAAACAGAGAAAAATAAATTCTTTGAATTTAATAATATCAAAAAAATTGAGTTTAGAAATGAGCAAGATATGGAAAATAAATATATTTTACTTGTTCCAAATGGCGATATTGTAAGAACAGAAAACGGTACAGATGTAGTTAAAGGTAATGCTTTAACTGATAATCTATCAAAATTTGGAGCAAAAGTTAAAGATCCATATAGAAAAGTAAAAGTCTATATTGCAACAAAACAAAAAGAAATTTTGGACAATATTGAAAATAAAGTTAATGAGTTTAAATGGGCTGAAATTGATGGAGTTTCAGATAATGGAAATAGTGCAATATCAGACATTATTAATAAAAAGCCTGAAATTGTTTTCGTTGAATATAATTTAGCAGATAAAAACGGAATTGATGTTATAAAAGAAACTTGTAATGATGAAGCAATAAAATATGATTGCCCAAGATTTAATATTATTGAAGAAACACCAAATTGCATATCTAATGAAGAAATTAAAGATGCAATAAAAGCAAGCAAAGGTAGAATTAGTGCAAAAATAACACCAGAATTAATAAAAACTGATTATATAAATAATTTAATGAATGACTTTGCTAAAACAGAAAAATTACAATATTAAAAGGTATTAATATTAGATTTATTAAAGAATATTCAAATGTATTCAATTATATAAAATAACAAAAAATTATAATATAGTATAGGAGCTCTTTATTATGGAGCTCCTATATTTGTATAAAAGCTTTTCTCACCATATTTTAATTTTTTTCAATAAAAGAGAAGATAATTATAAAAAAATTTTTTATAATTATATTGTAAAAGATATAGTGGTATGGTATACTAATCATAATGATTTGACTTCTATTTTTAAACCTTTATTCTATAGTTTTTGTAATGTTAAAACTACAGAATAGGAAAGGAGGTTTCTAAATATCAAAAGATTTTTTTATACACTAGTAATAATTGTGTGTTTCCTTTTTATTTCCCTATTTACATTGCTAAAGATAAACAAAGATTTAGAAAACGAAATATTGCAATACTCTAGTAATATTTCAAAATGGGCGTATAATTTTTATAACGATAAATTTGTATATGCTTGCGTTAATAATAATATTCCGTATGAGGGTATTAATAAATTATCTAGGATTACATTAAGACATAATTCAATTGCTCAAGATGGCTTGTACAAAGTTAGCCTTGTATTTAATGGAAAAAAATACACAATTAATAATATAGATGATTTTCAGAATTTCTGTCAAAATTTAAATAAAGATTCTTTATATGAAACTGAAATAATCTATAAGAACGATTTAGTAAAAAAAATAATTATTAAGAAAAGAGATTGATTTTTATGAAAAAAAAGAAAATTAGTTTTATGTGTTTTATTATTGCTTTAATGTTGTCATTTTCATCTTTTGTTTATGCAAATAATGGTTATGCTTTTTCAGCTGGAAAAGGATATGGAGATGTTGATATGTCATCAACAGTTGAACAATGTGCTACTCATTTTAGTTCATTAGGGTACAGCTCGTATTATGCAACTGATAGTGCAAATTATGATATTTTAAATGGATATTTTTCAACAGGTCAAAAAAGGTTAGAGAGTGCAATTGTGTTACTGACTGGACATGGTATGTGGAATAGTGTATCAACAACTGTATCAACAAAAGTGGCAATGGGAAGTAGTAATAGTGCTACTCGTACTGTTGGTACGAATTCAGTTAATTGGTCAAATGTACAATTAGCAATATTTTTGGCATGTCTAACTGGGCAAGAGACATCCAATTATGATTATAACATTGCTTATAATGTATTTAGGCTTAGTGGATGGACAACAACATCAATGGGATGGAAACAAAGCATTGCTCAAGGTTCTGCGTCGAGTTGGATAAATAACTTTTGCAAAAGTTTAAGAAATGGATATAGTGTTTCAGTAGCTTTGAATTCTGCAAATTCAAAAGGTTATAGTGATAGTAGAGTTAAAGATATTGCATTTTATGGTAATCCTAATTTAGTGTTAAAAAGAACTAAAAACTCATCTTACTATGTTGTTATAAATAAAAACAAAGTTTCATACATAGTTAATAATAAAATTGATATTAGCAATATTGACTTGAACAATAAAAAAATAAATGAAAATATTGTTAAAGAGAATGCAATAGAAAATTTGAAATTAAAATATGAAAGATTTTCAAATAATACAAAATTAACTCCTGCTAATCAATCTATTAAATATTTTTATGACATCAATAAGAACAAAGCTTATATTAGAGTATTTACCGATTATAAATTATCAGAAGATGACGGATATGGTTGCAATATGTATGAAGAGGAACTCTAATTATGAAACATTATAAAAAACAATGTATATTTTTATTTATTATTTTAATAATACTGGTTATTTTTAATATTATAGTTATTAGGGAAATATTATGTAATATTAAAAAAAATGAAATAAATAGTTATGCTTGTAAATATGCTGAAACTGAGTTTGTGGATTTTAATGGACAATATAATTATGAAAACTTATATAATTTAATTCAATTGGTTAGTGCACATTGTGGTTATCTTGAAAATATAGATTTTTGCTTTAATTACAATAATCAAAAATTTTCTCATTATGACTATCAAGAGCTACAAAGCAGATTAGAGCACAATAAATTATATAATGTTATTTTTATATATAATAATAGTACACTAGAAGAAATGAAAATAAGTGATTGTTTTTCATAATACGATAGGCTAAAATAGGGACCATCTGATAAATGGCTCCTATTTATTTTCTAAATCTATAATTATTTAAAATATGGTGTAGGAGTACTTATATTTATTAAAATTTTTTTAGAATTTTAGCTTTATTAATAAAAAATGATAATAGTTAATAAATTACATAGAATTATTACAAATAATATGTTAAAATAAATTTGATGGATATTATGAATAAAAATATTTATTAGCATATAAAAAAAGATAGGTACTTTTTAGATAATGGAAGTGGAAATAATTAAAAATGGGAGAGAAAATGGGAAAAAATAGTGATGGGGATGAAATAAATGAATATGAAAGAAAGTATAAAGAAAACATAAAAGAAAGTATAAAGAAAACATAAAAGAAAAATACGGATTTGATTTTGAAGAATATAGTAAAAAATATTTAAACAAAGAAACTATACTAAAAAATAAAAGGATAAAAAGGATTATAATAAGAGTAATTTTTATATTGCTTATTATAGGTGTGCCAATTTATTTTATTCATTGGAAAGCACTAAATAATCAAATTGAAATAAAAAAAGAACTAGTTAACATTTATAATATTGAACCAATAGAGGGAGAAAAAGGAATTGATATTTTAGGAAATGGATATGCAATATATAAGATTAATGAAATACCAGGCATAGAGATTCATACTATGTTTAACACTATTGAACATAACCAAAACATTGATTTAAATGATAGAGTATTTAAATACTATTTTAATAAATGGACAGATTCATATAAATATAAATTTAAAATTGAAGAGAGATATATAGATTGCAAATTTTGGACAATTAAAAAGAAAAATTGGATTTTAGAATTTAAGACATATATAGAAGTTAACAATTATGATGAAATGAAAGCTGCAACAAAAGCGATAATAAGATTCGTTCACTTCTTACCAAATCAGCAAATTCTTCCTTCTTGCTATATTAAATATAAAGGGCAATTAATTATACCTAAATCATCAACAGTTTTACAGAGTGATGAAGAAATGGAAGAAATTGCAGTGAAAGAGTTTGAAATAATAGATAAAAAAAACAATACAAAATAAAAATTGCAGTATTAGTAAAAAAATATATAAATTAAAAAGATGAAATTAGAGAAAATCTAGTTTCATCTTTTTAGTTATCTAAAATATGGTGAAGGTATTTTGTTGTTACTTTTATAAATTCACCAGCAGAAATATTTCCAGTAGTATTAAATAATTTCATTATAGGATCTTCAATAGTAGAAGCAGTTAAATTAAAGTTTGACAAAGCATAATGCATTTCAGACTTAACAGAATCACTTTTTAAATTTTCTTGCAATCCAACTTCTTTATAAATTTGAGTAACATTTATCTCATTAAAAACTACCAATATTATAGCACAAATATTATGTAAACACAATATATTTTCAAAAAATAATTAATAGGCATTAACTTTAAGTTAATTTTCAATTTTCAAAATTAAAACCTTTTAGTACTTTTTAGTACCTGTATTCCAATTTGAACAATGTGCTGTTATAATAATAATTGTCAAAGCCATTAGTTAGAAAGAATACAAAAGAGATTACTACAAATGATATTTAAGAAAATATTAAAATAGTAAATTCAAAAAAAGAGTATTCTTTAAAACTAATGGCTTAATTTAATACGCAATTTTTCTGACCTTTTTGGTTTTGACAAGTTCAAAATCAAAGAGGTTATTTTTATGTGCTTTGTAAATTGTAGAAGTCCACCAACTTTCAGAGTTTCAAAATTGAAATTCTGGAGGTTTAAAGATGAATGAAGAATTAAAGTTTAAGAAAGATAAGAACGGAAATTTTAGTTTCATAATTGATGGTTATGAAATAAAAGGCAACTCTGAAAAAGATATATATTCTATTACTTTTAAAAATAGCGCTGGGTATATTGTAACAAGTGAAATAAACAAAGACATAGCCTTTGCTTTTATTGAATCAAAGAGGCAAAGATCAAGAGAAAATTATTTTGACAGAGAATATTCAAATGAATTTATTAGTACATCAATAAGTAAAAGTTTAGATGATGTAATACAAGATATATCTGTTGAAGAAAGCTTTATTAAAAAAGAAGAAAATAAAAATATCAATGAAGCAATGGATTCATTATCTGAAATTCAAAGAAAGAGAATAGAAAAACACATTATAAATGAAGTTCCAGTTACAGAAATGGCACTTGTTGAAAAAACTAATAGACAAAGAATTTATAAGAGCATTAGATTGGGAATTAAAAAAATTAGAAAGCTTTTCAAAAAAAATTAAAAAATTTTTAAAAATAGGGGGTACAAAATGGCAAATTTCCTCCTTAAGAAGTGAGAGGGAAAATATCTCATAAATCTCATTGAACATTGAAAATTGAATAATGTATTTAGATAACATATCAAGTATTGCATTCTAGGTGGGTTAAAAGCTATTTAGATAATTTTATAAGATTGTTACTTATAGAAGAAAGTAATATAGGAAACTTTTGCATAGTCACAGCTCGAGCGTTGAAGTTTAAAATATTTTCGAGATTATTGTTTTAAATGAGCCGTCGCAAGCAATGAGTGCAACTCGGCTGATAGTGGGGTGGTGAAATTCCAATGTGCTTTAAGCAAAAGCAGTCTAATGAAATGTAAACAAAATAAATTTTAAATTTATTTTTAGGCCATAATAATGGCAAATAATAAAACAATGTCTAAAAGTTATATTTTCCTAGAATTTTATTCTAGCGACTTTTAGACAGCTTTTATATTAAAAGATGGAGGTAAAAATGTTAGGTATTATTTCAGTAATTATATTAGTAGGAATAGCAGATTATATTGTGATTTTAGTGGCCAATAAGAATAAAACTGATGAAGAAAGATTTTTAGAGGATGTTGAACAAATGAAAGCATTAAAGGTAAAAGGAAAAAAACTAAAAAAATTAATTAAAGAATAATTGAAAAAGGAGATTTAAAATTATGAATACATATAAAGTAACTATTAAGATGATAAAAGAAACAACAATGAATCATCAACAAACAAGTATGGAAAAAGCCAAAAGAGATGTGGAGAGAGTAATTGAAAATGCTTCAAATGAAGAAATAAATGAAATCTTTAATGGTAAAAAGAGATTTATTTATAAAGTTTCAAAATTATAGCTTTAATAATGAATAAATTATTTGTTTGTACATATTTTTAGTTAGAGGTGTTAGGAAAATGGAAAATGATTGTGAAAAAATTTGTACAAAAGAAAAAAAGCCAAATGAATTAATTTTTAATATTGCTTTTAAAAAAGATGGAGAAAGTTTTCAAAATATAATGGAAAGAATACTAATTAGTAAACTATCACAAGAAAAGAATTAAAAGCAAATGTATAAAAATTTATTTCACACAATTGAAATTTGCCTCTATATTTATATAAAATAAATATAGAGGTGTTTATAATAGATAGGAGGCTATTATTTTGAACATTGAAAGAGTTAATAATCAAGATTATAGAGCTGCAATCTATATTAGATTAAGTAAGGAGGATGGAGATAGAGAAGAAAGTGAAAGTGTAACAAACCAAAGAAAAATATTAAAGGCTTATGCAAAAGAAAACAAATACAAGATATATGATGAATATGTTGATGATGGATATACAGGCACAAATTTCAACAGACCAAGTTTTAAAAGAATGATAAAAGACATTGAAGATAAAAAAGTAAATATGGTTATAACTAAAAATCTTGCAAGACTTGGTAGAAACTATATTGAAACAGGTACATACATAGAAAAATATTTTCCAGATCATAGGGTTAGATATATTGCTATACTTGATAGAGTGGATAACTTTGAAGATAGTGTAAGTAATGATTTTGTACCAATAAAATCAGTATTTAATGAGAAACATTGTAAAGATACTTCAATTGCTGTAAAAAAACAAAAAGAAGAAAAATGCAAGAAGGATTCTATGCTTGTAATACTCCACCATTTGGATATAAAAAAGATCCAGACAATCCAGGAAAACTTATAGTAGATGAAGAAAGCAGTAAAACTGTTAAAAAAATATTTGAGTTAAAAGAAAAAGGATTTACAATATCTAAAATTGTTGAATATTTAGGAGAAAATAATTATAAAACTCCAGCTGAATATCTAAACATAAGAGGTCTAGAAAGAGTTAATAATAAAAATATTTGGAGACCAGGTACTGTAAAAAGAATATTGTCTAATGAGGTTTATCTAGGATATTGTGTTAGAGGGAAAACTCAAAAAATATTTTATAAATCCAAAAAGAGAATGTATATAAAAAGAGATGATTTTATAATTACAAAAAATACACATGAGCCTTTAATATCTGAAGAAACATTTAATAAAGTACATAATTTTAATAAATTAGGTAAAACTCAAAGACATATTGAAAATAAATATTTGTTAAAGGATTTAATCTATTGTAAGAACTGTGGAAAAAAACTTATGTTTGTTAAATCGTGGAATAATGTATTTGTGGTTTGCAGATGCAGTTACCAAAATATAAAATTATGTGATAATGACTGCAGAATAAATTATGAATTAATTGAAGATAAATTATTTAATTATATTGTTGAAATGTATAATGAATTCTCTAAAAGCACTAAATTAAAAGATAATATTTACAAAAAATATACTAAAAATGTTATGGATGGACAAGCAAATGAATTGGATACTCTTAAAAATGAACTAGGGAAGGTTAATTTTAGAATAACATCATTATATAATCAAAGACTTTTAGAAAAAATAGATGATGAAAACTATAAAAATAGATACAAAGAGTTAATAGAAAAAAGAAATTTAATAAATAAAAAAATATCTATATTTGAGAAAGAAATTAATGAAGAGAATATAAAAATAAATAATTTAGACTATAAAAAGAAAATATTAAAAAAAGTCAGTAACCTAGAAAAGAAAGATTTTGATAATCTTAACATCAAAGAATTGATAGAAAAAATTGAGGTTTTTAAAAACGAAATATATGTTTATTTTACCTTTGGAGATATAGGGAAAATTGATTTTTAGTGTTTGAATTGTACAGTCTATGACTGCACTGTTGCAATGGCTGATTATTTAGCAGGTTCTCAAGAGGCTTTTGTTGAAATGATGAATAAAAAAGCTAAAGAACTTGGAATGAATGATACAACGTTTAAAAATTGCCATGGAATAGATGAAGATGGACATTTAACATCTCCTTATGATATTGCAATAATGTCTAGAGAACTTTTAACTAAGCATCCATCAATTAAAAACTATACAACAATATATATGG
>Ga0256404_1011148_pt1 | contig 12150 bp, 14 predicted proteins | sample RumenRJG_01DNA_FD_185990 | JGI IMG/M metagenome (GOLD analysis project Ga0256404, IMG submission 185990) | Bovine rumen microbial communities from Lethbridge, Alberta, Canada - RJG_01 | ecosystem: Host-associated > Mammals > Digestive system > Stomach > Rumen | place: Canada: Alberta | collected... | reverse complement strand
CTGATGAACAGAGAATGGAATCGGAGCAGGTTCAGGGAGAGTACCGGGGAATGGGTATTACCATGTCCTACAAACAGGCTTCCGGTTCGGAGATCCAATCGGTATATGAAGGGTCACCGGCGGAGCGGGTGGGGCTTAAGGCCAAGGATGTTATTACGGAGGCTGACGGCGTAAGCTATGTGGAGAAATCCACCACGGAGCTGGCCTATTATGTAAGGACTTCCGAGAAAGAATCGGTTAAGATAACAGTTTACAGACCCTCCACCAGAGAGACCCTTAAACTGGACGTCCCTCTGGAGAAGATAAACATCCCCACCGTAGTGGGTGAGATGCTGGAAGACAAGATAGGCTATATCCGGATCAGTAATTTTCATCAGATAACAAAAGACCAGTTCGAAAAGAAATATGAAGAGCTTGATTCGGCTGGGATGAAGGGCCTTGTTATAGACTTAAGGGGTAATCCCGGAGGACTGGTGAGCACCACCCTGGAGATGCTGGACTTCCTTTTGCCGGAGTGCGATACCCTTACCATGGAAGCCAAGGATAAGAGCAGCAAGACCTTTTCCTCGGATGAGGATTATGCCTTAAAGGTGCCCTGTACCATTTTGATCAACGGATCATCGGCCAGCGCGGCGGAGATATTTGCCGGAGCCATGCAGGATAACAAGAAGGCGGTCCTTGTGGGAGAGAAAAGCTACGGTAAAGGCATCGTTCAGGGAACATTTCCTTTCTTAGACGGCTCGGCGGTTAAGCTTACCATAGCAAAGTATTATACTCCTGCAGGTCATGATATTCATAAGCAGGGTATATTCCCGGACATAGAGATAAAGAATTCCGAGACGGAAGACCTTCAGCTGGCAAAGGCTATTGAGAAGGTAAAAGAGATGGAGCGGGCGCTAAATCAATAATATAGGAGCATAAGTTATGCCTGATAAGATTGAAAAGATACTTAAAGAAATACACGTTTTATTGTCGGGGAGTCCTGCATATGAAGGATCTTCCACAGATGTTATAGTTGATAAGAAGCAGGTTTTCCGGCTTTTGGAGAAGTTGAACTATGCCCTTCTGGAGATTATGGATGCTTACGAGGTAAATGAGCTTTCAAAAGAGAGGGCCATAAGCAAGGTTCAAAAAGATGCCCAGAAGATAATTGATGATGCTTCAAAGAACGCAGAGGAGATCTATGCCGCATCCCTTATTTATACCGATGATGCATTAAACGAGCTTCGGGACACCATGAATAAGACGAGGAAGAATATCGTCAGGGAATATGAGGCCATGTTTAACAAGATCGACAGCCAGATTGATCTCATAAGCAAGAACAAGGATGAACTTCACATGCAGCTGGCAGATCTCTCTTCGGGAAATGAGTATCTTAACATCATTATTGATGAGAAGAAGAGACGCGAGAAAGAAAGAGACAGATATAATAAAGTGGTGGATGGGGAGACCCGGGATGAGACTGAGTCCCGGCTGACTATTAAGGCAAAAGAGGCCAGGGAGAACAAAAGTGATGTGGTGGTTAATGTTAACACTAATCACCCCGCCTTTAAAAAGAACCCTCCCGAATCCAGGGACGAAAGGGAACGGCTTTTAGATGAGCAGCTGGAACTGCCCCCTAAAAAGGACGGGGAGTATTCGGCATCTGACTTTAACCTGGACGATGAATACTTTAAATGGCAGGAAGATAAGGATAAGTCGCCTATAAGCGACGATGTGGATATTAAAGGAACCTTCCTGGGGAAGTTTTTCAAGAGTTCGGATAAGAAGAATTGATGTTTTTTAATCTGTAGATTTTTGACATCACCCACTCAATGTAAGCAACCTTGATTAATTTTAACCAGATTTACAAATAACATTGACAGTTTTTAATATTAATAGTAGACTAGTCAACAAAATTGAACGGAGAAGAGAAGATTCATGGGCCGTTCGAACTTAAGGAGGTTTATTGAAAATGAAAAAGAAAATCGCAAGCCTTGTATTGGCAACTCTTTTAGCAGCTACTGCAGTAGCAGGATGCGGCGGAAGCGGAAGCACTGCAGGCAGCAGTAAGGCAGCAGCAGGTTCAAGCGCAGCAGGAAGTGCAGCAGCAGGCGGCACAATCAAGATTGGTAGTATCGGACCTGTAACCGGTGCAGCAGCTCTTTACGGAGAGGCAGTTAAGAACGGAGCACAGCTGGCAGTTGATGAGATCAACGCAGCAGGTGGTATCGCCGGAGCTAAGATCGAGTTCAAGTTCGAGGATGATGAGCATGATCCCGAGAAGTCAGTTAACGCATATAACACATTAAAGGACTGGGGAATGCAGATCCTTATGGGAACTGTTACAACTAACCCCTGTATCGCAGTAACAGAGAAGACAGCAGCAGATAAGATGTTCCAGCTTACTCCTTCAGCTTCATCACAGGATGTTATCGCTAAGGACAATGTATTCCAGGTATGCTTCACAGATCCTAACCAGGGAATCGCTTCAGCTAAGTACATCGGCGAGAAGAAGCTTGCAACTAAGGTAGCTGTTCTTTACAACTCTTCAGATGTATACTCAAAGGGTATCTATGAGAAGTTCGTAGAGGAGGCTAAGAATCAGTCTTCAGTATTCTCAATTGTAGCTGAGGAAGCATTTACAGATGAGTCTAAGACAGACTTCTCAGCTCAGTTAAATAAATTCAAGTCAGTAGGTGCAGACCTTGTATTCTGCCCCTTCTATTATCAGGAAGCATCAGTTGTATTAAAGCAGGCAAGTGATATGAAGTTCGCTCCTACATTCTTTGGTGTAGACGGTATGGACGGTATCCTTGATGTTGAGAACTTTGATAAGAAGCTTGCTGAGAACGTAGTTCTTCTTACACCTTTCGTAGCAGATGCTACAGATGAGAAGACACAGAAGTTTGTAGCTGCTTACAAGAAGGCATACAACAACGTAACACCTATCCAGTTCGCAGCAGACGCTTACGATGCTATCTACATCATTAAGGAAGCTGCCGAGAAGGGTGGAGTTAATGCATCAATGAAGACAGATGAGATCTGTGAGAAGATGAAAGCAGCTATTACAGCACTTTCATTCGATGGTTTAACAGGTACAAGTATGAAGTGGAGCACTGACGGTGCAGTTAACAAGGAGCCTAAGGCTATGGTTATCAAGAACGGCGCTTACACAGCAATGAATTAATTTAAAATATTGTATATGAGTCAATGGAGACCGCTTTTAGAGGCGGTCTCTTTCTTTTCGCTACATGGAGCACATTTGTTTTTGTTGAAAATATATATGGCTTCTGCTATAATATATAACCGTGTAAATAGCTTTAAACAGTAATTATTTATATAAGGGAGTGTTTGTATGGATTTCTTGGCCCACCTGATTAACGGAATTAGTCTGGGAAGTATATATGCCATAATCGCATTAGGCTATACCATGGTATACGGAATCGCCAGAATGCTTAACTTTGCTCACGGCGATGTAATTATGATAGGAAGCTATCTGGTGTTTATTACGGTCAGCACCATGGGATTTCCTACTATACTGGGTATCATTATAGCCATGGTGGTATGTACCCTTCTGGGAATGACTATTGAAAAGGTGGCATACAGCCCCCTTCGTAATGCTACATCCCTTGCAGTTCTTATTACTGCCATCGGTGTAAGCTATCTTCTTCAGAATATAGCCCTGCTTGTATTCGGAGCCAACCCCAAGTCTTTCAAGTCAGTGGTTCCCTTTGAACCCCTTGTCCTTGCAGACGGTCAGCTTGTTATAACAGGTGTATCTATAGTTGCTATTATTTCCGGTATCGTGATAATGGTCTGCCTTTCATTGTTTGTTAATAAGACCAAGGCAGGATGTGCCATGAAGGCAGTGTCTGAAGACCGTGGCGCAGCCCAGCTCATGGGTATTAATGTTAACGGGACCATTTCTCTTACCTTTGCTATAGGGTCTGCCCTCGCTGCCATAGCCGGGGTGCTTCTTTGCTCGGCATATCCCACTCTGACTCCTTACACAGGGTCTATGCCCGGTATTAAGGCATTTACTGCAGCTGTATTCGGCGGTATCGGCTCTATTCCCGGAGCCATGATCGGCGGACTGCTTCTGGGAGTTATTGAGATTCTGGGAAAAGCATATATTTCTTCCCAGCTGGCAGATGCCATTGTTTTTGCGGTACTTATTATAGTTCTTCTGGTTAAGCCCACGGGTATCCTGGGTAAGACAGTCCGCGAGAAAGTGTAGGTGGGAGTATGCTTAAGAATATGAAGAAAACCACAAAAAGCAATATCATAACCTACGGAATGGTCATCGTGGCATATCTGATCATGCAGATTCTTGTAGGGACCGGAAGTGTATCCAATCTTATACAGGGACTTCTGGTACCCCTTTGCGCATACTCTATCCTGGCTGTGTCCCTTAACCTGACGGTAGGTATCCTCGGAGAGTTAAGCCTTGGACATGCAGGATTTATGTGTGTGGGTGCCTTTGTGAGCGCTACATTTTCAAAGATTAATGCCACATCCATTGAGAATGATCTTCTCAGATTTATAATCGCAATTATCCTGGCAGCCATTGCAGCAGGCATTATAGGTATTCTGATAGGAATTCCCGTTCTTCGTCTTAACGGAGACTACCTTGCCATTGTTACACTGGCTTTCGGCGAGATCATAAAGAATATTATGAATGTAATCTATCTTGGCATAGATTCCAAGGGACTTCATTTTTGTTTGACAAAGGCCTCCGACCTTAACATGGAAAAGGACGGCAAGGTTATTATTAACGGAGCTACAGGTATTACGGGAACACCCCATAGCTCCAACTTCACCATAGGAATTATATTACTTCTTATTACATTGTTTATCGTATTGAACCTGATCAATTCCAGATCGGGAAGAGCCATTATGGCTATCAGGGATAACAGTATAGCGGCTGAATCCATCGGTATTGATATCACAAAGTATAAAATGCTGGCATTTTCCATATCAGCCATGCTTGCCGGTGTGGCGGGAGCATTATATGCCCACAATCTTTCTACTCTTGCGGCTACATCCAAGAACTTCGGATATAACATGTCCATCATGATCCTTGTATTCGTGGTGCTTGGTGGAATCGGTAACGTAAGAGGTTCCATTATCGCGGCAGTTATTCTGACTATGCTGCCTGAGCTGCTTCGTGCATTGAACGATTATCGTATGCTTATGTACGCTATTCTTCTTATTGTACTTATGCTCTTTAACTCATCGCCGGCAGGTATTAATTTCCGTGAGAGATACGGTATCGGAAGGCTTTTGAAACGGGAGGGGAATGATTTCTCCCATGTTCAGGGAACAGAAAGAGAGCACCATGTTGAGGGGCTCAACAGTAAGAAGAGGGGGGTCTAGGTTATGGCTGTACTTGATATTAAGAACTTAGGAATCTCCTTCGGAGGACTTCGTGCAGTAGATGATTTTAATCTTTCCATAGAGAAGGGTGAGTTATACGGACTTATCGGACCTAACGGTGCAGGTAAGACCACAGTGTTTAACCTCATGACCGGCGTATATAAACCCACCGATGGTATCATCATGCTGGATGGTGAGAACATCACCGGAAAGAATACGGTGGAGATTAATAAAGCCGGCATCGCAAGAACATTTCAGAACATAAGACTCTTTAAGCAGTTATCCGTATTGGATAATGTTAAAACGGGACTGCATAATGAGTTTACATATTCCACGGCTACAGGGATATTCCGTCTGCCCAAGTATTATAAGGACGAGAAGCTCATGGATGAGAAAGCTCTGTCACTGTTAAAAGTATTCGACCTTGACGGAGAGAAGGATTATACATCCTCCAACCTGCCTTACGGTAAGCAGAGGAAGTTAGAGATGGCAAGAGCCCTTGCCACCAATCCCAAGCTGCTCCTTTTAGATGAGCCGGCAGCAGGTATGAATCCTAACGAGACTAAGGAACTTATGGAGACTATCAAGTTCATCAGGGATGAATTCGATATGACTATCTTACTTATAGAGCATGATATGCGGCTTGTATCCGGTATCTGCGAGAGATTAACGGTGTTAAACTTCGGACAGGTTCTCTGCCAGGGAACTACCGGTGAAGTACTTAATAACCCGGAAGTTATCAAGGCATACTTGGGTGATTAGGAGGAATCTTTTATGGCTTTGCTTGAAATTAGAGATATAGAAGTATTTTACGGTGTGATTCAGGCCATTAAGGGCATTTCCTTCGATGTAAATGAAGGAGAGGTTATAGCCCTTATCGGTGCCAATGGTGCAGGTAAGACTACTATTCTTCATACTATAACCGGACTTTTGCAACCCAAGAACGGAAGTATCGTTTTTGACGGCAAGGATATTACCAAAGTCCCGGCTCATAAGATCGTAGCTATGGGAATGGCCCATGTTCCTGAAGGACGTCGTGTTTTCTCCCAGCTTTCCGTTTATGAGAACCTTAAGATGGGCGCTTATACCAGAAAGGATAAAGCTGAGATAGAGGAAAGCCTGGAGATGGTATATGGCAAATTCCCCAGACTTGAAGAAAGAAAGAACCAGCTGGCAGGAACACTCTCCGGCGGAGAGCAGCAGATGCTTGCCATGGGTCGTGCTTTAATGTCTCATCCGAAGATCGTTCTTATGGATGAGCCCTCCATGGGGTTATCACCCATCTTTGTTGAAGAGATTTTTAAGATTATTGAGGAAGTATCCGCGAGCGGAACCACGGTTCTGCTTGTTGAGCAGAATGCTAAGAAGGCTCTGGGCATAGCCAACCGGGCTTACGTTCTTGAGACGGGTAATATCGTTCTTGATGGAGATGCAACAGAGCTTATGAATAACGAGACAGTTAAAAAAGCATATTTGGGAGAGTAGGTGGCATCTAATGGATAATTACGTTATTACTATCGGAAGAAGCTACGGAAGCGGCGGAAGAACCATGGGTAAGAAGCTTGCCCAGGAACTGGGTATTGACTGCTATGATATGGAGCTTTTAAAGAAGGCCTCCGAGGAGAGCGGTATAAGCGAGTCCTTATTCGGAGAGTCGGATGAGAAGGTTCCCGGAAAGATGTCTTTCAGGATATTTAAAGGGGTATACAGCGGCAAGATATCTTCCCCTAATCAGGCTGATTTCACTTCTCCCCAGAATCTTTTTAATTACCAGGCTAAGGTTATAAAAGAGCTGGCAGAGACTACTTCCTGCATTATTATAGGAAGATGTGCCGATTATATTCTTAAGGATTACAAGAATGTTATCAAGCTTTTCTTTTATGCCCCCAGGGAGTGCTGTATACAGAGAACCAAAGAGATGTACGGCATGAGCGAGACGGAGATCATTAAAAAGATCGAGAAGACAGATAAAGAACGTGCAGATTATTACGAGTATTATACGGGACGTAAGTGGAATGATGCGTCTAATTATGATATGTGCCTTAATACTGAATCCATGAGCTATGAGACCTGCATAGAGATGGTTAAGGCATACTTAAAAATCTGCGCGAAGATATAGTGAGCATTCTCTTGATGATGTATCTTCGCATATATATGAAATGGAGTTAGTAGTTAATGGAGAGAAGAGTTGAAGTCGGCCAGGTGTACAGACACTTTAAGGGCAATGTCTATGAGGTTATCGCCCTGGCTGTTAATGCTGATAACAGAGAGGAAGTTGTTGTTTATAAATCTCTGAATAAAGATAAGGTATTTGTAAGATCTTACAGAGGCTTTGTCAGCGAAGTAAATAAAGAGAAATATCCGGATGTGGCTCAGAAGTACAGGTTTGAGCTGGTGTCCAAAAAGGAACCGGAGGAGGCAGAAGAACCGGAAGAATTAGCAGATATAGAAGCTGAACTCGATGAAGCCGCAGATAAGGGCTACTTCCCGGGATATAACGGGTCGACCAAGCAGGCGCCGGCTGTGGGTGAGGCTGAAGCACCTAAAGCTGCATCGACTGCTGATGGGGAGGTTAACCCTATGCTCATGCAGTTTTTAGAGACCAAATCCTTTGACGAGAAGCTGCAGATCCTGCGGCGTATGGAGTCCGAGATGACGGATAAGCTGCTGGATGATATGGCTGCGTCTCTTGATGTGGTGATCCATGATGGAGAGATCTCCGATCGTATCAGAGAATTAAAAACCTGCCTGACTACATTTGATAAGTTTGACTGTAGGGATAGATTTAATCGGGATAGAGACTAAGCTGTTGTTGGAATGATTTAGTAAATAGGTTCAAATCCAACCCTACTGAGATAACTGTTATGGAATTTTTTATTAAAAGTGACATCTTGTAAAAACCAGGCCGGGGGTGTGAAGCTCTCGGCTGTTTTAGTATCCGGGAATTCCACCTCTGCCAGGATCAAGGGAGCCAGAACTCCGCCAAACACGTCAAGCTCGATGGTCAGATCATCTTCTATGGGGATCAGATAACGGCGCTTAGTGATAATGTTACCGTCGGCTTTTTCCTTAAGATGCAGGTAAGCTTCCTTATTTAAGGGCAGATTATACTCTTCCCGCTCCATCATGCCGGAACCCTTATAGGTCAGGATGTATTCATCATCCTGTTTTCTTATTCTTACTACAGGCTTTACGCAGAGATATGCCTGCTCGATATCATGATATTTAAGGGTGTCAAGATCGTAGGGGATCTCCCCGACTAAGAATTTCTTTTCGATTTCCATATTTATTCGTTCCCTTCTCTTCCTTATTATAGTATAATTCATAATAATAAAATAACAACCGGATGTTTATAAGGAGGAGACGGTTATGGGTAATGTACTGGTAGTTCTGGCAGATGGATTTGAAGAGATCGAAGCCATAAGTGTTATTGATATCCTGCGAAGAGGCGGAGTCTCGGTCAAGACTCTTGGCATCAGCGGCAACAGACAGGTTGTAGGGGGACACGGTATTCCTGTTATATCGGATTTGCAATTAAGCGATGGTATTAATATAGAAGAAACAGATATGATCGTTCTTCCCGGAGGCATGGGAGGACGTGATAATATGGCAGCTTCAGAAGGGTTGACTGATCTGCTCCTGAAGCTGATGGAAGAAGACAAGAAGATAGCAGCCATATGCGCAGCTCCTACGGTACTGGGAAGACTGGGCGCCTTAGAAGGTGTGGAATGTCTGTGCTATCCCGATCCGGAGCTGGAGAGTGAGCTTAAAGGAAGGGTCGTACCAAAAGGTAATGCAAGAACCATAACCGACGGTTCATTTACCACCAGCAGCGGCCCGGCCACGGCTATGGAATTCGGTCTGGAACTGGTTCGTATATTAAAAGGAAAAGAGGCATCCGATAAAGTAGCCGCCGGTATGCTTTACAAGGCATAATGCGAATAAATAAAGAGCAGTGGCAAACGCCACTGCTTCTTTACAATAACTGCCACATAAAAATACAGCCATTATCATATCTGGGACGAATTCGTCTGTGGATTCGTTGTTCAATTTTTTTGGGAAGTCTTTGAAAACCATATTTCTGATAATGCTCGATAAGTTTTTGCTCAGGTAAAGCAAAAATATAGAGAACGGAAACACCTAATTTTTCTGATATATCTTCAATGATGGGCAAAATCAAATCTATGAAGAATGTATAGCCAAGCATGTGGGTTTTGGATTGGCCTTTATGATTGTTTTTGTACATATCATTAATTGCAAAGTTTGATATCTCAATTCCTGGAATTGAATCAAATTCTGTATGACCAAGGCGTCTTACCTCATTGGCGCCGATCATCCCTGCTTTCAAAGAAAAGAATCCGGCGATTTCGTCTGTGTCAGAGTCTTTTACAAGATATGTTCTTGCGAGGTTTGACTGTTCCTCATCCAGGGCATGCTTTTTAATATAACGTTCAAGCCCTTTGCCTTCTGGGCGATTGATGAGAAATTTGGCAATCAACTCGTAATTATCATTACTTGCCATAAGATGCTCGCAATAGAAGTCTTCGTTATTTAATACCAATACTTCTTTCTGCCTGAATCTTCTTCTTATTTTCCTCGACCTTCTGACGAATATCAGAAAGGTCAGGGGGTGTAGAGTTTCTAATAGTCTCAAGAATCTCTCTTCCAACTTTTCCGTGAAGATTGGCCATATTAGGTTTAATGTAAGTTTTCTGCATAAAAATACCTCCAGCCATCGGCTTACTCCTTTCCGCATTAAACGGATTCCTTGGATAAGAGTATTATAACATAAAAAACTTAGGTATGAATCCGAAATGCTATTTTGTTGAGTTATACTCTTTAAATTAAATGTGTTATGTATGGGACTGAAATTGGTGAAACACCGAGAGTTCCAAGATAACGATTGCGCGATCAAGAAAACGGGAAGAAACGCCGCTTGAGATGTATATTAACATCATTTCAAATAATTGTCAATATTAAATTATAAATATAGCATAGTCTTTGCGTGAGTAGGGAGTCTTCACGCCTACTTATCTATAAGGTTAAAGTAAAAACGAGTATTAAAAGTAGTAAAAAGTAGTAAAAGAAAATGAAAGTAGTAAAAAGTAGTAAAAGAAAATGAAAGTAGTAAAAAGTAGTAAAAGAAATTGGTGGTAAATGCCACCGTTTTTTTATAAAAAAATGTTAAGTTATTGTTTTTGTGCCTCTAATTAATAGTAGAACAAGAAAATCTCAAACACAAACGGAGGCAGATCATGAGTACAGCAATCTATTGCAAACCGACAAACAAAGGGATCCACTCATTCTACATGGTAATTAACAACGAAGAGTATTACCTCTTCAGTCAGTCCTACAGAAAGGGCGTTGAAAAATTTTTTGGTAAGGGCGTTCACATTAATGAGTCAATGAAGTACTCAAAAGCACATAGAGACTCCGCAATCATGAAAACTATGGACAAGCTCCCGATGTATATAAAATACATCGAGAAGGAATATGGTATAGGAGTTATGAATAAAACAAGAAAAATGAATAAGACAAAAGCAGGGGTTCTGACTGCATAGCAGGAATCATTTCAGCAACGATTAATAAGGAGGTTCATTTAATATGAAGAGAAATAACAACAGTCGTGGTAACTCAAAAAACAACAGCGATTCAAGACAGGCAAGAAACATTATAATGGCCAAGGGAACGATCGATAATATCGATGATTTTACCGAAACATTAAGAGAAGCAATAGGACTGACTCTCGGAGAAGGCTATACCGCCGAGCTGATTGAATTCAGAAGGGGCAGCGGTGAAAGGGTTGTAGGGATAGACATCGGACATATGGACAATAATCACTATCCGGTTTTTTATCTGGGAGAATTATTTGATGATTACAAAGCTGGCGAGCAGTCCCTTAGTGATATCGTGACGGGTATCGTTGCGGTGTATAAGTACCTTGAATCAGGACTTAACACGGATTGTGCTGATATTGAATCCTTTGCTGAGGTTAAGGATTACCTTCTTCCCCAGCTGATAGGAGGTGACAGTTTAGAAACGCAGGAATACAAGAGTCTTTCTTTCGGAAACCTAAAGGTGATCTTTAATATCATCACCTGCAGTATAGAGGACGGACCGGGTACCATACCTGTATCCGAGAGCCTTTTTGGTAAATGGGACATATCGTTTTCAGAACTGATCGAGACCGCATATAAGAACCTGGAAAAAAAGAAAATGGAGATCAGGAGTGCCAGAGAGGTACTCGGAGAGACGGATTTCGAGGATGTCCTGGAGGAGTTTGAAAAAAACAGGTTTTCCTCGGTAAGGATAGCAAATGGCTTGTTTGGCTCTGCTTATATGACCGATCCTGTTTTTCTTGATAAGATATGCAAAGCCATCGGCCAGGAGGAAATATTTATACTGCCGGTAATAATACATGAATTCTGGGTTTTATCCGGCCGGGGTTCCTTTGCAAATCCGGATAAAGTTGCATTGGATTATTACAGAAATCATCTGCTCGCAGGCATACCTGAAGAGATAAAGCTTTCCGAAGATGTCTATAAGTACAACAGGAAAACAAAAGAGCTCATCAATATGATGAACGGTTCAAAGATTGAATTATTGCTGAATAGTCGGGAGTAAGGCCGCTTTCGGATAAATTGAAACAAAGAATAAAATATGGTACGATGAAACAGCGATAGCGTGCTGTAATCTATAATGGGCGGTAGTGTCAAGTAAGCTATGAAAAAACAGAGTCCAAGAAAAAGGCTCAAATGAACCTTGAAAACTGTAGATAAATTTATTTTTTGT
>Ga0256404_1011147_pt1 | contig 12151 bp, 5 predicted proteins | sample RumenRJG_01DNA_FD_185990 | JGI IMG/M metagenome (GOLD analysis project Ga0256404, IMG submission 185990) | Bovine rumen microbial communities from Lethbridge, Alberta, Canada - RJG_01 | ecosystem: Host-associated > Mammals > Digestive system > Stomach > Rumen | place: Canada: Alberta | collected... | reverse complement strand
CAAGACCCTACGTCGACACGGATACGGCTATCCCGATGATGAATACTTCTTCTTGAAGATCATGGATATGAGCCGGAAGGAGTATGTCAGGAATCAGCCATCACATAAAATTTGTGATTGAACCTTTATTTTTTATTAACTTCGCATTAAATGCCGTAGCAAAAGATTTTAAAACATTTCTATTGTATTTTATTTTTCTCACATTCATTAGTTCTTCACATTCCGCTTCCGTCATATTAGCTAAACAACTAAGCTTATATCTAGCTCTCGAAGTACCAACATACATGAGTTGTTCGCCCTGATCTTCGCAAAATGTATCCTTGTCCATATCCACTAAAATAATTACATCCGACTCAAGGCCTTTGAACTTTCTGCAAGTCGTGAACTTGATATAACCACGCTTGTAATTATACTTTGAATCGATGCAATAATCGGCAATGATACTACTTTCTTCTGTTTTACAGGTTAGTACTGTAATGCTTGTAAATCCCTCATCAATATACTTATCTATTTCAGCATTCAGTAATGCTACCGTATCTTCTACCCCGGACACAAATCCAATTTCCGGAATATCTCCAAGAACAGCATCATCTAAAAGCTTAGGTTTCTTATCGGATCCAAGCAATCTAAGTGATGTAAGAGCAATATTCTCCGTATTTCTACAGTTTCTATAAAGCGTCAGTTTACAGTCAGCATCCTCGATATACTTAGGAACCTTTCTTGACTGGATCATTTGATTCTTGTCATAGAACAAATAAAAAGTTCCTTTTTTCTTCTCATCATCAATTGCATTGGCCTTCAAAAGATCTATCAAGTCCTCTTCCTCAGCTTCAATCTTTCCAAAATCTTGTCCTTCATCAATAATTACATGCTGATATGGAAAGTTTCCGTCACAATACATTTCTTCTAGTTTTTCCTTCAACAGGCCGTAATCCGCTTTCTTTATTTCACAAAGTTTACAAGCCAATCCATCTATCGTGTAATAATGAACATGCGGATAATTATATGCCTCTTTTAAATGTTCCTTCAAAAAAGCGTTGTAACACAAGAACAGCACTTCTTCATTGTTGTTTGAATGAAGCTCCGCCTTCTTTATAGCCATTACAGTTTTACCTGTCCCTGCAAGACCATTAATAATAGCGTTGTTCTGTTCCTCTAAATAGTTAATAAGTGCCACTTGTTCTTTAAGCATTCGCTTGAATACGTTCTTTGTATGTTCTGTCTGGGCTTCCTGAAGAGAAATTAACTTAAATGTAGGTGCTAACACTCTTTCTAAGATTCTTTTTGTGTCCTTTTCAGAAAGACTAGTCGTTGCTCTGTCCTGACCATCAAATTCATAAAGTTTATCTATACACTCTTTAATATGTCCAAAAGAATCCGATGTAAGCGTAATATTAATATCCCCTTCACCAGGCAAATGCTGTCCTTGGAATTTACTCGCTGGTACATCCGGGAACCATACCGCATGAAGCTTCTTACAATGAGAATTCTCATACTCTAATCCATGTTCATTCATGTAATCACTAAGACGCCATTTGTTTCTCTTCGCCTGAATATATGGTCCATCATGCTTCATTCTCTTACCTGAACCGTACTGCCAGTATCCATTTTTAAACTCTACCTGTCCTGCCTTAGCCTCAAGGCATATAATCCCTTTCTTTGGGTGAAAAATCACAAAATCTGTTTCACTTTCAGTAATTACATTTCCCTTGATAGAAACGATCTCAAAGGAATGAAAGACATAGTACTCCTCTGGAAGATCATCTAACTCCTCAAACATTATGCCTTCATGACTTTTAGGATCAAACTCCTTAGGTATATCAGGTATCATTGTTGCCATCTTATTCACCCACCTTCTGAAGTAATTCATCTATGTCGAACCCTTCTTTTGTACAATACGCATCCCAGCCTGTTTTCTTTGCAAGCTCGTAGTTTTCTTCTGCATCATTTAAAAGCAGAATAACTTTTTTAGAATCCCAAATAAGATTTGCTACAAATTCTTCTCCAGTTTCTTCAATCCTCACTGTCTTACTGTAATATGGTCTCGAAATTATTTCAGGGCTCTTCTCTTTAATCGCCTCAATAAGTGCTATTTCGTCATCATCGTAACAATCATCAAGAAGATCTGACCATATTTCTTCTGCCGACTCTGTCCCTGGATTTCTTCCATCCGAGCCCAATACAAGCTTCATCTTCTTTGAGCGCTTCGCGTCACTATTCCAATGCCAACGCTCTGTCTGTGTAGTAGCAGACGCGCCATCAATTTCAAAAAGAAGTCGTTTGATTACATCAATGGCCAACTTTCTCTGTAGCTTACTGTGATGCGACTGATTATAGTAATTTCTCAAACAGTTGTAGCAAGACGTGTTCTCATCACAGCAATTTTTACTTACTTTATCAAGTCCTGCTTTAAGAGAATTAACAACGTTATCCTTATCCAACAGTCTCTTAACATGACCGGCACCGCCAGGCACATTATCATAAAGAAGAATATCATAACTCTGCCACTCAAGATTTAATTCAAGTACACCATCAATATCAGTTCTCTCAATACCAAGAGCGTTACTTACGCCCTCAAGAAACGCGTAAAGAAATGACAATGCCTGCGGAAGTGCAATCTTATCCATCGAATCCAACATAGGAATTGTAAATCTTGCAACATCTGTCTGAAATTTATGTCCTAAACGTAAATATTCAAGTTCATCACAATTACAGTCGAACTGTTTGAAATTTTTATGAGGTTTAAACGTCTGTGGTGATTTAAGTCCTCCACGCTTCACAATATCGCTATAACCACATACCGGACACATATAAAATCCAGATTTATTCATAACAAGGAGCTCGTCATCACTACTGGTTTCAATTCCAATAGAGTTTCCAATGACAAGTCTGTTCTCATCTGTTTTACCATTACCAACATAGGAAACTTCACCTGCATAAGAGCGCTTTGGCTTAAGTCTAGTACTTTCCTTTGTCTCTCCACTCTTAAATCCATTCACCGGTTCAATATAGTATTCCACTGATTCTGTTGATATAGAAGTTCCGCAATACTTGCACTCTGTATTTTCGCTCTGGCTCAAGAACACGTTAGTTCTTTTGCATGTCGGACAAGTCACAAACCAGTTCTTAGGGAACTGTTCCCCCTTCTTCATACCAATATACTTAGACGTATATTTATTGCCATCTACAATAACTTCGGAATCCGGTGCATACTCTGATATAGCCACTTTAAGGTCACGGCTCATATCGTACTTGTTTACCTGGACGCCTCCCTCATAAATTTGTAAATCAACCACATCCACTGGGAAGCCATACTTCGGAATAACACAGTATTTAGATAAGTATTTAATAACATCTTCCTTCTGCAGATTTGAAATCTGATGCATATAGTAGGTTACGTTACGGCTTGCTTGTTCATCACCGGCAAGCTGTTTCTTTATAGCCTCGTCCTTCGCTTGCTCAAATTCCTTTATCATATCTCTAATGGTCTCAACGAAGTAGGTAAGTTTTTCATCGTCACCCCCCATTTCATCAATCCATTTAAAATCTCTATACTCTGCATACTCAGACTCCGGAAGAATTTTCTTATTGATGTAATCATTCAAATCCTCCGGACGTGAAGACATGTACTCCTTGTACTTATCGATTCCATCACCGTTAATAACTAAAGCATCAAGTGTCTTGAAATACTCAGGATATTTTCTAAAGAAGTAACCAAGGCTTGTAGCCATCAAATGTCTTACAATTATCTTCTTGTTAAGCACATTGAAATAAGGTGGATTAATTACTCCTGAAATCATCTTTTCAGGATCTGAAAAATAGGTAAAATCGTGCGACCCGGTTCCACAATACGTAAGAATATAAGCTGCGCTGTCCTTTCTTCGTCCAGCACGACCTGCTCTCTGTACATAGTTCGCAGGAGTAGGTGGCACATTACGCATAAATACAGTTTCAAGACCACCGATATCTATACCCATTTCAAAGGTAGTAGAGCAACTCAGAATATTTATTTTCTTATTCTTGAAATCAATTTGGTATTCCTTAGCCTGCTTTCTGTCAAGCTGCGCAGTATGCTCTTTAATTACGATTCTCTCAATTTTTTTTGTCTTATACTGCTGACGATAGTAGTTCGTAGCTAAAGCCTCATCCGGATCAACTTCATGCAAAGTTCCACAGCACTTATCTTGAACACATTTATCGTTGATATTATAAGGTGTCAGTCTGCCGCACTTATCACACTGATAGAACTTAGACTTCTTATAATTCTTTACAATGTATCTACCTGCATCAATCTGATAAGCATCCTTCTTTTCATGCTTGATAAGAAATTTATCTCCACCCTCCATGTCACTGGCCTGAACAAGCAAACCAAATATCATCTCCAGTGTTTCTTTGGCAGTATTGGCATCTACATCAAATGCCTTCATTACATAACGAACTGTCATATTGCTCTCACCAGTTACTGGGAGGAAACTTCTAACGCCGTTAAATGTCTGATCCTCTGTTGTCTTCTTAGATTTCTTAGGATTACTTAAAATTACAAAGTTTGTAAATCGTCTATATTCTAAAATATCCTTTCTCTCTTCCTGAGTAAGTGTAGACTTCACATAGTTTATTGCAGGTGTAGTCTTAAATACACTAAAGGCGACCTGCATCAGGTTATATAGTTTTTCTTTGGTCATATTGCAGCCAACAAACGCTTCTGCAATTTCCTCTTCAGAAAAAGCATCGATAATATTCTTAATATCAAGATCAAAGTAATAAAGACCCAATCCTTCACCATCGTAGGCACCATCAACTTTAAGTAAGTCAACAAGCACTGCTGCCCATGCGTTTTTATGAGAGCCTAAATCATTCGGGAATAAATCGCTAGTCTTTATCTTATCTTCAAGAAATGCAGTCAACTCATTCACGTTCATCTCAGCATAGTTCTGTTTCTGTATCATTTCCCAGATAAGACGCTTGCGAAGCATTCTTACATGATTTGAATCAAAAAATACCGCCGCGAAACTAGCCTGCTGTCTACTATCAGAGAAGGCTAAATACTGTTTTACTTTTTCTTCACCACTGCTGCTATACTGTTTTGCCATAGGCTTCAAGGTGAGTTTCTTAACCTTCTTTATTTCTTGGTCACCCTCGTCAATAGCCTCATAAAGCATCTGCGCAATAAGAGCAGTTCCTTCATCCTTGCCAATATTTAAAGCCTTTACAACGCCTGATTTACCTTTATGTCCACAGCAAGGACACTGCGAAATATTATTGTAAATAGCATCAGCATCCTTCTCTTTATCCTGTATAACTTTATAAACCGTAAAACGGTATTGGTCACCACACTTGCATTTTTTTGCGTTCAAATTACCAGCATCATGAATCTCTCCACATTTAGAGCAAACTTCATATGGTGTAATACTGTCTTTATCTACTTCCTCTTCATTCACGGCATTCTCAAGCAGGAAAAAATCAATTTTTACAAACTCTTCATTTCCGTAATTCTCATAAATATCAATTTCCTTATTCTGCAGAAGGTAATCCATCTGATCATCTTCTTTGCGTTGGATCTTACCAATGATATAAGGCGAATTGCAATATCTACAGTTACCTACCTCAAAGGCCTTCATTCCATCAATTTCATTAGTCTTGGTAAGGCTAAGCTTAGGCTTCTTACCATAGGTAATATAGGCTCCAGAAAGAGGTCTTACAAAAGAATGGTATTTAAGATCAAATAAACCAATACCATCCTTCTCTGCTGCATTAATGATATCAATAAGTGCTATCAACTCATCCTGACTTAAATTTTCTCTCATTTCACCATACAAGTACAAGAAATCTCGGCTACCTTTAGATAAAAGCTCACTCAAATCATGCACATTTTCATCACGACAAAGGAGTTCATAGAGAAGTTCCCTTACATTAGAAGCTGCACCTGTGTAATACTTTGATGCAATATCTTTAATGTCATCAAAGGCTTCTGATGCATCTTTTATAGCTAAATAGGTTGCGCCGTTTACACGATACTCAGGTTTCTCCTGCAATGGAATTCTCTTCGAAAAAATAATATCTGAAACACTAAAGTCTGCAGATGTCAGACTTGTAGCAAAGTGAACAATATCATTTTCGGACTTCCCTTGCTCGCCCAAAGTCGCACTAGTCAATATAAACTGTGGCTTTTTTAGTGCAAGCCCAGTAAGACGTCTAAGCAAAAGCGAAAGTTCAATACCGAGCGAACCATTGTAAGTATGTGCCTCATCAAGTACTACGTACTTCCAGTTATTAAGTCTTTCAGGTACAAAGATAGCATAATCATTCGGTCTGATGAGCAAATATTCGAGCATCGAATAGTTTGTGAAGAGAAGATGTGGCGGATTCTCACGGATCTCCTCTCTTGATACAAGCTCATTATCAGGAATAATTACATCATTTTCCTCGCCTAACTTTTTTCTATAATTAGCTGATGCAGACTCTGGTGTTTCACCTGTGAAAAATCCGAATGTGATCTCCGAGCAGTTCTGAAGAATTTTTCTTATACGATCTATCTGGTCATTGACCAAAGCATTCATAGGATATAGGAATATTGCTCTCACACCAACATCATTGTTGCCCGCTTCCACATCATATAAAAGATCATTTAAAATCGGATACAAGAAACTTTCTGTTTTACCTGAACCTGTACCTGTTGTAATTATTGCGCTTCTACCGCTTTTAATAAGTTTGATAGACTCTTCCTGATGTGAATATAGTGGTCTCGTAAAATTGATGTCATTCAGTTTCTTAAAAGATTTGCATACAATATCCTTATCAATCAGATAGTCCAGGTTGTGGCCTCTCTGAAACGGAAAACTCATATCGACATATGGTCCCTTAAAAAGCTTCTCACTTTCAAGCTGCTGCACAAAAAGTTTCTGAAGATCAGTTTTCCCAAATTCAAATGAAGAACGCAAATACTCTTTATAGCGCTCATTAATATATTTAGACCTTTCTATCGGGTTTAATTTCTTCACTTCTTAACCTCCTTCATACTTACATTAAACAGGAATATATCCGGTGCTGTGGGATGGTCCATAGAATTCAAAATACCATGTTTTTCAAAATCCATAAGTAAACCATCTCCACAGTTAGTCATATATACATCCATCGTTTCATCAACAATGTCACTGCAAATTTCAATTTCAACAGGATTAATCTTATCTAAATGCCATTCACCTCTAATTGTCTTTACAAATATTTCGCCTTCGAATTTATTATCCTCCAAAGCATCGGTTATACGAACATAGGCCTTATTAAAATACATAACTTTTTCTATACGATCTCCTCGGATATACTGGTCAAAATATGCCCTATCAATCTTAAAAACTCTGCCAACAAAATCCTCTTGTGCATAAAATGTTTTATTAACCGTATATATCAATGTATTCTTCCTAAGTTGTAATATTTTTGTTTTTTCATGGAAGTTAAATGTATACTCTTCAAAGGAGTCAAGTTCCGATAAAACTTCAGTCTGTCCACTGCTTAACGCCTTACTCATATATACTTTTTCACTGCATTTATCCATGATCTCAAAGAACACACGATCTTTACCATGGAATACCGGTGTGACAGCAATTTGTTTAGGGTTATCAGAAAACTGTATTTCTGTTCCCTCAATATCAATAACACATTTGTTATAGCAGAATATACCGTACTTCTTCTTACCATCCACTGTAAACAAAAGCAATACGTATCTATTGGACGCCTTATAAGAATTCAAAAATCCAATAGCAACTTCTTTATAAGCGCCCATATTTACTACAGCGATGTTATCCTCTGCCAATATTCCATCTTCCGTATAAACAAGCATCCCGTCACATTCAGAATCACAAATTCTAAGTCTCGATTCCAAAGAAATGTCATCGATCCATAAATCAGAAGTAGTCGTATTCCACTCACCTTTATCAATGCTGTAAAATCCGAGATCTAGCGGCAGAATATATGCGCATTCATGGCCAGCATATTTGAACCGAATTAGTTCTAGTTCAAAATCATCAACATATATTTTTTTATTAATAGGTCTATCTATGATTCCTGAATTAAGTTTCAAACCAAAACAAGTCTCATCAAACATTTCTGTTTCGAAGAAAAGTTCTTTATCATAGATAAATTCTTCTCTAAGTACTCTATTTTTCTTTCCCGCGATAATTAGGTTTACTTCAACAGAATATACACCACTTTCTATAATTCCTAATTCAACCACATATTTGGTAATGTTCTCCCTTAATGTAGTCTTATACTGCATATCAGAAAGCTTATACGATTTACCATTGATAACAACTTCAAATTTGCCCGGACCATTTTCAGCCTCAAAAGCTACAATATTTGCCTCCTTATAAACCGGAAGCCACTTTTCATCATCTACCATCAACTGACAGTTTTTATGAAGCTGTCCAAAAATGCCCGGCTTGACCATAGATGAGAAGTTAAATACGTCACTTCCCACGCTTACCGCATCACCCATTCGAACTAGCGTAAACCCAATACAAAAAAATTCTTTGGTCAGTATATTCTTAAGTTCTGCATCACCATCTTTATAAACAAAATACGCTGTACCCTCAAAGTCAGTGTTATTGCTAACTTCCTGACCCTTATCGTTAAATACAATGCAATTTCTATATAGCTTATCCTTGCTGTCGAATATGATTTCATCACCACACTGTAGACGATATTTCAGTTTGCCAAGCGGCCTATCAATCTCTATTTTCTGAGGCTCAATTTGGTATCCACCGATAATTTCCTTAATATAGCAATTGTCATCATAGTAGATTTCTTCCTCATCATTTAATACAACAACAGCTACCTGACGATAATCATAATGCGATTTGATTCTATGAGCCGGTGGCACCAAGTAAACAGAGTTATTAACCAACGCAAATTTAGGCTCCCAACGAGATCTAATCTCACCTGAACTATCTCTTTTTATTCGTCCGCGGTGACCGGTCTCTTTTAGTTGCTTCTCCCACCCTTCATAACCCACTTTCAGATATGGATTGAAGATTTTGACTTCCTTATCCCAAAAGCGTCGGTCAATCAATTTTACAATGAGTATGCTTAATTTGATGACTGCATCTACACCATCTTCTTTAGTAATTAGTTGCTTAGTAGATGCAATCAATTTGTATGTTTTCTGGGTTACGTTAATAGAAATGTCGTCACCATCAGAAAGCATGTTAGAACGAAGGCCCTCAAATACAAATTCAAAATCTTCATAAGGTTCCTCCGGCAGATCATAATCAAAGTTAAGTTTGTAAATATCAAATATAAACTCAAAAAATGCTGGCAAAAAATTCTTTGGAACAATGGCATTTTCAAGTGCCACATTGATGATTCTTTCTCTGGTTCCAGATTCATTCTGCTTTTTGTATCTTCCTAGGATAGAACGAATCATGCCTTCTACTTTCTGTTCCGAGAATTTTGAATACACCTGCCTGTATGTTTCACGTACGCTACCATAATAATTTCCGTCATATTCAAGCATAGCAATAAGCACAAGTGAAAGAACTATAATTTCTCTATTTACACAAAAACCATTAGGAGAGCTGATAATCATCATAAGTTGATTCTCTGCTCTTCTATGAATTTCATTTATTGCAGATTCATTATTAAGAATATCTATCAGTTCTACACCGACATTTTTCTTTTCTTTAACCATCTTGCAGAGATACTCCAGCTTTGTTTCAAACTGCGAGAATCTAATTCTGTCCTTTAAGATTTCAAGCATTCTCTGCTGTTCTTCTTCTGTAACAATTCCGTCCTCAAGGATCTCATAAATTGCCACGCGAAGTTCATATGTCTCTTTGTTATCTTTTATTAAATCCCCATACTCATCCATCCAATTTTTAAGATTTCGAATCTCAGCTTCATTCACTTCACCATCACAGATTATTCCTTCTATAATGCCATTCAATTCATATATTCTGGCGCTGTCATCTCCCATTTTATCCAGAAATTCTTCCGCTATTGATATAAGCTGTTTTTTCTCAATTTCATCAATGACATGATCCTCTAGAACATCATCAACTAACTTGATAATATCCACTTGTCTTTGTTCATAGGCAAGATTACGGTTTCTATCAACCCAGGATTGTAGGCGTGTCACTTCCCTATCATTGATAACGCCGTCAAAACTTATTCCCTTAATTATTCCAATAAGCTCATTAATGTTTCTCATATTTAGCCCCCTATAAGCTCAATCCAGTGTTCCAATCTACAAATTTCCATTTATTATAATGTACTATTAGGATTGTCCCTTTTTACGAACTCTTCTCGGATCTTCCGGTTTTTTTGCATTTTTAGGCACAAGCCAAGTGTTTGCAGCAAATACTGCGCCTTCCACCCTACCTTCTCTGCACAGTGTCGTAACTCGACGACGTGAAATATTCCAGATTTTTGCAATTTCCGATGTAGATACATACTCCATATCAAATCCTCCAAAAAAGACGAAAACTGACTCTTATATTGTATTCCTTCCGAGGAATAGTTGCAACGAGAACTATCTTTTAAAACAAATAACAAACCCTCCTCAGTCATGTCAAAGTACAGATTACATTCCACTGCTTTTGACATTCCCGGGAGGGTTTGTTTTATGTTAATCAAGGCCACTTAAGGATAAGTGTCCTTCGTCATATTCAATTTTGCTGATTTGGGGTGAATTAATAAAGTTCCGACGGCACACCCGCGAATGCCATCGAGTGCCACGGGAGTGCCATTTTTTTACGAATTATATGAATCTATAATAAGATATTTAGGAGTTGATTATCTCGCAAAGCCTTATGCTATGCGGTTTTAAGAGCTTTTATGGGATTATAAGGAGATTTATCAGAATACCCGATTTTGAGCGATTCCTACTTTCATTTCCTTGTCATCTTTTGTTTTTTTCAAATTGTGCCAACACTGTCGGCACAATCTAAGATAAAAATTATGAATTCAAACAACTAACAACCCCACCAGCCCGTGTCAATCTACAGCACATCTTCCCTGTTTTTGACACGTCCCGATGGGGTTGTTTATTGGTAGGCAAGTACACTTAAGGATAAGTGCGCTTCGCCATATGTAATTGTATGTCACATCTCCAAAATCACTGTTATTTTGCTGCTTTGTCACATTTGCACAAAAACTGCCTGGGTTAAAAGTGGGTTACAAATCCACCAAAAAATCCCCTCAAGCCTTGCTATTACTGACTTTAAGAGAATCATGGAATCAGTTGCCGTGGCATACAAAAAGTATCCTTGTCATAGAAAACTTCCTCAAACGCCGCAAAGTGCCGTGTTCTGCGCTCTTTTGCGGGATTTCTTCTTTTCTTTTAAATGTACACCATGAGCCGAAAATTCCGGAAGTAAGGCCTCAGGCGTCAGTGTGCGGCAGGCTTCCGTAGTCAGAACGTAGTAAAACCGGCCCGCTTTACTACCGAAAAACGAGGGACGGCATTACGCGGCAAAATGTGTCAGCGGATGTCCCCGCATACCTGTTTTTAGGAGGATTTTTTGATTTTATCTCCGATCCTTCCGTAGTTTTTACTACCTGAAATCAGCGGGTGCCAGGAAGCGGCAATGGACGGCAGGATGTGGTATACTGCGGACATTCAAGAGCCGTTTCCCCAGAGGGAAACATGCCGGCCTGGCAAATGAACATTTTTTTATCTGTTTTTTCAGTCTTAACTTCCAGCCTTTTTGACACTCAACCAATCAGCAGCCAGTAGCGGTCTCACTTACACATTACCGGCTGTTTTCTTTATTCTGTCTCCGGAGCGCCTTTAATAAACGCCATGATCTCCGCATAAGAGCGATCACTTTTTATAACAGCTTCCATCAGTTCTTCCTTCCGCATCTCGTTGCGGAGTTTGATTAGCTCTGCCAGCGTTTCTTTCTCTGCTTCGTATTTCGCTTTTGCTTTCTCCAGAGCAGCCTTCTGCTGTTCGATCTTTGCATCCAGTGTGTCTGTGTTGACCTTACGTCTTCCGCGTGCCATCTTGCTTTCCCTCCTATATCCTGACCTTCCGCACCTTCGGGTTCAGCTGGTCGCTGATCTCCCGGGCTTTCCTTTTTACATAGTTCGTGTCGATTCCAAACGCTTTCAGTATCGTTTTCTGCGTGGCGGTGACTGCATGATCAAGCCGGTACACGCC
>Ga0256404_1011146_pt1 | contig 12152 bp, 10 predicted proteins | sample RumenRJG_01DNA_FD_185990 | JGI IMG/M metagenome (GOLD analysis project Ga0256404, IMG submission 185990) | Bovine rumen microbial communities from Lethbridge, Alberta, Canada - RJG_01 | ecosystem: Host-associated > Mammals > Digestive system > Stomach > Rumen | place: Canada: Alberta | collected... | reverse complement strand
TGCTGCTGGGCACTCTCCATACGGTTGTGCAGCTGCTCCTTTTCCTGCAGCTCATGGTTGAAGAACAGGATCGGATGCGCCATCTGAGCGGCGATGTAGGCATTATTCGTCGCGTGATGAATATCGCTCTCCACGTCGCGCAACCAGCAGATACCGACCCGGATGCCCACGTGGATAGACATCTTGCCGACATGGATATACTCCTGGGCCTTTAGGAATGCCTGCACGCGTGCCTCGATCTCCTCCGGCTCGATCGGTCTGGTCAGCACCGAGAGACGGCCGTTACCGGTATTGATGGCATGCGTCTGAATCCATTCCTGCTCGCCATCCAGCTTGTCGCTCAGATGACCGAACAGGGATAGTACCGTCTCACTGCCATAGGTGGACTGCAGCGTATCCAGCCGCGGTATGCTGAGCACGACGACTGCCATACGGGCGATTTCTTCTGCCTTCCGACCCCGCAGCAGCTCCTTGCAGCGCTTGTCGAACCAGCGCCGGTTCGGCCGTCCCGTATTCGAATCCTGATAGATGAGCTGCTGTACCTCGGCGAAATGGCGACGCCGCAATACGAATAGGCGCCACCCCAGCAATGCCAGGATCGAGCCGAAAATCAGTATGCCCGCCACGAACCGCTCCGGATAGGCATACAGCAGCGACTTCAGGCTGCGCTGCGAGCTCACCTGCCGGTCGTGCTGCGAGGCGATATCCATCACTGCCTGCGGCCCGATATGATTGATCTCTTTGTCCAGGATCGTCAGCATGTTTACATTGCAGTGCTTCGATACGGCTACACATATCGGATAGTAAAAAGCAACGCTGCCATACTGCACGAGCTCGGGGTAGTCGCCGCTCAGCAGGGCATACTGGACGACGTCCTGCGGCAGATAGGTGATATCGGCCCGGCCATCGCGGACTGCCTGCAGGCAGTCCTCCGGTGAATCGAGCAGCTGGGTACGCATCTCGGGATGCAGGTCGGGCAGCATGTGACGCGACACATAGCCTGGGAAAGTGGCCACAAGCGGATTGTCCGGTACCCGGTCCCGGCGCGCAACAGCCGTATAGTAGACCGTCATATACGGCTTCGTCGCATCGAGCTCATAATTGGCGAGATGCCCGTAGTCCTCCGAGGAATTGAGCAGGATATCGGCCTCGCCCCGCATGATCAACTCATAGGCTTCCTCATAGCTCTGCACCGGGATATAGGAGAACGTTATGCCCAGATCCCGCTCCATCTGCTCAGCGATCTGATAGACCGTGCCTCCCAGCTGTCCGTTTTCATCGACGTAGCAGTAGGGGCGCGCCCGCGCCACCGCCACTGCCTTGATCGGCGCGCTCCTGCGCATCTGCAGGTACTCGCGCTCCGATTTCGTCAGCAGCAGCGATGTGCTTTTCCGCAGGTGGTATTGAGAGAACAGCCGCATCGTAAACATGGGCCGGTTGACTGCGAGCTGATCTGCCGCCATATCCAGTTTGTGCAGCAGTTCCGTGTTGCCCTTGCGCACCGCAAAGTATTCCTGCAGGATGCCGAAAGCGGCCACCCGGTCCGGCTCGTCTTCATCCAGCAGGCTGTTGTTTATGGCACCGTCGATTTCACCGCTGTCCTCAGCCGCCTGCATGGCGGCCAGCGAGTCATATTCCCGCAAGTCGTATTTGATGCCGGCAGCCCGAATTCCCTCGAAAACAAAAGGGTTGGCCTGTCTGGGGACCGCGCCCAGCCGCAAAATCCCATCGCCATCCAGCATCCTGTTGAAAGCATCGATGCCTCCACGCATCGAGATGCTCGAATAAGTGACACCGGTCGGCAGACGTGAAAAATCCATCTGTGTCCGGTAGTGCGGACGTTTTATGACGCCCGCCAGGACATCGACGTCTCCATTCTCCAGCATCTGCAGTTCCTCGTCCCAGCTGGAAGCCGGACAGAACTGCACATCATAGCCCGCATAGCTGGCCAGAGCCACCATATAGTCGGTATCCTTGCCGTAATATATGCCGGCATCATCCTGCTCCTCGTATCCTGCCGCCAGCTGTCCGATGCCCACGCGCAGCACCGGCCGCGTCTGCGTTTCAGCACCGGCCGTCAGCGCCAGGCAGCTGCTCTCCAGCAATACGACGCTCAGACATAGCAGCCGTCTGAGCCAGTCAATCACACATTTCTTGCACATCCCGCGCACCTCTCACTCACCCTTACCATAAGTGGTATAAATGACGGCGCTTTCGCAGCCCGCGTCCGCGTACCCTCAACACGGACGCCAGGCTATCACTACACGCTCGATACCCCCATAGTCGCGCAATATCTCAGTACGCTCCTTCTCCAGCAGCGGGTTGGCCGCCGCAAGTCCGGCCACCCGCTCTGCCTCATCAATCCCGACCTCGACGGCGAGAAAGCCACCGGGCATCAGCAGGGCCGGTGCTTCGGCAAACAGCCGGCGGTAGCAGTCGAGGCCGTCCGCCCCGCCGGCCAGCGCCAGCCGCGGCTCGCAGCGCACCTCAGGCTGCAGGCTCTGCATGTCGGCATCATCGATATAGGGCGGATTCGATAATATGGCCGCGTAGCGCTCGGGCCGGGCCGCAAGCGGAGCCACCAGATCACCCGTGAGGAACTCGACGCGGTCTGCCACGCCCAGCGACTCGGCATTCTCCTCCGCTACCGCACGGGCTGCCGGTGATATATCCACCGTCACGGCCCGGGACTCATCGAGCAGTTTCAACACGGACAGGCATATAGCTCCCGAGCCGGTGCCGATGTCCGCGAAAAGCTTTTCCCCATCGATTTTCACCAGGCGCTCTATGGCAGCCTGTACGAGTATCTCGGTGTCAGGCCGCGGCACGAGCACATCGCGCGTCACCCGGAACGTGAGGCCCATGAATTCTTTCTCGCCGATGATATAGGCCACCGGCTCACGGGCCGCGCGACGTTTCACCATCTCGCGGAAGCGAGCCAACTCTCCCGTCTCCAGCGGCTGGTCGAAATGCGTGTACAGGTATATGCGCGGCTCGTCGAGGAGATGCGACAACAGCACCTCGGCATCGAGCCGAGGTGTCTCTATGCCATGCTCGGCAAAAAAGCCCTGCGTCCATTTCAGCATGCGCGCGATCGTCCATACATCAGCCATTATAAGAGCCGCTCCTTCGTTTCAATATTATAGTCGCCAGTATCAGTCCAACTGGCGCAGGCGCTCGGCCTGATCCGCCGTGATGAGCGCCCGCAGCAGCTCATCGAGGTCGCCGCCCAGTATGTCGTCGATGCGATGCAGCGTGAGCCCGATCCGATGATCGGTCACGCGCCCCTGCGGGAAATTGTACGTACGGATGCGCTCGCTGCGATCGCCCGAGCCGATCTGGCTGCGGCGGTCAGCAGCCACGGCAGCCTGCTGCTCGCGCTGCGCCATATCGTAGAGCCGGGCCCGCAGGACCTTCATCGCCTTCTCTTTGTTCTTGAGCTGGGATTTCTCATCCTGGCACTGCACGACGACCCCGGTCGGCAGGTGCGTGATGCGGATGGCTGTCTCCGTGCGGTTCACGTACTGTCCGCCGGCGCCATGCGCGCAGTAGGTATCGATGCGCAGATCCTGCGGCGCGATATCTACGGCCACGTCGTCGACCTCAGGCAGGACGGCGACAGTCGCCGCACTCGTATGGATGCGGCCCGTCGACTCGGTGACAGGCACGCGCTGCACGCGATGCGTGCCGCTCTCATATTTCAGATAGCTGTAGGCGCCCTCGCCCTTCACGAGGAATTCGACCTCCTTGTAGCCGCCGAGCAATGTCTCATTCGCATCGATGAGCTCGACGTCCCAGCCGCGCCGCTCGGCATAGCGCGAGTACATGCGGAACAAATCAGCGGCGAACAGGGCCGCCTCCTCGCCGCCGACACCGCCACGAATCTCGACGATGACATTCTTATCATCGTTCGGGTCGCGCGGCAGCAGCAGCACCGGCAGCTCCTTCTCGAGCTCCTCCTGACGCGCCACGAGTTCCGGCAGCTCGGCACTTGCCAGCTCTTTGAGCTCATCATCGCTGCCGGCCAGTATGTCACGGTTCTCAGCGACATCGGCGCGTACCTTCGTATATTCGTCCACCTTTGCGGCGATTGGGGCGAGCTCGGCATGCTCCTTGCTGTAGCGCTGCCAGAGCTCTATATCCGCTATGACATCCGGGTCACTCAGCAGTGACTCCAGCTCCTGATACTTGGCCGTCAGTGCCTGTAATTTCGGTAATAGATCCTTCATTGTCTTCCTTTTGTATATAATTCTCCGTCCCCGGCAATATCTCCTCTTGCGGCAGCACCGCCTTCAGCGACTCGATGGCCACTTCGACCATATCATCCTGTGGCGGACGCGTCGTGAGGTACTGCAGAGCCAGTCCCGGCTTGATCGCCCGCTGCACCACGGGACTCTTGCTGCGTCCGGCGAAGCGTATGAGCTCATACGATATGCCGGCTACGACCGGCAGCAGCAGTACGCGGCTCGCTATGCGCAGCCAGAGATTCGGCCAGCCGAGGAACGCGAATACGAATATCGACACCAGCATGACGATGAGCAGGAAATTCGTGCCGCAGCGCGGATGCAGGCGCGAGAACTGCTGCACATTCGCCACCGTCAGCGGCAGCCCGGCCTCGTAGCAGTGGATGGTCTTGTGCTCGGCACCATGATACTGGAACACGCGGCGGATGTCCGGCATGCGCGATATGCCCCAGATATAGCCGAGGAATATGACGAGGCGCAGGATGCCCTCCATGAAATTCAGCCACATCGGATCATCGGTGACCGAGCTGAACAGATGCGCGGCCCCCGTCGGTATGGCTATGAACAGCACACTGGCCAGCACGAGTGCGAATACGATGGTCAGCGTCATCTCTTTGTCGCTGAGCTGCTCATCCTCATCACCAGCCATCTTGGCAGAGTATGACAGCGAGCGCATGCCGATGACGAGCGACTCGACGAGCGCGACCGTCCCGCGCAGCATCGGCTTCTTCAATATCGGGAAACGGTCCTGTATGGAGTGTACCGTCTGCTTGTCTACCTGGATCCGGCCCTGCGGGTCGCGCACGGCCGTAGCCATATACCCGGGACCGCGCATCATGACGCCCTCGATGACGGCCTGACCGCCTACCATTAGTTTACCTGCCATTTTCCTTACCCCTTGCGATATATCTCAAGCTTTGACAATAATTCTCACTTTATTGAACTTTCTGCAAAGCCTCATATACAAAATAAAGCAGAGCACGAATGCCCTGCTTTACGAAGTTCGAATCGAAGCTGATTATTTGCTCCGGCCATAGCGCTTATTGAATTTCTCAATACGACCGCCTGCCTGGACGTCACGCTGACGGCCAGTGAAGAACGGATGGCACTTCGAGCAGACATCGACGTGCAGCTCAGGAACCGTGGAACCGGTCGTGAACGTGTTGCCGCAGCCGCAGATGACCTTAGCCTCGTAGTATTTCGGATGAATGCCTTCCTTCATTGTTTACACCTCGCTTTCCCACCCAGGAAACTGGGAACAGATACAAAGGAACATAATGCGCTCCCTTGGTTAAACCCGGCCTCCCGCTTGGGGTCAGCCAGAAGTACTGGAAACAGACGTCACTACGTCCGTTACCGTACTATTATAGCACGCCGCTACCACCAATGCAAGGAAATATCCGTAAAAATCCGTGTCTGACAGCAATATCAGGCTTGAAAAAAGGCCGGCTATCGGCGATAATAGAAATGGTGACCTAAAAAGCTCCAGCACTGCGGTGCTGTATGGAAAGGAAGTTTTATAAATGGCAGACCAGGTTTTAAAACACCAGTGCTCCTTCTGCAAGCGCGTCATAGAAATACACAGCCAGTATGACATGCCGATCTACGATCCGAATACCGGCTTCGCTATCTGCAAGAACTGCATCCGCGAGATCAACCGCTATCTCGACGAGCATGAAGCCGCCGCCAAGAGCGAGACGAAATCCGCCTTTGCCGACCAGCTCGACGATATACTGGCCAAGAACAAGCCGCACAAGATAAAAGAATACCTCGATGAATACATCGTCAATCAGGACCATGCCAAAAAGGTCCTGGCTGTCGCGGTCTACAACCACTACAAGCGCATGAAGTACGGCTATCAACATGACGACGGCACCGAAATCGAGAAATCGAACGTCATCATGCTCGGCCCCTCGGGCTGCGGCAAGACGGCCCTGCTCTCGCATCTCTCGCATCTGCTCGACGTGCCGTTCGCCGTCACCGATGCCTCGAGCCTGACCGAAGCCGGCTTCGTCGGGGCCGATGTAGAGGTCGCCGTCCGCAACCTCTACTATGCGGCCGACCGCGATATCGAGAAAGCCGAGCACGGCATCATCTACCTCGACGAGTTCGACAAAATCGCCCGCAAATCCGGCGCCAACAACTCCATCACGGCCGATCCGGGACACGAGGGCGTCCAGCAGGCCCTGCTCAAGATGCTCGAGGGCAGCGTCGTCGAGTTCACAGCCCGCGGCCAGCGCAAGCATCCCGAGGCTCCGACGATCAAGGTCGACACGAAGAACATCCTGTTCATCGTCGGCGGCGCTTTCGTCGGCATCGAGGATATCATCGCCAAGCGTCTGCAGAAGGATGATTCGTCCATCGGCTTCGGCGCCAAGATCGAGGGCAAGGATGACAAGCCGAAGTTCGACGAGCTCATCCACAAGGTACGCCCCGAAGACCTCATGAAATACGGCATCATCCCGGAGATCATCGGACGTCTGCCGATCATCTGCACACTCGAATCGCTCGATGAAGATGCCCTGCTGCGCATCCTGACCGAGCCGAAGAACGCGCCGGTCAAGCAGTATGAGAAGCTGCTCGCCATGGATAACGTCGAGCTCGAGTTCGAGGACGACGCACTGCGCGCCGTCGCTCAGAAAGCCATCGAGCGCAAGACGGGTGCCCGCTCGCTGAAGGGCATCATCGAGGATATCATGCTCGACGTCATGTACGATATCCCGAAGACCGATACGTCGCGCATCGTGAAGATAACGAAGGAGTGCGTGACCGAGGGCAAGAAACCAGAGATTATTGACAAGTAAGACAGCTCCCAGCCTTCCCCTCAGGGGAAGGGGGACCGCGTCAGCGGTGGATGAGGTGTAGCTGGAACATGGCTCTATATTTAGAGTGAAAACTCCATGTAGCGATTTCCACTTGCTACACCTCTTTCGTCTCCCGGCTGCGCCGTGAGCCACCTGTCCGGGGTTGCCACTGGCAACCCGCGCTTCGCGCCCCCTCAGGGGAAGGCTAAGAGTACGCAAAAACTTTGGTGCTGTGACAAGATGTGGAATCATTTTGTCACAGCACCATTTTTCATTTCTCGCCGAGGTCGGCGATGTAGTTATCGTCCTCGTCCCAGTCGTCGGGCATGCCTTTGCAGAGCAGGACGGGGCAGGGGGCCTGCTGCATGACGTACGTCGAGACACTGCCGGTCAGAAAGCGACGCAGCGCGGAGAAGCCGCGGTCACCCATGACGATGAGGTCGCTCTCCTCCTCTGCCGCCACCTCGACGATTTTCTCGCCCGGTATGCCGAATTCCGCCCGGACATGCGCCTTTACCTCCGGCGGTATGACATGGATGAGGTCCGCCAGGAACTGATAGGCGGCGATCAGCATCTCATAGGGCACATAGCCGCCGAGGCTGACCTGCTCGAAGGCCGCGACGTTCTTATCCAGATCGACGACCATGAGCAGCGTGATCTCGGCTCCGGTCACAGCCGCGAGCTCGATGGCTTCATTCAATGCCTTGAAAGCCGGGCCGGAGCCGTCGGTCGGCACGAGGATGCGCTCGACGCTGATGGTACTGCGCTGCGGTGCCGGACGGCTCTTTATCTCGGCTACTATTTCCTCCGCACTGGGAGCTGACGGGGAATCCGACATGTTACTACCTCCATTTCCTGCTTCTGCCATAATCACCCATTCCCCTGCCCTCAGGCCTGTGTTTCGGCCAGGACGGCTTTATGATGGGCTTCACGGGCCTGACGGCGCAGCAGCGTACGGCGTGATTTGTAGAAGCGCCAGGTGAACAGGATGATGACCGCAGCGATGTAGAGCAGGAATGCACCGATCTCCCGGGAGAGGGCCGGGAGGTCCGCCCCGCGCTGGATGATGTCGCGCACGAAATGGAACTCCCAGGTCAGCGGGAAAACATGCGACAGCGCCACGGTGAAGCTCGAGAAGAACGACAGCGGTCCCGTCGCCCCGCCCAGGATGAAGCCGCCCGGTATGAACAGAATCATACGCGAGGAAGCGATACCCGGGTTGCTGGCCGTCCAGCCGAAGAACACGCTGAGCATGCCGACGGTCATCGTATAGAATATCTGGATGAACACGAAAGCAATGATATTGCCGCTCATGTTCAGATCGCCCCAAGTGTGCAGGATGGCCAGGCCGAGCACGAATGACGTCATGAGGCACAGAGCATAGGGCACGAGCCGGATGATGATATCGAGCGGCGTGCCCTCGATCAGTATGCGGTCAAGCTGATGCGTGAGCCGCAGACGCGGCACCATGCCGATGGTCGCAAAGGTAAAGAACATCGAGCCGAAGAAGAACAGGAAACCCAAGGTCTCGCCGTTCGAGGTCGACCCCTGCGGGTTAAAGAGTTTCCGCTCGGCGAGCTGGATCTGGCCGTACAGCGAGTCGTTCGTACTGCCTACATCGCCCTGCGCCGCCGCATTCTCGAGGCCCACGATCTCATTGAGTGCCGACATGACATCCGAGTTCAGCGCCGTATTCGAGAAATCATAGAAAACGCCGATATTCGTGGCCGTACCGGTATAGACATCTTTCTCAAGGCCGCGCGGCATATAGACGACGGCTATCGCTTTATCGCGATAGCAAAGCTCCTTCGGATCCGTCGGCATATTCATGACCGCCGTGACATGCATGTAGGGCGAATTCTCGATATGGCTCGTGAGCTCATGCGAGTAGGCCGAGTTATCGAGGTCGATGACCGCAACCGGGGCATCCTGCGATATATTGCCCTGCAACAGCGCGCAGAGGATGACCGTGATGACGATCGTGACCGTGAGGCAGACCTTTTCATACGGCATGCCCTGCCCGGAGAAAAGGAATCGCACCTCGTCGACCAGAGAGTTGCGCGGCGTCACCGGCAGCTGCGGCCGGCCGCCCGGCGGCGGTCCCATCGGCGGCTGCCCGGCAGGTACCGGACCGCCCTGCGGCTCAATGGTGCTTTTTGAATTCACTGTCACTCACCCCGATCGTCATGCCTGTCGCGACACCGTCCTGCGGATCGACGTATATGCGCACCTGGAAAGCCGACAGATCCGACTGCCCCTTCTCGCGCGACTGCTTCAGGTCGGCAAAACTGGCTGATTTCGTCAGCAGGCGTATCGTGCCCGTGACCGCGCGGTCGCCGGCTACGGTATGACCGGTTATCTCATCGCCCTCGGCGAGACCGGCTGCCTGCTTCTCACTGATGTATATGTCGTAATAGCTGCGATTGCTCTCGAGCAGGACGACCGGCGTCGAGGGAGATACCATCTCGCCCTCCTGGGCCAGGACCTTCAGCACCTTGCCGTCCTCCGGAGCGCGCAGGACGAGGCGCTCTTTCTTCACCTCGAGCTCCTGCAGCGAGACGAGCAGCTGCTGGCGCTGCTGCTCGAGGGCCTCGACGTCATTGGCCATGTTGGCGGCACTGGCCCGCTCATTCGCGATGGTCGGCAGCGACAGCGAGTCCGTATTGCCATTATCTGCGGCACCGCCGAGCAGGCGCTCCAACGTCTCCTGCTGCTGGGCCACATCGGCCTGTGCGACCTCGAGCGCCGTCTGCGCATCATCGAGCGACGACTGCGGCACGGCTCCGACTGCTGCCAGCGAGGCATTGCGGTTATAGTCGAGCTGGGCTTTGGCCAGCGTCGACTGGGCCGAGCTCACAGCCGCCCGCTTCTGGTCGATCTGCCGATAGCTCTGTGTCTCATCTGTGTCTGCTTTCTGGTAGCTGACATCCATATTCCCCGACTGCGAGCGTATCTGCGCCTCGAGCTGAGCGATCTGGGCCTTCGTCTTCGCTATGGCGAGGTCGGTATCCGTCGAATCGAGCTCCATGATGACATCGCCCTTCTGGACGACATCCCCCTCGTGGACCGCCTGATGCACGAGACGGCCGCTCACGGTATCGAACGACATCTTCACCTGCTCCGCCGTCAGGATGCCCTCCTTTTTCTCCGAGGCCAGCGATATGGCATCGCTGCCTTTGAACAGCAGCACGAGGCCGCTGACGATGAGCAGCGCGAGGAAAACGATCCCCACGCGCAATGATTTCTGTCTGGTATTCATTCTCTATTTCCTTTCTCAGTACCGGCAAAGCCGCCCGTCAGCTTGTTCAGCAGCCGGATGAGCTCACGCTGCTCATCCGGATCCAGCCGCTCCATCAGCTTCGTGACGCGCAGATAGTGCGCGGGCAGGATGCGGTTCATGAATTCCCGCCCCTGCTGCGTCAGCCGCACGACCTTCGCCCGCTTGTCAGTGCCGGAGGGGGCCGTCTCGACCATCCCCTCGCGCCCGAGGCGCTGCAGCATCGTGCTGACCGTCGCCCGCGTCACGCCGACATGATCCGCCAGCGTGGATGGCGTCACGCCCTCGGGATGCTGATGCAGCACGATGAGCGTGCAGAATTTCCCCTCGGACAGCTGGTACTCGTGCTGCAGCACATCGAGGATGCTGGCCTGCACCTCTTCCCCAGCCTGCTTCACGCCGAGCATAGCAATAACCGCCGCCGGATTGATCTCCGGCACCAGCTGACGATGGCGCTCCAGCTCCTCCCACGTCGGTATCATCTCACGCTTCATACCCGTATCACCTATATCTCTCCAGTCTCCACAATATCTCCGCCCGCAGCCAACATCCGTCGGGCTAAAATAAATTAGTTAGCATACTAACTATTATAGCGACTGAGAGGAATATGTCAAATGCGAGCTGTACTGAGGGGATGGCGGCGTAATACAAGCTGCCCCCTTTGGGGGAAGTGCCGAGCGCAGCGAGGCGATAGGGGTGGCGAGTTGCTAACTTGCGTTACGGCAACATTTTGTCTGGTCGGCAATCTAAGCTTGTCGACTAGTGGGCCGTTTATGCTTTGGCACTCGAGTCTATTTACCGGCCCGCCACCCCCACCACCGCTAGCGCGGTCCTCCTCCCCCAAAGGGGGATGCTTCATTTTCTCGCGGCCTTATCACTAACGCGGTTCTCCGTCCGGGGTTGCCACCGGCAACCTGCACTTCGCGCCCCAATGGGAGATGCTCCAGCTCAGGCTTTTTACTTTCGTCCTGAAATATAGTAGGAAAAACGCCTGTGGATGGCGAAAGGATAAAAAGATGAGATATTATATCGAGAAAGGGAGTAATGATATGCCGACGATAGCTTTGATCGCACATGATAAGAAAAAAAATGAGATGCTCGAATTCGCTGAGCATCATAAAGACCTGCTGGCCAGATTCCATCTGGTGGCTACGCGCACGACTGGTACGCTCATAAAAGAGAAAATCGGTCTCGACGTCGAGACGATGATGTCTGGCCCGCTCGGCGGTGACCAGCAGATCGGTGCCCTCGTCGCCACCGACAAGGTCGACTATGTCATATTCCTGCGCGACCCGCTGACCTCGCAGCCGCACGAGCCGGATATCAATGCCCTGCTGCGCCTCTGCGATGTGCACAACATCCCGCTGGCCACGAATCGCAAGAGCGCCCATATCCTCATCGAATATGCAGGGCGCAAACTGGACGAACAGGGCTGACATCGGCAGGCCCGTTCCATTTCCATTTGTCTTTTTCAGGGAGGAATAGCGATGCTGTCAAAAAATCAGCACCTGCGCAACTGCCCCATCTGCCATCGATTGTTCGTAGATACGGGACTCGGCATCTGCCGCGATTGCTATGAGAAGGAGCGCGAGGATGAGAAAGTCGTCATCGAATATGTTCGCGAGCATCATCAGGCCTCCATCCAGGAGATTGTCCGCGATACTGGTGCTCGCTACGGCCTCGTAGAAAAGATGATCAAGCGCGGCCAGTTCGTGACGAAGGGCCAGGAAATCACTCACCCCTGCCGGCGCTGCGGCAAGCCCATCGTGCGCGGCATCTACTGCCCGCAATGCCTCACCCTGATCCATCGCGCCATAGACAAAGCCA
>Ga0256404_1011145_pt1 | contig 12153 bp, 14 predicted proteins | sample RumenRJG_01DNA_FD_185990 | JGI IMG/M metagenome (GOLD analysis project Ga0256404, IMG submission 185990) | Bovine rumen microbial communities from Lethbridge, Alberta, Canada - RJG_01 | ecosystem: Host-associated > Mammals > Digestive system > Stomach > Rumen | place: Canada: Alberta | collected... | reverse complement strand
AATGGATGGGGACTGTTTACGAACTATCTCGAGTATAAACTGCGAGATAGAGGCAAACACTATGTAAAGATAGATAAATTCTATCCTTCAAGTCAGATATGTCATTGTTGTGGCTTCAAGAATGAAAAAATAAAGGATTTTGCAATAAGAAAATGGACATGTCCAAAGTGTAAAAATGAACATGACCGTGACGTAAATGCGGCAATAAATATACGAAATGAAGGAATCAAATACTTAAGTATTTAAGTATAGATAGAACCGTCGGACAGACGGAGATAGCTCGTGTATGCTGTGATCGTTAGATTGCTCGAACGAGAAGCCCCCACTTCTTGGCGAAGCGAAAGTGGTGGGAGTGTGTCACATGGAACGACTATTTGAGATTGATTTAAAAGACTATAAGGAAACAGATAATATATTCCGAAGACCGTCAGCAAGGGCGATCATTATACAGGGTGACAAGATAGCACTTGTATACAGCAAGAAGGAAAAATACTATAAATTTCCTGGCGGCGGAATACATGATGACGAGGATACAGAGAAAGCACTTATCCGTGAAGTAAGGGAAGAAGTTGGGATGGTCGTTATTCCCGAGAGTATAAGGGAGTTCGGAAGTGTTCTCAGAAGACAGAAAAGTGACCGAAATGAGAATACGATTTTTGAACAGGAAAATTATTACTATTTATGTGATGTCGAGAACAGCCTGGTAGATCAGGAGCTTGATGATTACGAAAATGAAGCGGAGTTTGTTCTGAGAATAGTTAATATAGATACGGCAATAGAAGCCAATGACATTTATAAAAGCGATATCTTTTTCAATGAAGTTATGATCAAAAGAGATCTTCGAATGCTTAGATTAATAAAGGGGAAAATATGTCCATCGGATTAAAAAGTAAAACTGTGGTTCTGGAACCACATCAGGCAGAATGGGAAGCAGAAGGTAAGAGGATATGCGCCGAGATTAGGGAAATACTCGGAGATGATGCGGTGGATGTCCAGCATGTGGGCAGTACTTCCATACGAGGGATAAGTGCGAAACCCATAATCGATATAGCTGTCTGTGTCAGAACATTTGAAGATATTAGAAAACATGATGCTGAACTTGAAGCACATGGAATCGTATATCGTAAGGAGGATTATCCGGGCCAGCATTTATATAGGTGCGGAGATTTTGAAAATCAGATTATCACGCACTATATCCATGTAGTGCTTGAGGGATCATATCAGTGGCGGAATTATATTAATTTCAGAGACTATCTTAATACGCACGAGGAAGATGCAAAGGCGTATGAAAAATGTAAGCTCGACCTGTGGGAGAAGTATCCGAATGACCGTGATGCTTATGTCGAAGGAAAGAGTGCGCTTGTTACACAGATTCTTGAGAAGACTTCTAAACGTGTAGTGGTTCAGCCTTATGATCCGGGCTGGGAGAAGGATTATGAAGATATAAGGAAAGAGATTTCCGAGGCAATCGGTGAGCTGGTTCTGAGTATAGAACATGTGGGCAGCACATCGGTTAAGGGACTTTCCGCAAAGCCGATAATAGATATAGATGTAGTGATTGAGGACGGAACGAGACTCGCTCCGGTAATCAGTGCATTGGAGAAAATCGGATACCATCATAGAGGAAATCTCGGGATTCCCGGCCGTGAAGCTTTTGGCTATGAAGGAAAAGATCATCTGAGGAAACATCACTTATATGTCTGTGAGAAGAATGCCGCAGAACTGCGTAGGCATATAGCATTCAGAGACTATCTGAGAACACATCCGGAGGCGGTTGCGGAGTACAGCAGGATCAAAACGGAAGGAGCGGCGCTGTATCCTTTCGATATCGATAAGTATATAGAATATAAGGGGCCATTTATTGAAGGAATTTATAAAAAAGCCGGTATTTAAACATACTTTTTTTGAGACGGGAATGATCAGCGATAGGGGGCAATATTGGAAATGAGTGACATTATAAAAGTTGCTAAAGAATATATATGTCAGTTGTTTGAAAATAATTCGGACGGACATGACACAGCTCATTCGCTGAGGGTATACCTTAATGCTTTGGAAATCTGTAAGGCTTATCCTGAATGTGACAAGATGGTGGTTGAGCTTGCTGCGCTTCTTCATGATGTTGATGATCATAAATTATTTAATACGAGTGATAATCGAAATGCGAGAGCATTTCTTGAGAGTCAGGATGTAGATGAAGGCACGGTTGATAGGATCTGTGATGTGATAAAAGGTGTATCATTCAGTAAAAACAAGGGAGTTATTCCCAAAACCTTAGAAGGAAAAATCGTTCAGGATGCCGACAGGCTGGATGCTATGGGAGCAATTGGAATAGCGAGAACATTTGCATATGGGGGAAGAGCCGGCAGAACCATGGAATCCTCCAGGCAGCACTTTGATGAAAAGCTGCTTCTCTTAAAGGATATGATAAATACCGAAGCAGGCAGGAGGATGGCCGAAGAAAGGCATAACTTCATGAAGGCATTTCTGGAAGAATATGACATGGAAACGGATGTAATCTGAATAATTTCGAAAGTCGGTGGATTATATCGGAAAGCTGAATTGTGAAAAGGATTAACCATAGAGAAGGACTTTGCCATGTGGCAGATTGGGAATTAATAATTGACGGAGAAGGAGTGTAGAGGGATGATTAAGGATTTATTCAGTATACCGGAAGATAAGAAGATAAGAGTTATAGTTGATACTGATGCTGCATGTGAGGCGGATGATCCGTATGCGATCGTTCATGCATTGCTGAGTCCTAAGCTTATTGTTAAGGGAATTGTTGCCGAACATTTTGCGGAAGAGGGTTCGATGGAAAGAAGCTATGAAGAAATCCGTACTATTCTCGAGGCGATGAATGTGGATGTTCCTTTCTTTAAGGGACAGAAGGGACCGCTTGCTTCTGATCCGGAAATTTCCGAGGCTGTGGCCTTTATCATAGAAGAGGCTCTGAAAAACGATGATAAGCCGCTTTATATACTGTGTCAGGGTGCGATTACAAATGTAGCGGCAGCAATCCGGGAGTGTCCGGAAATAAAGAAAAATATCACGGTTATATGGATAGGAACTCACGGTACAGCACCGAATAAAGCTCCGTTCAGAGAATTCAATGCAGGAAATGATGTTGAGGCTGCGAACTTTGTACTGGAGAGCGGAATAAATCTTTGGCTGGTTCCGTCATATGTTTATATTACGATAAATATAGGTATAGCAGAGATTAAGAGACGTATTTCCCATTGCGGAAAGATCGGTGAACATTTATATACGAATCTTATGGACTACAATCATTCGGAAATGGCAGGCTGGACAAAGGGTGAAAGCTGGTCGCTCGGAGATTCGCCGGCGCCCGCAATTGCTATGAATCCCGATTGCGGAAGATATGAATATGTTCCGGCACCGCATGTTGAAGATGATACATCGTCTTCGGAATGCCCGACAAATCCGATTGTCAGAATATATAAAGATGTTGATTCGAGATATATTCTGGAAGACTTTATTGCAAAGCTTGAATTATTTACAGGTGCAGAGTAAAGAGAACAAGAATTATATGCAGTTGCAAAATATAATAAAGAAGATTGTTATATTTGGGCAGGCAGATGGCGGAAATTGACTAACTATTTTACATGTATACTAAAAGGTGCTTGACAGCTTTGGGATGAGTCGCTATACTTTGCAAATATATAAATTATAGAGGAGCCGCCGGATGTTTAATCTAATTACCAGAATTTCAAAAGCATCTTATAAGACAGTATGCAAGCGTTACGCGTATCGTCGTTGTTTTTGTATTTTAAATTCCGGTGAAGATAAGCAATAGGGGTTCTGTTTATATTTTATTTATTTTGAATTCAAACCACTTATCTTTAGGGATAGGTGGTTTTTCTGTTTTTAAGGGTTTTGATCTTTCGGGTGATTCAGAGATTCGTGTTATAGCAAAGGAGTTTATCATGAAACAAAATCTGAAGAAGATGATCAGTTATTATAAGCCGTATATGGGAACATTTTATCTGGATATGTTCTTCGCATTGCTGGCTTCGCTTATAAGTCTTGTCATACCTTTGGTTGTGAGGTATGTTACAACCGATGTTGTGAAAATGGAGATTCATAAAGCTGTACGAATGATAGTTATCATTTGCATCATACTTGCGGTACTTGCACTGATACAGTTTGCATCCAATTATTTCATAACAAATATCGGTCACGTGATGGGGGCAAAGATGGAATATGATATGAGAGCGGAAATCTTTGCACATTATCAGAAGCTTTCCTTCTCCTTCTTTGATGATCAGAAGGTTGGTCAGCTGATGAGCCGTATAACAAGCGATCTTTTTGAGATTACGGAGCTTCTGCATCACGGACCTGAGAATATCGCGATATCCTGCATCAAGATAATCGGTGCATTTATAATTCTTTCAAGTATCAGCTGGGAACTTACTCTTGCGGCATTTGTACTGCTTCCCTTCATGTTCATATATGCATTTATCATGAATAAGAGGATGAAGAGAGCCTTTAAGGAAAATCGTGTACAGATTGCAGAAGTAAATACACAGATCGAGGATAATCTTTCGGGCATCAGAGTTGTTAAATCCTTTGCCAACGAAGAGATTGAAGAAGCAAAGTTTAAGGTCGGAAATGACGGCTTTCTCCGTGCCAAGAAGCAGAGCTACTTCTACATGGGATTTTATCATTCGGGAATGACCGCATTTACAATGATGATAAATGTAGCGGTCATTTTGATAGGCGGAATCCTCATGGCGAAGGGCAGAGTTGATGTAGCGGACTTTGTTACATTTCTCCTTTATATAAATGTATTTACGGATCCGATCAGAACGCTTATCGATTTCGCGGAGCAGTTCCAGAACGGTTATTCGGGCTTTGAGAGATTTATGGAGATACTTAATATTGAGCCGGATATAAAGGACAGTGAGACAGCGGTTCCGCTTGAAAATGTACGAGGCGATATAGTTTTTGATGATGTATCGTTTAAGTATAAGGATACGGAACATAGGGTATTGAAGCATATATGCCTCGATGTTAAAGCGGGATCATATGTGGCACTCGTCGGTTCGTCGGGGGGCGGAAAGACTACACTCTGCAGTCTTATTCCGAGATTCTATGATGTAACAAAGGGAAGCATAAGGATTGATGGAAAGGATATAAGAGACGTAACGCTGAAGAGTCTCAGAAATAATATAGGAATAGTTCAGCAGGATGTATATCTTTTTGCGGGAACAATATTTGAAAATATAGTATACGGTAAACCGGGAGCAACAAGGGAAGAGGTTATAGAGGCAGCGAAGCTTGCAAATGCACATGATTTTATCATGGAGCTTCCGAAGGGCTATGATACGGATATAGGACAGCGTGGTATTAAGCTTTCGGGCGGACAGAAGCAGAGGCTTTCTATTGCGAGAGTATTCCTTAAGAATCCGCCGATACTCATTTTCGATGAGGCAACAAGTGCACTGGATAATGAAAGTGAAAATATCGTTAAGGAGTCGCTTGAGAGGCTGGCGCATAACAGAACCACATTTGTTATCGCACACAGACTTTCGACGATCAGAAATGCCGAGAGGATTCTGGTTCTTACGGAAAACGGAATTGAGGAATCGGGAACACATGATGAACTGATTGCAAAGAACGGAGTATATGCCCAGCTTTATAAATGGACAAAATAAAAACTGCAATTTATCAGGGTGGATTATCTGATGGTAAAGTCTCTATGATAAAAAGTTTGGCAGATAGGAGATTCAGATTAATGGAAAAGACACAGATCAGATTTTTGGAAAAGGCAGCAAATGACGGATTTAAAGGGCTGGAAATCAAACAGTATGACGGATGGGAACTCAGGTTTTCGGAAGGATATACAAGACGTGTTAACTCGGTAAGTGTATATGAAGACGGAAAGCTGGATATGGATGAAAAGATTGCGTATTGTGAGAATGAGTATAGATCTCATGGACTTCCGTGTTTTTTCAAAATCACCGAAGCTGATAGGGAGCTTGCGGATCACCTTCTTAAACGCGGTTACGTTATCACGGCTCCCACGGATCTGATGATACTGAAACTGGATGAATATAAGTCCGATGATCCGGAAGAGGTTTTGAAAAATGTATTCTTCAGTGCAGAACCCGATGCCTGGTTTGAACCTTATTTTGAATTCGAAGGTCCGAAGGATGCGAAGAATCAGGAGCTTTGCAAAAGAATAAATAACAGAGTTACTCTCGATAAACTGTTTGTTAAGGTTATGCATGATGGCAGTGTTGCAGCGGTTGCATCCACTGCAACAAAAGAGGGATACAGCCTCCTGCATAACGTTGTCGTTAACGAGTCGCTTCGAGGAATCGGGCTGGGTGAGAAGCTTTGCAGAGCAACTATAGAGAAGTCAAAAGAGCTCGGTGCAGAATATTCATATCTTCAGGTCTTGCAGGATAACGAAGCTGCATTAAATCTTTATAAGAAGATAGGATTTGAGAAGATTTATGAATATTGGTATATGAAAAAAGATGTATAATGATATGTATTGGAGGCAAAAATGAGACAGCCTGAACTTACAACTCTGTGTTATATAGAGAAAGATAACAAGTATCTGATGATGCACCGGGTAAAGAAGGAAAATGATATAAACAAGGACAAGTATATAGGAGTCGGAGGACATTTCGAATACGGGGAGAGTCCTGATGAATGCCTGAAGCGTGAAGTGCTCGAGGAGACAGGATTGACACTTCTGAAATATAAGCCGCGCGGCATTGTTACATTTATCTATGGAGATGCAAGCCGTCCGGAGGAAAGGATAGTAGAGTATATGCATCTCTATACGGCCACGGAATATGAGGGCAGTATGATAGACTGTGACGAAGGTGAGTTGGAGTGGATAGAGAAGTCTGAAGTTTATAATCTTCCTATCTGGGAAGGAGATAAGATATTCTTTCGCTTACTTGAAGAAAGGGAAGACTACTTTTCACTGAAGCTTGTATATTCGGAAACGGATGAGCTGATAGAGACAGAGATAAACTAGCGCATTCTTCGCATTAGTTAAGTTATTATGCGAACGATGTACCAGTGCATTCATTACGAGAATATAATAGATGGTTTTGAATAGTTAAAGGAGAAATAATCATGATATATGAAGAGAGACATCTCAGTCTGGGAGAACATGAGGTGGTTTTGAGAAGTGCAACACCTGATGATGCTGAGATGCTGCAAGGCTATATTAGTACCGTATGCGGTGAAACCAGATTCTTACTTTGTGAATCTGATGAGATAGGAGTTACAAAGGAAGAGGAATTGGAATTTATCACGAAACATAATGATTCGCCGGATGAACTTCTGATAATAGGTTTTCTCGATGGGGAACATGTAGGCAACTGCTCGTATGAAAGAGTAGGCGGAAGCCGCAGATATAAGCATAGAGCAGGTATAGGAATTGCATTGTATCAGAAGTTCACAGGTCTTGGACTTGGCAGATTGATGCTCACAGCCCTCCTGGAAGAGATTAAGTCCCAAGGCTATGAACAGGCTGAACTTACGGTTAAGGCGAATAATGCGAGAGCCATACATTTATATGAGAGCTTTGGATTCGCAGAATACGGAAGACTCCCGAATGCCGATAAATATGATGACGGAACCTATGATGCGGATGTTTTGATGGTTAAGATGATTAAATAAGGGAATATACATATGATACAGGATATCTACCCAAGCAAGTTAGATAATAGTTTTAAGGATATTAAACCGGAGGATGAGGACTTCGTACTGGTCTTTAGCGGTGAAGGGAAAGTATATGTCGGTGACGATGAAGGAAAAATGAGATTTCTCACATTTGCAGATTGTAAGGTTAATGAAGATGATGCACCTTTTTCTGCGGTATATCTTTTCTCGGTAGATGATAAGAGGTATTTCCTTTTGAATAACTATAGCAGCGGCATCGATGCGAAAGAAGAAACGATGCATCCAAATTATGACTTGGCATATCAGAAGAACGATTTGGCATATCAGAATTCAGGTTTAGCATATCAGAAGTCGGGTTTCGAATATTATACGATAAGAGAAATCCGCGACAGATTTTCAGGTGAAGATGATGTAAATATTTATGTCGCATTTACGGCATACCATCTGTGGAAATGGTATAGTGATAATAAGTTCTGCGGTAAGTGCGGTTCAGCGCTTAACCACAGTGAGAAAGAGCGTGCTATGGTATGTCCTGACTGTGGAAATGTAATCTATCCGAGGATTAATCCTGCAGTAATTGTCGGAGTGATCAGGGGTGACTGCCTTCTGCTTACAAAATATCGCAGAGGCTATTCGCATAATGCACTCGTTGCGGGCTTCACCGAGATTGGTGAAACACTGGAAGAAACCGTTGCACGTGAAGTAATGGAAGAGACCGGTGTAAAGATTAAGAATATCAGATATTATAAGTCACAGCCCTGGGGAATGGCACAGGATATGCTGACAGGTTTTTACTGCGAGGCAGACGGTGACGGCGAGATACATATGGACGAAAATGAGCTGAAGTATGCAGAATGGGTTAAGAGAGAAGATATCGAGTTTCAGCCGAATAATCTGAGTCTCACGAACGAGATGATGAAGATGTTTAAAGAAGGAAATATCAGATAAGAATATGCAGAATATAATAAAGCATTATAATACGCGGATAATAAGATGAAGGCAAAAATGCTGATCTGAAAGAACGTCAAAGGTATAAAAGAGGACTATAAAATGACAGATAAAGAAATACTCGCGATTGCTATGGCGCAGTCTGCGGAGGATATAGGATGTAAAGCTGAAGACTTTACAAAGAATGAGAATGTGATATGCACATTTCATATGGGAGAACATGTGCGAAAGTATTATAAGCTTCCGGTAATCGGAACCTTTGTATCTTACGGAAGTAACGTGGTTGCGGCTGTTCAGGATGATATAAGGGATATTACGGAAGAGTATCTGAAGAAGTTTGAATACTATCATCTCTTTGAAACACCGAATATGAATTGGCTGAATGATAAGCTGAGGCCTATGGGATACGGAGTCTGTTTCATGGCGGAGTATTATCTTCCGAAGATTGATATGTTGAAACAGCAGCCATGCGAGCTTGAGCTTCGGGTACTGGAACAAAAGGATTTTACAGAACTTTATCAGCCTGAATGGAGCAATGCTCTTTGCGAGGAAAGGAAGGAACTGGATGTACTCGGAGTCGGAGCATATAAGGATGATAAGCTTGTCGGATTTGCAGCATGTTCCGCGGATGCGGATGAAATGTGGCAGATCGGCGTGGATGTGCTTCCGGAGTTCAGACGTAACGGAATCGCATCGGCTGTGACAAGTAAACTCATGTCGGAAATCCTTAAAAGGGATAAGGTCCCTTTCTATTGCACAGCATGGTCGAATGTCCGTTCGGTGAGAAATGCGATTAAATGCGGATTCATTCCGGCATGGGTTGAGATGACAGTAAAACCGTTATCTCTGATAAATGAGATGAATTCAGAGGGTAAGTAACCCTGAAGACAGTCGGGAAAAACTTTGTAAAATACCGGATGGATTTGGGATAGAAGGAATCGGACGATGAACAAGATTAAAGAGATAGTTAAAAGAGAGTTAACAGGATGGAAAAAGTGGCAGATATTTTGGATGATATTTGCAAATGTAATGATCCTCGGAGTATCAATCTATCAGGGTGATACATGGCTCGGCATAGTGGCATCGATTACCGGTGTTATTTGCGTAATTCTGTGCGGAATGGGCAAAGTTTCGAATTATCTGTTTGGTACGGTAAATGTAGTGCTCTATGCGATAGTAGCCTGGAAAGCCAAATATTATGGCGATGTAATGCTGAATCTGCTTTACTATCTGCCGACTAATATTCTTGGATGGGTAGTATGGAAGAAGCATTTAGATGAAGAATCAAATACGGTTTATAAAAGACGTATGACCATAAAACAGGATTTCCTGCTGCTTTTGATAAGTGTTGTCGGAGTATGGGGATACGGATATATCCTGAGACTTCTGGGAGGCAATCTTCCCTTCGTTGACAGCATGAGCACCGTCCTGTCGGTGATCGCGCAGATCCTTATGATCAAACGATTCATGGAGCAGTGGGTTATCTGGATCGTAGTCGATGTGGTATCGGTAATCATGTGGGTGGTTGCACTCTATACGGAAGGAGCAAGCATCGCGGTTCTCCTCATGTGGAGTGTATATCTCTTAAATGCAATAATCATGTTTATCAAATGGTTGAAGGAATCGAAGAATCAGCCTGAAAAAATATAGATGATATAGTTATATCGAAGGGCATGTCTATTCTAAAGTTCATGCGAAAAAAGCAGTGATAAATCGTTCATGGAAGGTAAATAAGTATGGTGAATACAAAAAAGTTTAAGGTCGGAATGTACGGGGGTGCATTTAATCCGCTTCATCTGGGACATCTGGAATGTATCATTAAGGCAGCGGGTGTGTGTGAAGAACTGTATATCGTGATTTCTTACAGAGAAAATGATACGGATATTCCGCTTAAGGTCAAGATCAGATGGATATATCAGCTTACAAAGCATATCGGAAATGTACACATCATTCCGCTTCCCGATAAGCTTACAAATAAAGAAGATTACATTGAAGAGCTTTGGACGGAAGACTGCAGAAAGGTCAAGGAGAGTATCGGAAAGCCGATAGATGTTGTCTTCTGCGGAGGCGATTATGATGAGAACAGCTTCTGGAACAAATGCTATGAGGAATCGGAGTTTGTTGTATTTCCGAGAAATGAATATAACTCAACCGACATAAGAAAAGATATTTTCGGCCACTGGGACTGGATGCCTCAGGTCGTGAGATCTTACTTTACGAGGAAGGTACTTCTGATAGGCGGTGAAAGTTCGGGAAAATCAACTCTTACCGTGAACTTGGCAAACTATTTCAATACAGTATATCTGGAAGAAGTCGGAAGAGATCTTTCGGAATTATCGGGAACGGATGTATATATGCTGTCCGAGGATTTTACAAGAATTCTGCTGGAGCATAAAGCAAAGGAAATGCGTCTGATAGATCAAAGCAACAAAGTTTTCTTTGAGGATACGGACTGCCTTATCACCAGATTTTTCATGGGCTTTCTGGAAGATGAAAATATAGAGAAGAATGAGCGTCTTGCGGAAGCAATAGCTGCTCTCAATTCTTATGATCTTATACTTTATTTAGAGCCTGATGTGGAATGGGTTCAGGACGGAGACAGAAGTGAAGTGATCGCTGCCGACAGAAAGAAATACGGCGATATGATCAAAGAACTGTATACAAAATACGGATTTAATTATGTAACGATAAGTGGTGACTATAACAGCAGATTCGATCAGGCAGTTAAATATGTGAAGGAACTGCTGGCAGGAAGTAAATATTTAAAGCGAGACGGAGTATGATGAATCTCCGTTGGAAAAGGAAGAGGATATAAGTAGAAATGATACATGAAAATAAAATAGAATTTGATGAGATAAAGGAGAACAAGTCCGGTGAGAAGAAGCATCCGGAAGTAGAACTTATTCCCGCGAAGGAAGAGGAGCTTGAACTGCTTCACAAGATGCAGATCGAAAGCTTCATGCCGCTATACGAGAAATATCATGATGACGGCTCTCCGGCTATAGAATCTATAGAAAGGATCAGAAGGAGAGCGGCGGTTCAGAACAGGAAATACTACTTTATTGTAAAAGATGGTGAGCGTGTCGGAGTGATAAATATCGGACATAATGATCCGAATGAGAAGAAGGTTTCCTTCATAAGTCCGCTCTTTGTACTTCCGAAATATCAGAACCTGGGAATCGGATATGCGGCGATTCAAAAAGCTTTTGAAATCAGTCCCGAAGTAACAACCTGGAAGCTTGAGACCATTTTACAGGAAAAAGGTAACTGCCATCTGTATGAGAAATGCGGCTTCAAAAGAGTCGGGGATGAAAATATCATTAATGATAAAATGACACTCATTTTATACGAGTTACATCTTTCAGATAATGCATAGTGAATTTACAAATAAACAAACCAAGAGTTAAAAAGGAGCATTCCTGTAATTCATAAATAGTGTCAATTGAACAGAAAGAGACCTAGCGTTAAGATTTAGGTGTTCATCTTGGCGGATGAAAAAACATCAAATCAAACCGGAGGTCTCATATGAATTATACA
>Ga0256404_1011144_pt1 | contig 12153 bp, 14 predicted proteins | sample RumenRJG_01DNA_FD_185990 | JGI IMG/M metagenome (GOLD analysis project Ga0256404, IMG submission 185990) | Bovine rumen microbial communities from Lethbridge, Alberta, Canada - RJG_01 | ecosystem: Host-associated > Mammals > Digestive system > Stomach > Rumen | place: Canada: Alberta | collected... | reverse complement strand
GGAGACCGTTTCTGTTCCCACATACGGCTTCAGAAGGAAGTAAAGCAGCACGGCGACGCCCATAGCTGCTATAGAAAAAAAGAACTGTCTGAGTGACAGTCCGAAAAACATGGATTCCGTATAGTTGCGGATCTCGCGGTTTATCTTTACTTCCATAGTCATCTCTCCATTTCTCTGCGGCGCTCCGCGTCAGCCGCCACAGACAGTTCCTGTGTATCCGCGCGGAACCGCAGCACCCTGCTGCAGAGCAGATCCTGAGGGCTGACTTCGTTATCGTTGATTTCTTTGACCATCTTCGCAAGCTCCATAGGGGTCATCTGCCCGTTATCTGGCATGATCAGAACCTCGTGAATGGAACTCGGCAGGACGAAATAGTCCTTGCCGACGATTTCTCCGATCTTTTCCTTCATGCCCGGATAGAAGAGCGCTGACGCGCCGAGGCGTCCGTCTTCGGTCGTCAGGACCAGCAGCGTATCATCCGGCGCGTCTCCGCCCGTCAGATAATTCTCCGGTTCCATGCCGGTCATAGATCCGAACAGCATATCCTGTATGGCGCAGAGCTTCGGATGACTCTGTGACACAGAGCGCTTCATCGCGTCCTCAAGGATAACTTCGGGGTTGGTGTCCGCAAGACCGGAAGCAAGCTTCGCAGGGACATTGGCGATCCCGCCGTCTGCGATCTCTTCAGGCAGTTCCATATAGGCGACAAGGGCCAGTCCGCAGCCGACAGGTTCGTATACGCTGTTCTGCAGCGTTTCAGGGTTTCTTTTGATATCCATCAGCCTTACGCGTAGACTGTCCCGGATATCCTCATAGCTTTGTATTCTGTAGGTATTCATAGTAATTCCTTCCTTCCATTAAAGTCCCATCATTTCTCTGACAATACGGTCCGCCATCTTAACCGAGCCGACCAGGATCAGCATGTTGAAGATGAGTTCGCCGATATAGCTCCAGACCATTGACGCCGCCGTAGCGGTCGTATCTACAACAGGCGGGCTGGATGCGAAAACAGAGAAGATGATGCACGCCAGCACGATAATCGCACCTTCCAGGCAGACGCCCGCATAGCTCTTGAGAAAGCTCTTGCCGACATTCTGCGTAGGCTCTCCGGCAAACGTGGAGAGCGGCACCGGCGCGATGGCGGTATACATATAAAGTTTGAAAAACCTGCCGTAAACGCTGAGGATCATGATAAAGCTCAGCACCCATACGAACAGACCGCCGATCAGCGTTACTGCCCAGAGCGGGATACTCTCAAAGAATCCGCAGTCCTCAATCGCTGTGACGATTTCAGTTGGCAGCATGGTGGTCGTGGCCGTACCGAACCCCGCTGAGTTCATGATGGTGCTGATGACGCCCTGTATGACGCTCAGGAAAGCCATCATCAATTCGAGACCGTAAGTGATCACGCCTTTTGCGATAGCAAAGCGGATAAACAGTTTGACTGCGTGTTCGGGCTTCTTCACTTCTGCAAAGCTCCAATAAAGAGCATTTCATAAGAAAAGCACCCGGGATCGACTCCTGAGCGCCATTTCTTTTTCAGTTGGTAATGAGATCATTTGCCCCGCGCCATATGCCAGGCTTCACCTGACGGATGAAGATAGCGTGACGCGCTGAAAGAATGATCTGAAGCGAACCCGCCGAAGCGGTAGATGATCTTGACCGTCTGCCGGACTTCGCCGTCCAGATCCTCCCGGTTCGACACCTCGATTCGTTCGATGATTCTGTTCAGCAGCTCCGCGTCCAGCTCTTGCAGCTCTGTCAGCTTGGCCATTTCCTCTGCCCACCGGAGCGCGTTCAGCTCCGCGTCCTTGTGGTTCTTCAGAGCTTTTTCAAGCTGTTCTATCTGAGAGAGAAGCTGATCCTGCTCTGTCTGGTACTTCTGCATCAGGCGTTCCTGATTCAGCGGCGTGATCCTGCCCTCCAGAGCATCCTCGTATAGACGGTCGAAGAGCTGCGTCACATCGTCATAACGCTTCCGGGCCTTCTTCAGCTTCATCTCGGTCTGACTGGCCTCGCCGCTGTTGGAGGCATAGAAGCTGTCCATAGCCTTTTGGATCGCCTTGTCTTTGTCCGCAAAAGCCATTGAAGCCATTTCGCGGATATCGGCAAGCACAGCGTCATAGAGATCGTCATAGAAGATCCTGTGATCCGCGCACGCCTTGGTGTTAGCCGCATACGTTCCGCAGACAAAGATCTTGACGCGGGATCTCGTCCAGTACCGCTGGCTCATGGCCTTGCCGCAGTCAGCGCACTTGATGAGTCCGGAGAAGATGGAAACATTACCGCTGCAGTCCGCTCTTTTGCGGCTGAGGATCATATCGTTTGCCTGGTCGAAGTCTTCCTGAGAGACGAGCGCCTCATGCGTTCCATCCACCTTGACCTGATCCTTCTTGGCGTTCTTCTTGCAGATCCCGGCCTTGAACACGGTCTCTGTCTTGCACATGACCGTGCTACCGAGATAGAGAGGATTGCTGACGATGTTCCGGATCACGGTGTGAGACCACTCATATTTCTTTTCAGGATGTCCTTCAAAGCGGTCGGAATAGTCCTTTTCGCCTCTGGAGTGCAGCCACCACGACGGGCAAGGCACTTGCTCGTCCCGAAAGATGGTGACGATCCGATGAGGCCCGTTCCCGGCAAGGACAAGCTCAAAGATGCGCTGAACGATCCACGCCGTTTCCTCGTCTACGATGAGCTTGTTCCTGTTGTCGGGAGACTTCCGGTAACCGATGGGATTGAACGAAGACCGGTATAACCCGGCCTTCGCTCTGGCCCTGATGGACGACTTGATCTTTCTGGAATTATCGCGGCTGTAGAACTCGTTCATCACGTTCTTGATCGCGGCGATATCGTTGTTCTTGTTGGCAGTATCCACGTTGTCGTTCACGGCAATATACCGGACTCCCTTCATGGGAAAGTAGATCTCCGTGTAGTGACCGACCTGAAGATGATCTCTGCCCAGGCGGGAGAGATCCTTCGTGATTACGATATCGATCTTCCCGGCCTCGATGTCCGAGACCATTCTCTGGAAATCCGGACGGTCGAAATAGAGGCCGCTCCAGCCATCGTCCACGTATACGCCGACAACGATGAAACCGCGCTCCGCAGCGTATTGAGAGAGCATGGCTTTCTGCGTCTTGATGCTTTCGCTGTCGCCCTGCTTCTCATCGTCTTTTGAGAGCCTGCAGTACAGCGCTGTTCTTACTCCGTTCATATGGCATCCTCCTTGAAACTGTCCTGTTCGGGAACACCGTTAGTGTACTCAGGCTCATTTACACCATCAAATGTGTCTACAGAGGACAGGCGTTCCTTCATGCGATCCACAAGGAGAGATACAAAAAGATCCTGAGCTGAAATGTCGCCGTGACATTCTCTCAGGATCTCGATCATGGGCCTGGTTTTCTTTACGCTCAATAGAATCCCTCCCTTACCTCGCATCGCGGTCTCGGCGCTGCCTCTCCAGCATTTTGGAATAGTAATCAAGCGCCTTGACGATGATCTCACGCATCTTGTCCGGAGATGTGTCCGGTCTGAAAAAGCTCCGGATGCTGTCTGTCGGCAGCTTCAGGTATTCGACCTGATTGCCCTTGATCTCGGACAGGACGCTGAAGATCCTGTCGCTGTCCAGAATCCCTTCTTCAGACAGCTTCCTCATTTTTACCGACTGAGAATACGATGGCGTGACCTCATCGGACTGATAGAATTCAACGACATCACGCTGCTGAACCGGTGTGAGATAGGAGAGCTCCACAGCCGGTGTGAGAGCGATCTTGCCCTGATCCACCAGTTCAAGCAGAGCAGGATCAAGCCCTGTCAGCCGGATATATCGCTGGATCTGCGTCTCGCTGACTCCTGCAGCCTCCGCGACCACCGCTCTGGACGACTTCTGTCCAAGCTGGACAGAAGTTCTTCCCTGATGCTTCAGAGCCTCGACCTTCATCTTGTAAGCAAACGCTTTCTCAGACGGTAAAAGGCCTTCTCTGTGCATGTTGGAATCGACCATAAAAATAACAGCCTGATCTCGATCAAGCTGCCTCTCGATGGCCGGGATCGTTTCGATCCCAAGTCTTTTGCAGGCTTCGACTCTTCTGTGACCGCTGAGGATCTCATAACCGATCGCGACCTGCGGTCTTACTACGATAGGAACGAGGACGCCGCTGTCCTCGATGCTCTGGATGAGCATATCCATCTCCGGGCCTTCCTTGATCTTGAACGGATTGCCACGGAAGGGATTGCACTCCGATACCTTGATTTCTCTGATCTCCATTTATCTTTCCTCCCTGTAATTCCTGTTTCTCTGTCTCCGGGCTTCCTGTTCCCGGCGCTTCATTTCCTCCAGAAGATCCGGAGGGATACGGTCGATGACGCGCTGAAGCTCTTTCTGTTTCCAGCTCAGATCCCGGATCTTCTCGTCACGCTCGAAGATCGCGTCCTCCAGTTCCTCTTTCTTTCCGTACCAGTACTTCGAGGATTTCTGCTCCTTGGCAACGTCCTCTTTGAGCTGGTCGATATAAGAATCGACCTGTGTGATCTGCTGCTTCATCTTCGCCATCTCCGGAGCATACCGGCTCAATAGTTCAAGGACTTCAGCTTTCTTCTCCTTGGAATGGATCAGCCCGATGCTGTTCACGGCGCGCTCGATCTCTTCATAGTGCTCATAGAGATTGGCGGCGTTCTTGAACAGATAAGGCGGGATATGCTTCCGCTTCGTGACCCTCACCGGGATGCCTCTCGATAGCTCCGGATATTTCTCATGGATGTGTTCATAGAATCGGTCCTGCCATTCGACCATGCCCTTCGGCCCGCCGATGATCTGCTTTGAGCTGAGCCTTCCGTCCTTTGTGATCGGAACGAAAGTCAAGTGCATATGAGGATTCCTTTCATCCATGTGAACCACCGCCGACAGGATGTTCTTCTCGCCGAAATTGGAGACAAAAAAAGCGTGAGCATATTCGAAATACTCACGCTGCTGCTTCGTATTCAGTTTTCCGATCCAGTCCGGCGAGGCCGTGACCAGACAGTCCTGCATGACCACGCTGTCCTTCCTGCGCTTCGCCCCGACCTCATCGATCCTGTTCAGGATCATCTGCCGGTACTGACCGCTCGGTTCGGTCAGATGGTAGTTCAGATGGGATCTGCTTTGATCGATATCCGGATTGCTCTTGTACTGTTCTTTCAGCCGTTCGTGATGCTTGTTCAATCGCCCGACTGCGGCGATCTTGCATTTGTTGATCCGCATGATAGCGTAACTCGCCATTTCGATTTCTCCTTTCGCTGTTCGTTGTGGAAGGAAGTAAGAAGTTCGAATGTGTCGTTCCGTCCATCCTTCCTGCAAGGCGCTGCGCGGGGCTGTACACAGCTAAGCGCCTCTGTCGCATCCTCACGCCCGAACATTCGCCGCTCCGCGCGGCTCATCTTCAGGCGCTCGATGCTGCTGTCCGTGATGTTTCCGCTCGCCATCCCGGCGCTCGCGGAAAATCACTGCCAGCCGGAACCGGTTTCCCTGAAATCCGGTTCCGCGGCGCATAGCAGTGTAACCCACTACACCTTGCAAGCAAGGAGTGGGCCAGAGCGTTCCCCTCTGGACTCCCCCCTGAGAGCTTCGCCGCCTGTCCTTTTTCGTGTTCCGCACACTCAAAAGGGCAGCGCCGCTTCGCTCTTCGGCAAAGACCAAAACCATTGGCGGCCCTGTTTCACAGAACGAGCGCCGACCAATGCCTTTGCCTTCTTTGCCGTGCTCTCGCTGAGGCCTCCGGCCTTGAGCTGTTCCATCACCTCCGTCTGGAGGCGAGGAACACCGTCAGCGAGAAGAACGGAGATCAGCTCCTTGGCTTTCTGGAGCTGCTCATCCGGACGGCCGATCCCGGCATAGATATTGCCGAGAACCTCGTCCGCCGTTTTCGCGGTCTCTTCAAGCCAGCTGATCTCACCGTCACCGACTGAAAAAAGGATGGCGTTCCCAGTCGGAGCAAGATTGCTCTTGACCTGACACAGTATCCTTTCATCCGGTCTTTCCTTATCCGTTCTTGCCACCATCAGAACGCTGCGCGCCGCGGCCGGGATATCGACCGTGCCTACGGTTCGGTTGATTGCTTTCTGACCGGCAGCTTTGTTCATGTGGTGGACGATCACGATGGCTGCGCGATTTCTCTGGGCCGCATCGATCAGCGGTCTCATCTGTCTGCGCACCTCGTTCGCCGAGTTGATGGACGTCTGCTCTCCGATATACGCCGACAGCGGATCGAGAATGACCAGCCTCGCTCCGGTATCCTCCAAGGCGTGAACCAGCCGGGGATCTGAGAAGCTGAGATACTGTTCCTTTTCGTCAATGAAGAGCAGTTTTTCCGGGTCTCCACCTGCCTTGATAAAGCGCGGAACGATGGTATCGTCCGCGTCATCCTCGGAAGACTGATATATCACGCTGATCGGCTCTTGACCTGCTCCGTCAACGAAAGGCATCGGTTCTCCCTTCGTAAGCATCGCCGCCAGCTTCAGGACGAACGTGCTCTTGCCGTCCCCGGAATCTCCCTGAATCACGGTCAGCTTGTTGTAAGGAATATACGGATACCAGAGCCATTCCACCTCTCTGGTCGTCACCTCGCTTGCTTTGGTGATCGAGTAGTCCTTGTTGTTTTGCATTCACTTTCTCCTCTCTTGGACTCATACTTTGGGCATTCGACAACGATCGCTCTGAAGCTCTGCTTGCAGTCTCGCGTGCACCGCGTACAGAGCTTGTTGTAAGTGATCCGGTTTCTCGCGTTCAGGAAGAACGCCCATTCCTCCTTACGCTTCTTGCTCATTCGGGGCATGAGCTGACCCTCCTTTCGCGATCTCTCCGGTTGGCCTTCCCGGAGGAGAATGCTGCCTGAAAAGCAGAAACGCTCAAAACCACGCCGAGCTGTACCTTCTCGGGGCGATTTTGAGCGTTTTTCTTCGTTTAGAGCCGTTGTAATCGCAAGGATGATAAATCACCTTACCACGGTCTCAAAAACGGTTTCTGCGGCTTCCTGGGCAACAAAAAAGAGCCCAACTTTTTACGGTTAGACTCTTTTGTCTTGCTCAGGGCAATGCACTAATCAGCAAAGCTCTCATTTCTCGCTATCAAGATATCTGAAATACTTCTTAACAGCAGAAGCAATCGAATCCATTTGGTTTGTTCCCAATGGAAGCTCCACAGGATCTTTAATTGCGATTCCTCGACGGGAGAACAGATACTTAAAGTTTTCGCCCTTGTCCTTTTTGTATTCGCTGTCGAACGAGAAGGAGGGATTCACCTTCTGAAACGCTTTTTCAACTCTCTGAGCACGGGAAGCACAATCAGTATAGAGCTTCGTTGCTTTTCCCGGCTCCACTTTCTCGAGCCATTGTTTGAATTCGCTTGTTTTCATTGTTGCATCTCCTCATTTGTACCCCTTAGGGGGATTAATTTTTGAAGCAGTATATCGCGATTTTTCTTTTTTAATTCACATTCCCAGATTCGAATTACTATCCAGCCGCGATTCTGAAACAGCTGAGTAATCTCGGCATCATGTTTAATGTTCCGCTCTCGTTTTTTCTTCCAGTACGATTCATTATCTTTTGGGCGGGTGTTTCTGCAGTCATGACCATGCCAAAAACAACCATCAACGAACACCGCGACTTTCTCCTCTAAAAAGACAAAATCAGGATGACCTTTTACCGGATAACCACGCCTCCAACCTTTAATCTTGTTTTCCTTGAAAACCTTAATCAGTTGGAGTTCTGTAGACTTGTTGTTATTTGACTTAACCTCACGCATTATTGCAGACCGCTTTTGCGAATCAAACACATCAGCCATAGCACTAATCCAGAATAGTTATCCAACTCTCATCGAAGTCAATGCTCTGTAGCACATCGCTCTTGCGAAGCATCGGTGGTCTTCTGATCTGAAACTTTACGGCTTCCTCCGGGACTTCAGTATGAATAGTAAACTGTGATCCGTGAGGCTGCCACGTGAAGCATGTCCGATTGTTATGGTCAAGCCCAATTAAATTGCCGTTTGAGTTAACCTCCCAATGGTAGTCTGTTGTTCTATACCTTTGCGTTTCTTCTTCAAAAAGCCTATATGAAAGAAGGTCATAGCTACGAACTAATATAGCAGTTCTCACCCGGCTATAGTGATCTGTCGCTATGTTTATACGCTCATTCCAGATATTCAAAACAGCTTCGCCTGTACGCTGAACATCTTGGTGAGGATCTGTAATCCCATAAGAATAATCGGGGGAACATCTTCCGCTTATCAGTCTGACACTGGTAGTGGCGAACGGATCGTTAGCCTTGACCGTTTTCATTGACCAGCAATTTCTTCCCTTAACAACATCAGCTATTCCAACAGGGGAATCAAGATGCGTTCCATCAATAGCATCGGCAAAAGCATCTCCCCAGTCATTGCCTGAGACATCTTTTCTCCCGATATAAATCAAATATACCAGATATCCACCTATTCTATTGATAAGATCGGTTGGAAAGACGTTCAAGGGATACAGCGTCTGTGTTAGAAGCTGGGCATTGTCTCTTAATCTCGGCCTGTTATTATTCGGCATTGTTATCAACCTCCTTGGTCTCGTACGCCCTCAACGCTTTGAGCATTTCAGAAGCAACAGCGCTTATCATAGGGACTGCTACTGAATTACCTGTTTGCTTTCTAATCTTCCCATACGGTACAACTATTTTGAAACTCTCTGGGAATCCTTGGATTCTTAGGAGTTCTCGTTCCGTAGGTCTCCGCTCGTCGTTTATAAGAATATAATTTGCAGATGCACCTGCACGGAGTGCAGATGAATATGGATGTGGCGTTATTGATCCGGCAATATTCTCATGAGATATGTACGGTTTAGGATAATCTTTATCCTTTAGGCGCTCCAATCGAGAATCTCGAATCGCCTCCCGAACATAATACTTTTTATCAACATTTGTCTCTAAAATATCTGTCAAAGATTTTCTCTTTGACTCCTCAACCGGCTCTGGAAATCTAAAAGTAACATCATTAAGGAACCCCACAATGATGATTCGCTCCCGCTTTTGAGGAACTCCATAGTCCATTGCGTTAAGAACTTTCGCATATACATGATAGCCCAATGCTTCCAGATGGGTCTTAATTACCCTAAAAGTGTTCCCCCCATCATGAGCTGTAAGATTACGAACATTTTCAAGCATGAAAGCCGGTGGGCGCTTTTCTTTTAATATTCTTTCAATATCAAAGAAGAGTGTTCCGCAAGTTTCATTTGCGAAGCCTTCTTTCTTGCCTATTATCGAGAACGCCTGACACGGAAACCCACCTAGAAGAATGTCGAAGTCCGGGATATCTTTTGCGTCTATCTTTGTAATATCTCCAGATGGATGTTCGCCAAAATTGGCTTCATATGTCTTACAGGCATCCTCGTCAAATTCCGAAGAAAAAACGCAATGTCCTCCGACACTCTCAAAGCCAAGCCGAATACCACCAATGCCGGCAAACAAGTCGATGAATCTGAAATTAGTCCAGTCCACTTTGCACAATCCTCTCTTTTATGGATTTGGTTTCTGGTGCAAGCCAAGCGTCTTCAATGTCAGAATATTGGAGTCCATTTTGCTCACAGAACTCTTTAATTCTTTTCATTGCACTAAGGTTTGGCTTGCTTTTACCGTTTTCCCAACGATTAATCGTTGCCACAGACACATGAATGGTCTTTGCAAACGCTTCTTGTGTCATAAAAGTCTTCTGCCGGGATATTCTTAGCAATTCTGACAGTGACACGAAACCATCACCCCCTCATCAATTAAACCTAGTTATTATAACACCAACCCATCATTTTTTCAAGCGCTATTCTGTTAACATTCTTCAACGACACATTCAAACTTCTTACTTCCTTCCCTTACAGCCATATGTTCTGTAATGTAACTTCACATCAGCGAAGCTGCCGCAGGTGCGCATTACACCTATAACGAAAAAGAGCACCAGCAGTGCGTATCCGATAGCCTGCAGTGCTCCGTGAATACTTGTGATTACGGACCAGATAGAGCCGCCTTTGAAGTTTTCGGGTGACTGGGTGATGATCATCCAGATCTCAGCCAGTTTCTCGTTCCAGACTTCCAGGGCCCGTTCCAGATTCTGTACAATCCAGTTATCCGACATTCAAACACCTCCTTTCGGGACGGCTCCTTTTGACAGAGCCGTCCCTATTGAACGGATACCGGATCAGCCGACGATAAGATTCAGGATCTCTTTTGCGAAAGTGATAATGATACCGCCCGCGAGAGTCAGGAAACCGTTGGAACGCTGAGAGGGGTCATGGCTCTGGAAAGACATGCCGACCTGCACGATGCCCCAGCCGAGAATGATAAGACCGACTGCGCGGATCAGACCGAAGATGAAATCGCTGAGGTTGTTCACGACGTTGATGGGATCGCCGCCCGCCGCGAAAGCAACAGTGCCGGTGCCGAGCATCATGGCAAGGCAAAGTACGGCAGCCGCGTAGACGCGGAAACCCTTCTTGACCTTTGCGGGAGTCTCAGGCTTGTTCTTGTTTTTTCTGCTCATTTTTCTTTTCCTCCATTTTCTTTTTGAGTAATTCTTCGAACTCCTCCTCGCAGAAGAAGAGGTATTCGTCTTCACCGACAGGATCTGATTCTGCTTTCTTGAGAAGGCCTTCGTCGATCTCAAGCGTAGCGATGCTGATAAGGTCCTCGCCGTGTCGGTACGGTTCGGCACCACCGTCCGTGGTGAACCTGACGTTGGGATGCTTCGTAATGTCGTACTTCAGATCCTCAACCGGGCATTCGCCGCGAATGAACAGCAGGGCGTACTGGTTATCCAGCTTGCGAACCTCATCCGGCGTCATGAGCTCGCGGCCCGTGATCTGCCAGTTGGTGGTATAGCTGCCGTTCCTGCCTCTGGCACGACCGTAAGTATTGGTATCAATAGTCTCTTTACCGAGTAGCTTTGATACGTACTCATGAGTGGACTGCTCATTGCCGCCGAGATACAGGAACTCGTCGCAGTTGCCCACGATGGATTCCCACTGCTTTTCGAACAGAGCCTTAAGCTGCGCAAGGTTCTGGATTATGATACTGACGCTTATCTCACGCGAACGCATCGTGGAGAGCAGCTTGTCAAATTCGTCAGGCAGCGCGACGTTCGCGAACTCGTCCATACAGAAATGGACGTGAACGGGAAGCCTGCCGCCGTGGATGATATCCGCCTGGTAATAAAGCTGCTGGAACATCTGCGTATAGAGCATTCCCACGAGGAAATTGAAGGAACTGTCGTTGTCCGGGATAACAGCGAAGATTGCCGTTTTCTTTTCTCCCAGGCTCCACAGCTCCATTTCGTCGTTTTGGGTTATGCTCGCAAGGCTTTCCAGATTGAACTTTTCCAGACGTGACATCAGCGTGATCTGGATCGACTTCAGAGTCTTGCCGGAGCCGGAGTGATAGCTGCGGTAATACTTCAGCGCTATGTGTTCCGGATTCCTCATCTCAAGACGCTCGAAGAGAATATCCAGCGTGGAACGGTACGTCTCGTCATCCTCTCTGACATCACCGGCGCGGATCATGTCCATGACCATCGGAAAGTTCTGTTCCTCAGGCGGTGCCTCGTAATGCAGATAAAAAATAAGGGCCAGGAGCAGCATCGTCGCAGCCTGGTCCCAGAAAGGGTCCTGCGTCTGGGAGCCCTTTGGCGTGGTGTTCTTGAACAGGTTTGTCACCAGCCGCTGAATATCGTTATCGTTCCGAAGGTAAACGAAAGGATTGTAGCAGTGGGACCTGTCCATATTTACAAGATCCAGCACACGGATCTCGTACCCGTGCTCCTCCAGAAGAGCTCCTGTAGACGCTAAGAGCTCGCCCTTCGGGTCAAGGACGCAATAGCTGGTATTGCAGTTCATGATGTTGGGCTTGGCGAAAAAGCGGGTCTTGCCGGAGCCTGATCCGCCGCATACCAGCGTGTTCAGATTCCGCCTGTGCTTCCGTCCGTCAAGCCCGATGGATACGTTTTGCGTAAGGATCTTGTTTTCGGTTTTCGGCGTATCGGCATACTTCCTGTTGATCCGTTCTGGCATGCCCCATTTGGCCGAACCGTGCTCTTCACGCCTTCTGTAGTTTCGTTCCGATGAGAGATATATCCCAAGGATCATTGCATAGCCGAAAAGC
>Ga0256404_1011143_pt1 | contig 12153 bp, 9 predicted proteins | sample RumenRJG_01DNA_FD_185990 | JGI IMG/M metagenome (GOLD analysis project Ga0256404, IMG submission 185990) | Bovine rumen microbial communities from Lethbridge, Alberta, Canada - RJG_01 | ecosystem: Host-associated > Mammals > Digestive system > Stomach > Rumen | place: Canada: Alberta | collected... | reverse complement strand
ACCTTTTTACTTTTTTACCCCTTCTTCCACCTGTTCGCCAGTTTTTCCGAACCGACGCTGGCGACTTTGAAAACTCTCGACGGCTTTGTGCAGGTCGTCTTCCGAGAAGTCGGGCCAGTAGGTGTCGCAGAAATAGAGTTCGGAATAGGCGATTTGCCATAGCAGATAGTTCGAAATGCGCAACTCGCCGCCCGTGCGAATGAGCAGGTCGGGGTCGGGCATAAAATTCGTCTGAAGATGCTGGGCGACGGTTTCCTCGGTGATTTCCTGAGGTGCTTGTGCCACGATTTGCCGAATGGCCTCGGCAATTTCCCAACGACTGCTATAACTCAGCGCGACAACCATCGTCATCGTCGTGTTCTGAGCCGTGTGGTCCATCGTCTCCTGCAACTTCTGCTGCACATCGTCGGGCAGTCGTTTTATATCGCCAATGACGCGGAATCGCACGTTGTGCTTCATAAAAATCTCGTCTTCGAGAGACGACAGCACCAATCCCATCAGTGCCGACACCTCATCGGCAGGACGGTTCCAGTTTTCCGTCGAAAACGTGTAGAGCGTCAGGTATTTCACGCCCATTCGCACACACTCCGCCGTGATCCGACGCACGGTTTCCACTCCAGCCTGATGGCCTGCGTTGCGCGGCAGTCCCTTTTCCTTGGCCCACCGTCCGTTGCCATCCATAATAATTGCTATATGTTCGGGTATCTTCATATTCTTTTATTCTTTCCAGCACGTCACGCACCGCGCCTTGAAACTATAGGTCAGCGTCACCAACAATGCCGAGTAACAATCCGTATTCTTGAAAGGGCCGCTCGACTTCACGTAGTAGGGGTCTTTCACGCCGTCGAGTTCGTCGCTCAGCGAGAAGTGAATGCCCCATTCCACGCCCAAATTCAGGCGGTCGGCCAGTTTATATTTCACACCAACGCCCATCGGCACATTCGCCGTAAAGACGTTTTTCGGACCTCCCGACACGTAGGTCGCGCCCACGCCTCCGAAAATGAAGGGTGTCAGCCGCTTCGCGCCGCGATAGTCGCGCCCTGTGCCGTAGGGCCAGAAATTATATTCAAAGACGCAACTGACATCGACGAGCGTGTGGCTGAAGTCGTAGTGCAGCCGACCGTCGCCGTCGGGATTCCAGATGCCGTCGTTTTGATTCGGATAGAAGGTTTCAACGTCTTTCGACGAACCTTTCAATTTGCCCCACGAACCCGTGAATTTCAGTCCGGCGTGGGGATTGAAGAGCGTGCGGAACACGCCTGTGGCCATCGGCTGCAACTCCTTCGTCAGATTGCCGTTGAAGTCACCCAAATAGCCTGTCAGACCGGCTCCTGCACCGATTTCCATCATATATTCGGGGTCGCTTTGGGCGTGGGAAGTCGTGGTGAAACTGAAAAGCATCACCGCCACGATGAATTTCATCGCTTTACGCTGCCCGATCGCCTTCACAACCTTCATTTTTCTTCCCATTTCATCTTGTTCAGATATCCGCGCCACGCTGTTCCACTGGCCTCGTCGATGAGCCAGAGGTTCTTGTCGTCGTCGGCCACGAGGGCGTAAGTTCCTTCAGCCGTGAAGCCGCTGGGGAAAACGATGCTCGCCGAGCGATGCCACGTCAGTCCGTTGTCTTCGCTCACGTAGAAATGCTTGTAGGGCTGCAGGGTGCAGGCTCCGAGACCTGCTCCGCCAATCGCCACGAGCCAATCGCCGTAAACGGCGACCTGCAAATTTTTCATTCGCGGCAACTGATAGCGGTTGCTCGACGCTGGCGTATAGAAGAACCAAGGCTGATTCAGCGCGTCGGGATCGACGATTTTGCACCAAACCATCGCCGTCGTGTCCGACGGATGGGTTTCGACGCTTCGATTGCCCACGAGCACTTTCCGAAGTGCGTCGGCATTCGTCTTCAACGGCATCGAAACGAGGTTCAAATCGCTCGTCGGAAGCCATTCGGCAGCCGTGTCGAGGGCATCGCCGCCAATCACACTGCTCACGTCGGTTGGCTGCGTGCGCTGAGCCAGCAGGGCAGCCTTTTCGTCGGCGGTCAGCATCATCTGCTTCCAACGGAAAATGTTGCCGTTCTGCTTGTGCGCCCGAACCTCGACCATATACTTCCGATAGGTCGTTCCCGACTGGTTATACACGCGAAATTCCACGGGATTCGTGAAGTCGATCGAGTCGGTCGTCGAATAAACCTTCAAACTGTCGCGTTGTCCGTCTTTCGTGCGAAGATTCAGCACCAAAGAGCCCGAATTTTTCGTCGAAGCCGTGAAAATCACCTTCGACACATCGGTGCCGACGGGCAGCGAATCGACGTTATAGACCAAACCCTTCTGCTGGTCGATGGTGAAGGCATAGGCGGCGCCCAACACCGTCGATGAGTAGGTGCTGTCCTCGCCCGACGAACTCGTCGTGTGCAGGATGCGCTTCAGCGTTCCCAACTTGAACGAGGTCAGTGCCGTGTCGTGATAATAAACCTGTTCCTCGTCATCGTTGTTCTTCAGACACGACGACAAGGCCAAAAGCAATAAGGCCGAAAGCCACAAACTCTTATTCATCGAAAAGTCCTTTTTTTCAGTTTAACGTCAGCAAATGCCTTTCTTGGGTCGCTTTGACCCGGCAAATTGCGTTTCAGCCTGCAAATTTACGCAGAAAAACGCAAAAACACATATTTTTTCGCGTTTTATTATGCAAAATATTCAATAATAAAGACTTTTTAATGCTTTGAAAAGCAAAACTGGCATCCGTCACGGACACCAGTTTCGACTTTTAGATTCCCAAAAGAGAATCTAAACAACATAATCTTTACCTTAAATCTATCAAACTACTAACCTAATGAAAACCTTTAAAACGATGTATTCTCACGAACACGGGTGCAAAGGTAGAGGGTTTTTCGATTGTGGCAATGAATCTTGTCGAAATTTTCTCGAAAAGGCCGTTTTTATTGACGCAAATCAATGTTTGTCCTCATTTTTCATCAGGAAAATAGCATTTTTGGTCATTTCTGCCCTACTCCAAAATCTTGATGGCGACGGACTTGAGTTGCTGCCATCCGGCGCGGTCGGTGACGCGAATCATGAAATGATAGTCGCCGGGCGTGGCGTCGGCAGGGATTTTCAGGTCGTTGCGAGCCACGAAGCGCTTCACTTGGTAGGGAATTTCATACGTGAATGTCGCATTCCACGGGGTTCCCTCGTCGTGGTGGTCGTCGCCATGTTCGTCGTCGTCACATTCATGGTCGTGGTCGCCCTCGGTGCTGTGGCTGTGGTGGTCGAAATTGTTGTGGATTTCGAGGGCATAGCCGCCCAGTCCGCTGTTGTCAGTGAACACGTAGTTGAAAGCGATGACCTCGCCACGATGGTAGGTCTGGCAGTTGATGGGATTGGCGGTGATGCCTTCGTCGGTAATGACGGGCGGTGTCATGTCGCGGGGGTCATCGCCTGTTTTTTCACAGGCCGTGAATGCAATGGCGGCTGCACTGATTAGAGCCAGCGTAAGGCTCAAAAATGTCATTTTTTTCATATCGTTTTTATTTTTAAAATTTTATTTTTTCATTCTTTCAATTTTTCAAAATTCCATTCCGATCATCAGCGACACATTCCGCCCGGGTTCGGGCACGTCGATGAGTCGATAATAACTGGTGTGGTCGTAATAGCGACGATTCAGCAGGTTGTCGGCGTGAAGGGTCAGTTTCAACGTCTTGTTGCGCAACGAAAAGTCTTTTCCAGCCGAGAAATTCAGCGTCCAATAGCCTGCCGTGGGCTTTTCGGGCGGAACGATTTCGTTTTGCGCGCCTACGACGTGCGCGTTCAACTTGAAAAATCCCTCGCCGTGCCAGTCGTACGAATATTTCACGTCGGCATCGACCGACCAAGGTGTCGAAAATGGCAGCGTAAAGCCTTTTTTCTCGCCCGAGCGTTGTCGTGCATAGAGATATTCGCCCTTCAACTCGGTTTCCCAATGACGATTCATCCGCCAACTGGCCTGCGCCTCAACGCCGTAGCGAAGCACTCGAGCCTGGGTGTAGTGGTAGAGTTGCAGTCCCTCGACGAAGGTGGGCGTGGGGTTCAGGTAGATGTAGTTCGGGAAATAATTGAGATATGGATCGACTTGCACGCAGAAGATTTCGTTGTCCCAATGGATGCCGACATCGACCTGATACGACTCCTCGGGATCGAGTTCAGCATTGCCTCGCTCGTAGCGGAAAATGTGGTAGTTCACACCATTGGCACCGAGTTCTTTCGGGATGGGAACGCGGAAACTCTTTCCGACATTGGCCTTCACCACCCAGTAGCCCGTGGCGTAGTTGATGCCTGCCGACCACGTGATGCTGTTGAAATGGCGATGAAGCCTTGCCGAGCGCTGCAAATAGGCCGAATCGGTGTCGGAAATCGGCGTTTGATACCAATCGTGATAACTCTGAATCTCCGTCTGGGCGTGGTCGTAGCGCACTCCGGCGTTCAGTTTCAGATGTTCGCAGACGGTAAAACGGTCGAAAGCATAGGCTCCGAGGCTCAGCGTCTCGAAATCGGGAATAATAAAACCCCATCCACTGCGCCGGTTGTGCTGATATTCGGCACTCGCACCAACGTTCAGTTCGTGGCGTTCGCCGAGTTGCTGGCTCAAACTAAGAATCGCCGTCCACGTGCTTTTGTCGAATCGTCGTTCCAAAGTGCCGTCGGGCGTAGGCATATAGCCGTGGCTGATGGGTTCGGAATGTTCTTCGCGCAGGTTGCGCTGGTAAGCCAGATTCGCCTTCGCGGTGGTCTTTTCTGTGTGCCAGACGGTGTGACTCGTGACTTTCAGATGGTTCACCCACTGATACGGCAGGTCGATGTCGCGCCGCGAACGGTCGTAGTCGATGTCGGACAGCCGCACCTCCAAACCGTGGGCATTGGCGAAAAATCCACTCTTCGAATAACTGTCGGAAATGCGCACATCGGTGTGGAAATGGTAGCCGGCATAGCCGAACATCACGCTGCCGTCGCGTTCCAGACCGGCGGTGTTGCGCAGTCGCTGGTCTTTCAGACGGATGTAGTACGAATAATATTGTATGCTGTCCGTCGGCACGCGATAGTCGGCATAGTCGATGAGCGTGGCGTTGGCACGGTAGAAAAAACGACCGTGGCGACCGCCAACTTTCGCCGAAAGGCCGATTTGCTCGTTGTTTGTGCGACCGAACAGTTGCACGGCACCGCTGAACGGCTCCGTCGGAACGTGGTTGGTGTAAAGATTGAGCACGCCGCCGATGGCATCGCTGCCGTAGAGCAATGCCGCGGGACCTTTGATGACCTCGGCGCGATCGACGGCAAACTGGTCGATTTCCAATCCGTGGTCGTCGCCCCACTGCTGTCCCTCGTGCTTGATGCCATCTTCGCTGACAGCCATTCGGTTAAAACCAAGTCCGCGAATTGTGGGCTTCGACTGCCCCGACCCGATGCTCATAGCCTTCACACCCGGAATGCTTTCGAGCGTCTGCATCAGACTGCCGGCGAAATGTTGTTGAAGGTAGTCGTGGCTAACCTGTACTGACGACTGCGATGAACGCATCTGATAGTCGCGTTGCCGCTGTCCCTTCACCGTCACGTTTTGAAGCGTTACGGTGGTGTCGGGCGGACTCACAACCGTCAGCATGGCAGCCAAAAATAAATTGATCATGCTGAATGTCTATTTGAAAAAACAATAATTAGGGAAATAATTGATTTCTCAAACGACAGGAGGGGCTCTCGGCACGAGAACGCCGCAAATTCGGTGGGTTCGACGGTTGATTTGGATGCTGAAAAGCGGTGAAACTCTTCGAAAACAATGGAAGATTGCCACAACGGCGGTCAACAGAATCGGCAGCGAAAGAAATTCGCAGAGCAGACATTGGTGCATCGGCAAGGTCTGTTGCCCGAAATGTCCGCCACAATGGTGATCGACGCAGGCTTCGCAACTGTTTTGCGTGCCCGTCGGAGTTTCATGAACATGGAGCGACGACAAAAACAGCATTGGCAGAAACACTGCCAACAGCACCCAAGAGGCTATGTGTCTTCTCGTTTCCATATTCCATTTCAATTTTTCGGCGCAAAATTACAGATATTTGCGTGAAGTTCAAAATAAAATGCAAATATTATTACGTTTTTTATTCTTTTTTAGTACCTTTGCAAACGTAAAAACGATTTTGACGGGAACACGATGCGATTCAACTACGACGTCATCATCATCGGAGGCGGTCACGCGGGATGCGAGGCGGCCACCGCTGCGGCACGCATGGGCGCGAAAACTTGTCTGATTACGATGGACATGAACAAAATTGCGCAAATGTCGTGCAATCCGGCTGTGGGTGGAATCGCTAAAGGCCAGATTGTCAGGGAGTTAGATGCACTCGGCGGCGAAATGGGTCGCGTCACCGATGCCACGACTATCCAGTTTCGGATGCTGAATCGGGGCAAGGGGCCGGCAGTGTGGAGTCCGCGAGCGCAGTGCGACCGCGAAAAATTCATCACGAAATGGCGTGAAACGCTCGATGGAATCGATGGTTTGGACATTTGGCAAGACCAAGTTGAAGAATTGCTCGTGGAACCTTTTGGTCACGAGAATGGCGACGGTTGTCGCGGCACAGCAGTGGGTGTTCGGACGATTTGGGGCGTGGAATTTCACGCGAAAAGCATCGTTGTCACCGCTGGAACCTTCCTCAACGGCTTGCTGCATGTGGGTCGGCGGATGGTGCCGGGCGGTCGGATGGCCGAGCCTGCCGTCACTCGCTTCACCGAGAGCATCACGCGCTGGGGCATCCGCTCCGACCGAATGAAAACGGGAACGCCCGTGCGCATCGACCGCCGTAGCGTCGATTTCAGCCTACTCGAAGAACAACCCGGCGAGAATGATTTCCACCAGTTTTCCTATATGAAAAAAAACGCGGTGGAATCGGCAGAAATCGACACTCGCACACTGCCGCAATTGTCGTGTTGGCTGTTGAACACCAATGCCAACGTTCACGACATTCTGCGCACGGGACTCGACGATTCACCTTTATATAATGGGCAGATTCAGAGCATCGGACCGCGCTATTGTCCGTCGATTGAAACGAAACTCGTCACCTTCCCCGACCGCGACCAGCATCCGCTCTTCCTCGAACCAGAGGGAATTGACACGAACGAGATGTATTTGAACGGTTTTTCGTCGAGTATGCCGATTGACATTCAACTCGAAGCGTTGCGCCAGATTCCTGCGCTTCGCGATGTGAAAATCTACCGTCCGGGCTATGCCATCGAATACGATTTTTTCGACCCGACACAGCTCTATCACTCGATGGAATCGAAGGTTTTAAGTGGACTTTTCTTTGCCGGGCAAGTCAATGGCACGACAGGCTACGAAGAGGCCGCCGGACAGGGTTTGATGGCAGGTGTGAACGCCGCCTTGCACAGCCAATCCACCACCCACACTCCACACTCCACACTCCACACTCCACAATTCACCCTCGCTCGCGACGAAGCCTACATCGGCGTTCTCATCGACGATTTGGTGACGAAAGGCGTTGATGAACCCTACCGAATGTTCACCTCGCGTGCCGAATATCGGATTTTGTTGCGTCAAGACGATGCCGATGCCCGACTGACAGAGCGTTCTTACGAACTCGGACTGGCGTCGCGTGAACGATACGATTGGTGGTTGGAAAAGAAGGAAAACATCGAAAAAATCGTGCATTTCTGCGAAAATACACCCGTAAAACCTCGCGACATCAACAGTGCGCTGGAAAATCTCGGCACTACCCCACTCCAATTCGGCTGCAAAATCGCCGATCTCATCGCGCGTCCGCAACTTTCCGTCGCGAAACTCGCCGAGGTCATTCCCGAACTGAAAACCGGGATTCTTTCGCCGAAAAATCGACGCGAAGAAATCGCTGAGGCCGCTGAAATCAAAATCAAATACAAAGGTTATATCGAGCGTGAAAAACTCGTGGCCGAAAAGATGCATCGGCTGGAAAACATCCGCATCAAAGACCGATTTAAGTACGCTGAACTCCACGAAATTTCCACCGAGGCACGACAAAAACTCGAACGAATCAATCCTGAAACGCTGGCACAAGCAAGTCGAATTCCAGGCGTGTCGCCCTCGGACATCAACGTGCTACTGGTGCTTCTGGGACGTTAGGTTTCACGTGAAACAATTTGATGGGGAGTAAGGAGTTGGGGAGTAAAGGAGTAAAATAATAAATGAAAACATAGTAAAATATAAATTGAAAAAAGTATGAACAACCAAATTTTGATTGACAACCTGCGTTGCATTCCTGATTTCCCGAAAAAAGGAATCAATTTCCGCGACGTGACAACACTTTACAAAAATGCCGAGTGTGTGAAAATTATGCTCGACGAACTGTATGAAATCTACAAAGACAAGGGCATCACGAAAATTGTCGGTATCGAAAGCCGTGGTTTTGTGATGGGCTCGGCCCTCGCTGCCCGCTTGGGTTGTGGCATCGTTCTGGCTCGTAAACCGGGGAAATTGCCCGGAACGGTCATCAAGGAACAATTTTCGAAAGAATACGGTGTTGATACCGTCGAAATGCACATCGATTCGATTACACCCGACGATGTCGTACTGATTCACGACGACTTGTTGGCGACCGGCGGAACGGCCAAAGCCACGTGGAAATTGGTGAACCACTTCCATCCGAAGAAAATCTATATGAATTTCATCATCGAAATTCACGACGAAGGACTGCACGGGCGTGACCTGTTCGAAGGTATCGACCTCACGACGTTGATGGTTGTCTAAAATTTTGTTGCGTCATAAAACCGAAACAAAATGTTTCACGTGAAACGCAATTCTTGAGAACCGGCCAATACAAAGGGTCTGCGCGATGACGAAAGAAGAAAACGAGAAACGATTGGCACATCTGAAAACGATTGTGCAACGGTTGCCAGAGAAACCTGGCAGCTATCAATTCTATGACCGCGAACAGACGATTATCTATGTCGGTAAGGCCAAGAATCTGAAAAATCGCGTTTCGTCGTATTTCCACAAGGAGGTCGATCGCTTTAAGACAAAAGTGCTGGTCAGCAAGATTTGGGACATTTCCTATACGGTTGTCAATTCGGAAGAGGACGCGCTATTGTTGGAAAATGCGCTCATCAAAAAATACAATCCGCGCTACAACGTCCTGCTGAAAGACGGGAAAACCTATCCAAGCATTTGCGTGACGAAAGAATACCTTCCGCGAATTTTCAAGACGCGAACCATCAATAAAAAGGTGGGAACGTTTTTCGGACCGTATTCGCACATCGGGAGTATGTATGCGATTCTCGAACTCATCAAAAAACTCTATAAACCGCGAACTTGTCGGCTTCCGATGACGAAAGAGGGCATTGAACAAGGAAAATACAAACCTTGTCTGGAATTTCACATTCATAATTGCGATGCACCGTGTATCGGGAAACAAAATCACGATGAATACGTGGAAAATATCGCTCAGGCAAAAGAAATTCTGAAGGGCAACACACGTGATTTAAGCAAGAAAATCTACGAGGAAATGATGAGAAAGGCGGAAAAATTGCGCTTTGAAGAGGCGGAAGAATTGAAGAAAAAGTACGTTCTCATCGAGAATTTCTGCGCAAAAAGCGAAATCGTCAGCTACACAATCCAAGATGTCGATGTCTTCACGATTACCGATGACGACGCGAATAAAAACGCTTTTATCAATTATATTCACGTCAAAAACGGCACTATTAACCAGAGTTTTACCTACGAATACAAGCGAAAACTCGATGAAACCGACGAAGAATTGCTTTTGACAGCGATTCCCGAAATTCGAGAGCGGTTCAAATCGACGGCGAAAGAGGTAATTGTTCCGTTTGAACTGTCGTGGCAATTGCCCGATGCGGAATGGTTTACGCCGCAACGAGGTGACAAAAAGCACCTGCTCGATTTGTCGGAGATGAACGGGAAACAATACAAGTTCGACCGATTGAAACAAGCGGAAAAACTGAATCCTGAACAAAAACAGACGCGGTTGATGAAGGAATTGCAGGCGAAACTCAAACTGCCGAAACTGCCTTACCTAATTGAATGTTTCGACAATTCCAACATTTCTGGCACTGATGCGGTGGCTGGATGTGTGGTGTTCAAGGCGATGAAACCGTCGAAAAAGGACTATCGAAAATACAACATCAAGACGGTGACAGGTCCCGACGACTACGCGTCGATGCAGGAAGTGGTGCGCCGCCGCTACAGCCGAATGATCGACGAGGGCACTACCCTACCCGACTTGATCATTACCGACGGTGGAATCGGGCAAATGTCGGTCGTGCGCGAGGTTGTCGAGGGTGAACTCGGCCTGCAAATTCTCATCGCTGGACTCGCCAAGGACAAGCGCCACCGTACCAACGAATTGCTCTTCGGAAATCCGCCGCAAGTCATTGGTTTAGAGACAAATAGCGAACTTTTCCATTTCCTCGCCCGCATTCAAGACGAGGTTCACCGTTTCGCCATCAGCTTTCATCGAGACAAACGCTCTAAACATTTGCTACACAGTGAGTTAGACGACATTCCGGGCGTTGGACCAAAGACTCGCGATCTACTTTTGAAACATTTTAAGAGCGTCAAGAAGATTAAAAGTGCTGAAATTCAAGAACTTACGGCGATTATCGGAACAAAAAAATCAACGCTCATCTACGAGCATTTTCATCAATAAAACAATATATAAAAAACCAACCTCTATACTGAAAGAGGTTGGTTTTTTACAAATTATAATAGTCAAACCTAATAAACAAAATTCCAAGAATAAGAATTTTTTGTTCTTAAATTTGTGATTTTTATCAAGTTACCATTTTCTTCAAAAAAATATTTATAAGTTGCGGCCCAATCATCTCCATCAGAATAATAGTTTTCTCCGCAATATCTACAAAGATTTTTTGGTGTTTTCCCAAATAGTCCAGCATAATGTAAGGCAACCTGCACCAATAACTCATCTTTATAAAGACCTTGACCCGCTTGTATAATTTGAAAATATTTATCATACGTCGTCATTGCATAAGAACCTAAAGAATAAAGAATAGCGGGCGTATTATTTATGTTTAATTCGTCTGAATAAGAAAAAGTTAAAGTGCTACTAACTTTATATTCAATATTTTTTTCATTCAATATTCGTGTATATAATCGCTCCGCCGTTATTAAATTACCATTTAGATACTTATAGGCCGCCATATCAACTATTATTCGTTTCTCAAAATAAATACCATAATCATTATAATATCCTTTCATTTTTACTAAATATCCATTTGTATCGTATTCGAAAAATCTTTTTTTCGCATCATTGACCCCGTAATAAACGGGAGTAATAGATTCTATATACCCTTTATTGTTCAATTCAAATAAACATAGCTGTTTCTCATTTTTATAAATAATTTTATTTTGATAATCGATTATAATATTATTTACTTTGCTTTTTTCATCTGTGTAGAGAATATCATTTAATTGATTTTTTGAATTATAAGACAGGAAAGCCGAAAAACTAGAAGGCTTTCCATAATCATTAACATACTCAAGGCATATCTCCTTGATTTTCTTAGATTTGGAATTGGGAAAATTCTCCTCATCATCGGAGCGACAAGAGTTTGTAAACACATTGAGCACCATCGCTAAAACAACTCCAAATAAAACATAGTTTCTTTTCATAATTAATTGATTTTCAATGATTAATATTCAAAAATAATTTCACTCTCAGAAATTCCAATGTCATTAAATTGTCTAATGACATTTCGTCTTGCAGTAGGAATTTGTTCATAGGCATTTTCCTGTAGATGGTCAATTGAACACTGTCTTATTAGCCCTCTCGCACGGCCAATCACAATTAATCCAACTGGCTTTTTCTCTCCTTTTCCCATAATTATAATCTTTTGTGCCTACCGCTCTCCCCTACTTCGGCGGTTTATATTAAAAATTCTAGAAATGAAAAGACGTGGGAGAGTGTTTTTGTCGCTTATCCCACAATCAGGCCTTCGCATTGCCCCCACAAAAGAATAAGCAACTCTACAAGCCCACGCCATAGCGTGTTATGTTTTGATAACACACTATACGTGAACGCTTCGTTGCGAAATCTTCTTTTGTGTCAAGGTTGCGAAGTTTGATCGTAGAAGATAACGTCTGAAAACGTCCTTCGAGGCCTGCCCT
>Ga0256404_1011142_pt1 | contig 12153 bp, 19 predicted proteins | sample RumenRJG_01DNA_FD_185990 | JGI IMG/M metagenome (GOLD analysis project Ga0256404, IMG submission 185990) | Bovine rumen microbial communities from Lethbridge, Alberta, Canada - RJG_01 | ecosystem: Host-associated > Mammals > Digestive system > Stomach > Rumen | place: Canada: Alberta | collected... | reverse complement strand
TGTTCTTGAGTTCTTCGCCGTCGGTGATTAACCCACAGCATTTATTTTTTGACCTGTCAAGGATGGCGGCAGGATGGCGATAACCTAAAACATTGGGGCTAAACCCATAAGAAAAATGATTGACCCATATTTCACAGAAAGATAATCGTATGACATGGTCAATGACGGAAACCGGTTGGGAGCAGATGAAAAACGACCCGGATTATGAGGCATGGGTACTTGGATATACAGTTGAAGACCGTTCCGTTCACTTTCCTTTTAAGGCAATGCATGTTAATTTTGAAAAATTTGGAGCTACTATAGAAGATTATCATGGAGAAGGATTTAATATATATACGGAAGATCCGGATATACCAAGATAATTACCAATTTTGACTTTATCGTTCCAATTTTGATAACAGCGTTAAGAAATTCAATTATGGCTTCGATAGGATAAGTAGGAGACTATATTTAGAAACGGATTATATTTGTAAAATACTAATTCATAATACGCAGCCGCTCGGACCTTTCTGGAGAGCGGTGTGGCCATGACTGATAGATTGGCTACGGAAAGGAGAAACAAATGGGAATTGGAGTAATTGGTAACTACAGTTACAACAACTATTATCAAGGGGTAAATAAGGCAAGTTCAGGACAGTCATTTGCAACTTCAATGAACACGTCAACACATATTACCCTTAAGATGACTGATGAAGATACAGGAGATAAAGCACTTACTTGTGTGGGATTTCCTAACGGAGGAAGTGCATCTGTTTATAAAGCAGATAACTATTCAGAGGCAAATCCACAGTACAGAGTGAAGTATTGGGATAACAAGGGTGAAGAAAGAGAATACTTTGTAGATCCAAGAAAGGTCAATCCATCAAATGCAAGTTATGTCGAGATGTTAGCATATTCTACTTATGCAGATATTCAGGGTGGAACAAATGATGCTGTCGGAAAGTTCCTTACAGCCGCTGAGGGTGTAAATGTTGACCGTAAATATGATTCAAGCAATATTGATACCAAGATGGACTTTAAGCCCCTTGTAAAAGAATTCATGGAAATGCAGTATAACGCAAAGAATTTACAAGGCTATTTATCTTATAAGCAGCTTTATGATTATATGGATCGATAAAGAGTATCAGTGGGGTATGTTAGAAAAAACTAGTAAACGGAATTACTTAATAAGATTACAGGTAGGTTGATTTCGATATGCAGATAACAAGAGATAATTATTCATCATATGCTAAGTTGGTACAGCAGATGGGCGGTGGTAAGCTCAGTTCAGTTGATAAATATGGCACTGACTACGGCAATTTTGCATTAAGCTTTACACCTACGGACAGACCATTTACAAAGCCTAATTGGGATGAAATTATGACAAAGCGTGATAAACCAGCTATGTCAGAGGAAGAATTTAGTGAATCAATAAAAGAGCTTGCTAGAAAAGATTTTGCAAATGGTGAGAGAAACCACGGTTCATATAGAAAGCTAGAGAAAGGAGGACTGTAATATGTCATTGACCGTACAAAACAATTACTGGCGAGAAAGCAGTATGGTAACAGAAACAAAGAGCAATCAAAGAGGGGAAAAGGTGTTTTCAGGGGAATTATCTTCAAAACAGATAAGTGAGACTGAGAAAACAGAATCGATGACACCGGAGGAGAAACTGGAAGTTTTTAAAAAGGAGTTTTATGAGGAACTTTCCAAAATTAACAACCACCGAACAGTAAGTAATATGGCGATAAATATATCAGAGGATGCTTTTAAGAAAATGAAAGAAGATCCGCAATATAAACAGCAGATTTTGAATTTAATTCAGAGAGACTGGGGGGATTCGTATGCTCCAAGAAACTGTTCCGTTCTGATTACGGTTGGAAGTTCTTTAAATGATTACCGGGCAGATTCATGGCCCGTAGGTTATGATTCAGAATTTGATGTGCGTTCAAAAAATAGTTTTTATAAAAAGACAAGTGAGAGTAAGAAGGATAAGCAGAAAGAGCTGCTAGAAGAATATTTAGAAAAACGGCAAGTAGCAAAGCGCATAGCGCAGGAGACTTTGGATAAAAAGCTTCAGAAAGAGGATGATATGAGAGAAGCTTTAAGAAAGAGCGATGCAGAAAAGGCGTATAATAAGCAAATAATATATAAATAACGAGAGTGTCTGCTAATTAGGTAGACCAGCTAGTTATAGTCAATACTTAAAGACAAAAAAATAGATATTTTTGTTTTAAGAAGTGCATAGGCAATTCTGACTGATAGAGGAATTGCAGAAACAGATAACAGCCGGAAATGGATTTCACAATATATCAAATTCAATGAGGACAATATTATGGCAATTACAGGAATCGGAAGCAACTATAACGTGTATGAAAGCACATACGTTGCGCAGAAAAATGAGGCAGCAAAGAAAGCGGAAACAAAAGAAACCGCTACGCAGACAGGTGTGACTGCAAATATTGAAAATGGAAAAGTATCGGATTACTATTCTTATTTGCAGAAGAATTATGATTGCATGTCAAAAGGAAATGTATCTATATCCAGCCAGTATTTACAGCAGTGTGCAGGAGACGGTGCAAAGGCGAAAGAACTGGAGGATTTTTTGAAAAAAATTCCGGAGCTTGAAAAGCAGGGGTACGAAGAACTGTCTGCCAGAAACAGGGCTTTAGGTGGTACGGTTACATATTATCAGCAGACATGGATGATCAATAAAGATGGCAGTATTCAAAGTACCGTATACTCTGTAACCGAAACCGGTATGACAAATGCAGAGCGAATGAAAAAGAATATGGATGAACGCTTGGAAAAGCAGAAAGAAAAGAAAGAAGAGGAAGAGAAGGTAAAAGAGCAAAAGGAAAAGAAAGCAGAGCAGGAAGAAAGAATAGAAGGAACAGCAGATGAAGTTGTTGTATCAGAAGAAAAAGAGCCTGATTTTACAGTGAAATATGTGGAGGCTGAATCAGAACTGGAGGCTGCGGCAATGGCTCAAAAAGAAAAATTAGAAGATGCTTATTATCCGAAGTTTGATCAGACGATATAGAGATAATTTGGATATAAATAAAAATAGTTGTATGAAACGGATTTCAAGTAAATATCAAGGAGGACGAAATTATGGATATTTCAAACATAGGAGCAGCCGGAGACTATCAGTACAAACCAACAGCGCAAACCAACAGCACTTTGCAGGAAGAAGTCAGAAATACGCCTGATTCTGAAAAGAAGGACTTAGGTGTTATTGTTGAGATTTCAAAAGATTCGCCTGAGGCACAGAGAATATCGGAAACAATAAGACAGAGAATAGAAGGACAGCAAAGAGGAAAGAGTACAACGAACCATAGAATTATCAGCGGAAATAGTGTAAATGGTATGGTAAGCTTTTATGGTGCAAGTGTAACTAAGGAGCAGAGTGAAAAGTTGCAAAGTGTGATTATGGACTTGGAGCAGCAGGGGTTTGTGAAGGCTTCACCTGATGCAAATGGTAACTATCAGGCTGGTGATGAAGCATTAGGTTCAACATTAGAGCCGGGAACTTATGCACAGCTTGGACTTAAAGTTTCACAACTGGCTTATGCCTGCAAAGAAATGGGCTTGTCTGACGAAGCTGCAGAGCAGATAACAAGTGCATATGGTAAACAGGCGGAAGAGAAGATTAATAAGGTAAACAGCATGATTGAGTTTGCCGCAAAGCAGGTAAAAATTGAAAGAGAGAAATTCTATCAGGAGCATGGAGCACCTGCTTACAGAGTGGGAAGCTCTTCAGCAAGGAATACGACAGGAAAAGACAGCGTGGAAGTAAATAAGGAATCAAACAGTGACATTTACAAGATGTTTGCAAATCTTGATGTAAGCAGTAAAGAAAACTTCCGAAGCAGCTTTGAATATGCTCTTGTTGGGTTCAGAAATTATTTTATTTCTGATCCGATTGAAAACTATAACGGAACAAGTCGGGAGCAGATACAGTTAGATGAACTGATAAAGCGGTTTAATAATTTTATATAAAAGAAGAAATAGCAACGGCGGGAAATAATTTGTATGCTACTCATCATGGAAGCATATACTTCTCTCTATGAGGAAATTGTACAAGGATATGAGGATGGTACAAGAGTCATCAATGTAGCAGATGAAAATAGTGAGAAGGGCTACCGGACACTGACCATGCAGGAAGAACTGGCAGATTTGGATAATGCATATGAAAGCGTGGTAAACACGACGGTTTCCATTATGGAGCAGAATGAGAAGGTTTCCGTGGCGTTCGAAAAGTATTATGCAAAGATTCAGAGTATCGGAGCAAGCAGAGCAGAACTTGCCAATGCCTACGCAGATAGAAAGGATAAAATTGAAATGGTGCCTGAAGATGCTGTGGAGAAGATGATTTCTGTAAGAGATGCATGGAAGATTGCCTATATGAGAGGTATCAGATGAAAAAGATAGCTGGAGGAATTATTACTATAATTGGACTGGTGATTGCTATTGCAGGAATTAACCAAAGAAAAAGAGTTGGAAATGCTTGATAAGGCATATGAGAAACACAGCATTTTCATGGCAACAAGTACGGAAATTTGGGCTGATATAAAAGATTTTCAACCAAAGATAACATATTATTCAAATACAGGTCAAGCAGCTACCAGCGAAACACAGACCTTTCAGTCAGGTTATAAAAAGAATGAAATCAAAAATCAGGCATATCAGGCGTTCATGTCGGCTATTAGTGGTGAAAACCGAAATATGCTGTTGCAGGAACAAGGTAACCTGAATCATTTAAAATTGAATTTGAGCATATCTTCTTCAGCGAGAACTCAGATAAATAGTATTTGGGATTACTATGCAAATCAGAAGCATTAGAAAGCAATAATATAGGAATCATTTTATTGCATTTACCAGAGCTTCAGTAGAAGATAAAAGTAATATTGTTCCATTTTTAATGTGAGAGTAAAGATTTGAAAACAAATGCCAATAAATAGAATATAAACGAAATGGATTTTGGATTATTTCTCACGGATTGAGATACTTTGAGATATAGTATGGGTATACTATATCTATTTTGGCTATTCTGTATGTCAGTTCTGACAGATATTCCCTGAATCCAAAAGAATATGAAACCGTGTGTGTACTACACATTGTTTATATGGGGTGTCTGGCATGTCTGGGCACCCTGAAAAGAAAAAGGATTTGCGTATTAGATCAAGGAGGACAAAATATGGTTTACATCAATTCGTTAGGAACAACAGAACTTTTTACAGGTGCCTATAACAAAAGGGTTGAGCAGAATAAAAGCAAGGTTGCAGCCGGGGTCCAAAGAGCAGAACACAAAGACACTATGACCGCAAAGGAATATCTCGGCAGTTCCGTTGAGATTTCAGAGGAATCAAAGGAGTTTATGGCAGGCGTGGCAGAGCGCAAGGCTGCACAGATAGCTGAAAAGGAAGCCGCAAAAGCAGCGGAAGGCGGGAATGCTTTCAATGGAACGGGAGATTTTAAGCAGCAATATCTTGTGTTGAGCGAAAATCTTTACAACAACGGTTTTTATGACAAGTTAAGTGATGAAGAAGTGCGTGATACGGAACAAATGCTGAAAGACATTACTTCCGGCATGGAGAGCATTAACGGAAGCGGACTAAATAGGAATTTCTCAACAGATATGTCACACGAAGCGGCGAAGCTGGATCTGATTTCTTCTGTAAATGCCTTGAACTATTTTGCAGACAAATATGTGCCGGAAGAAATGAGGGACTCTTTTAAGGATATTATAAAACAGTATGAAAGCTATAACAGCAAAAAAGTGGCAGCACACAAAAGCATTTATGATCTTCGTGATGAAAGTATGGCAGCTATGCCCGCTCCCAATGCGGTAAACGTAAGCGCCGCTGTGAAGAAAACACAGGAGGACACAAAGGCAAGCATGGAGATTGGGCGGGTAAAACATACCAAAGAGAAGGAGCAGGAAAACAAGGACGAATATCAGGCTCTTTTTGACAGCCTTATGCAAAAGCAGGACAGCGTAGGCAATATCTTTAGCAGTTTACAGAATACACTTGTTAATTATGCTTCCGGTGGCAGTAAAAACAGTAATGTATTGGCAATGTTAAATTCAAGAAACCTTGCGGCAATCCACAATATGTCTGATTATTGGTCAAGGCTTTTATAACATTGGTTAAATTTTATTTTTTAGGAGGGAACGAATATGTCAATGACAGTGATAGGCGGTTTGTATAGCAATTATGCGGCACAAAATGTAAACGATAAGGCAAAAAAGAAAGAAGTAGAAAACAATTCAAAAAAAGCAGAAGCAACTACACAAAACAGTGAGGTTAAGAAGCCGCAGCTTTCAACAGCGGCACAACAGCTTTTGGAAAAGCTGCAAAAAACATATAATAACATGGATTTTATGGTGTATGGGAATGGGCAGGACGCAAAGGAAATTCTTTCCCAGGGGACAAAAGAAATCTCTGTTTTGTTTTCCAGCGATGAATTGGAGAAGATGGCTTCTGATGAAAAGTATCTGAAGCAGAAAATGCAGGGGATTGATGGTGCTGTCCGTATGTCCGAGGAGATCAATCAAAAGTACGGATTTGAACGTGCTTTTGGGAAGGAAAGTACAGCAGATACTGAAATAACTAAAATCGGCATTGCCTTCAATGACGATGGAACAACAAGTTTTTTCGCAGAATTGGAGAAATCAAGTGCGAAACAGAGAGAACGCATTGAGGAGGCAAGAGAAGAAAAACGAACCGAGAAAAAGGCAGCGGATAAGAAAGCGGAGAAAGAACTTCAAAGTTACGCAAAAAGCAGTGCAGATACCAAGAGGACTGTTGTACAGGCAGACAGCATGGAGGAACTGATTAAAAAGATAGGCGCAGTGGATTGGGAGAATGTGAAGGCAGAAAAAACGCCGGAAAATGGAAGCAGATTTGACTACAGTATTTAAATATGCTTTGGGGATTTATGTATCCGTAGGGAATATTAGTTGTCTTATGTGCAATAGGTGGGCATTTGTTGATGCGGTAAAGGCGGCAAATCCGAAATGGGAACCGGGCCAGCCGTTTAATCCCAGCATACTTGACAGTGTTACAAGGGAATCCGTGGAAAGTACACTTGTCAAAAGTGGTAATACCTTTGTGAAAAAGCCATTTTCGGGCAGCACATTGGATATACAGATATAATCCTACACTTTATTCCGCAGAGACGCATAAGGTTTTGCCTCTGCGGACTGCGAGGGTGCAGGGGGGCTCTGAACGATAGATGAGCCGCTATTAAAATAATGGAGGATATTAAGAAATGGGCATTAGTGGAATAGGACAGAATTATTATCATAATAATGTAGCAACAGTGAGAAACACCAAGAATGTAAACAGCACGGGAAAAAATGACGGATTTGCAGGCAAGGTCACAGAGAAAAATCAGGTTTCCCCAGAAGATATGACTTTAGAGGAATACAAGGCGTATTTTAATGAAAAGATGAATTCATTATATACACATCCATCGCAGCGGAATAGAAATGATATTATAGATATTACGGATGCCGCTTATAAAAGAATGCAGACTGATCCGGAATATGAGAAGAAAATATTAGACGCTTTAGCGAAGAATAAGGCAGTTAATTTTGGAAACTATATTCCACAAATATCATATATGCATATAGATGATACATGGGAAGGGTGTTACGGATATACTAAAGGAATGAAAGAGAACGATAGTTATACTAAGGGAATTTCTTCAAAACATGAAAATAATGTAAAAAAGAAAAATGAGAAAGATAGAAAAAAGCAGATTTTAGAGGAATATATTGAGGAACTAATACAGGCTCGTAAGGATATGCAGGAATTTCGTACAAAAGAGTATTTTAAGAACAAAGAGCAAAATGCTGAACTTAGCAGAAAGGCATTGGCAGCAAAGGCTTATGAACAGCAAATTTTGACTTAGAAGGAGAATATTGCTTTATAGGGAAATTTTGGATTGCCAAAAGCAGGTTATAGGATTATAGAATAATAAATAATTTGACAAGGAGGCAGTGATTATGTCAATGAACATCAATGGATTTGGTGCAGGTAGCGATTATTCTTACAAAAACACCGACACAAAGAGTAAACAGTATAAAGCGGCAGCAAAGGATCATCTGGCGGCTCTTATGGAGGAAGAATCTATGATGACACCTGAACAAAGGGTGCTGTATGAGTTAATGGGCGGGCGTGAAGCTCACATGAGGAATGTGATGCAGAATTATAATTCTGACGGGGATTTTATAGGACCGGGTGGCGTGGTGGTTCCGGGAATGTATCATGGCGAAGATGGAAAGGTTGACCGCTCGACATGGCAGCAAATGATACCCGTGTCTGACGAGATGCGGCAGAAGATGTTCGATAATGTGAAAAGAGAGTTCATTCAGGAGAATGGAATTTCTAATGGCGATACAACAAAAAGGTCGCAGATTTTCAGGGAATACCAGTTAAGCGTAAAGAAAGAGGATCGTGCGAAAGGGACATGGACTTTGCAGCAGTATGAGGGAAAATATTGCTCTGCGATGTATGCAGCGGTAAAGGCGGCAAATCCGAAATGGGAACCGGGCCAGCCGTTTAATCCCAGCATACTTGACAGCGTTACAAGGGAATCCGTGGAAAGTACACTTGTCAAAAGTGGTAATACCTTTGTGAAAAAGCCATTTTCGGGCAGCACATTGGATATACAGATATAATCTTTACACCCAATTACGCAGAGGCGCATAAGGTTTTGCCTCTGTGGACTGCGAGGGTGCAGGGGTGGCTCTGAACGATAGAGGAGCCGCTATTAAAATAATTGATGACAATGGAGGATTTGAAAAATGAGTATAAGCGGAGTAGGGGCAGGCTATTCCGAATGGCGCGAAATAAGAAAAGCGCAGAAGAATAATTCGGGAACAAGCTTCGTGGGGCGGATGGCTGATATGGATACAACGGAAAGCAGTTCATCCCAAAGAACCAGCGTGAGGATATCTGCATTGGATGCATACCGGGCATCGGTGGCTTCGGCAGTACGCAATGTGAAGCCTGCCTATGAAACATATGAATCTGAGAATTACAGGATTGTGCCGGACAATGAGGCTGGCTGCTTTGACATCTATGATAAACAGGGAGAGAGAATCGGCGCTTTTGACTATTCCGACATCAAGGTCAGGCAAGACAGCGTAACAGGCAAGCAGTTCTTAATTTCGGAGCATGGAACCATGAGTTATGATGCTGTGGTATTGGATGGCGAACTGAAAGATGCCCTGCAGAATGTCATGGGCGTAGAAACGCTGGAAACGGAGGAATTGCAGAGATTTACCTTAAAGACGTATTCCGGTACGGGCATACAGTATCTGGTGCGGGATGGTGAGGAAGGGCGGGGCGGAAAAGTCCTTTTACAGAGTCAGGCGGACATAGAGAAGTATGAGGCATTGGCGGAGGCTTATTTCAATAAATATCCCAACCTGATTCATGATAAGAACGCCGCATACATATGGGCTGACTTGGAGATAAAGGGGCTGGCGCAGCATACGAATAATGGAATTATCTCTATGGGCTTTAATGGGATGTCTTACAATGACAATGCAGATTATAAGAACAACTGGAGCGTTCTGTTTTCGGGAGATACCTATAAGGCAGTTTTCGAATGGTTGCAGAACAACAGGGGAAGCATTGAGGAAATGCAGAAGTTCGCTACATGGCAGGATGTGTTTGACATCATTGGCAGCCGCTATGAACGGGTATGGTCTGATGAAGAAGAAAAGCAGGGGTATCTGAATAACTGATAAACCACACCCGAACAAGGCAAGGCAGGAATCCCCGGCATTTCGGCAGAACGAGTAAGAGGAAGATTGAAATGGATATTACAGGAATAGCAAAAAACCATCAGACGGGCATCCCAAAGTCAGGAAAGGCATCATCCAAGAAGGACTGGAAGCTGTCTGATTCCCTTCAGGAGAAGATAACGGAATATGCCAGAGAGGATGCGGCGCAGAACGTTTATATGGGAAATAAGTTCCTCGCCCTGCGGAAAAGCGAGGTCGCCAAAGTGGCACCAAATCGGGCAGCACTGATAGGTAAGTTCAACCAATCAATGATTTCTGGAAATGTGGGTGATATGAAAGAAATACAAGAGGCAGACAAAAGATGGCTGTGTATTTTATTTGGAATACCGTATGAGGCTGAATATCAAGGAGAGGGAACTGGTTCTGCGCTCCATATATTTAATGAGGAAGGGGAAGAAGTTCTTACATACACTCAAGGGGTAGGGTGGCATGAGGAAGAAACAAAAGCACCATCTTCGGGTAGTTCACTGGATATACAGATATAAAATTGTAACTATCATAACAATGGAGGATTCAAAAATGAGCATTAGTGGAATAGGAGCAACAGGATACCCGGCGGCAGGGTATGAAATAAGAAGGACAGCAAGAAATATAGCAGGAAAGAATTTTTCGGGGCAGATGGGCAATGTGAAAAGTACGCAGGGCACGGGCATCATGCTGTACATATCAAATCCAGAAGATGGCGAAGCAATCGGTTCGATGGGAGATCATGACAGTTCCGTTACGGTGTATAAAACGAAGGAATTTGACCCTGCAAACCCGGTGTATAAAGTGAAGATATGGGATGCGGCAGGAAATGTGACCGAAAGGATGGTTGACATCTCAAAAGTTGACCCTAAGAACTGTGATGAAATTGATATGTTCGCATACTCCAGTCATTTAACAGCAAGTGGCAAATGTCCGAGTGCACAAAGAGCATTTATAGGGGCTAAGTCTAGCAATGACAGTTTAAATAACGGTGGCAGCTTATTTGATAAGGAAAACTGGATGGATATTGTTAAGGAAATGATGCAGATGCAGTATCATGCCGGAAATCTGAAAGGGTATCTCGATTATAAGCAGTTTTGGGATTTTATGGAGCAGTAAAATAATTATGTTGCTTGGACTCATAGCGATGCAGTTCTGAATGATAGAGGATTGTCATAAAAGGGTAACAGCCAGAAACGGATTTCAAATATACAATTCAAGGAGGATGGAAAGACTTTATATATGGCAAATGAATTTGACACAGGGAAGGGAAGTGAATCTATGTCAATAAGTATTTCAGAAATATACATATCACGTCAGGATGACAGATATGAGATTGATGTCAATAATACAAAGAATAAAATGCAGCAGGCAAAAAAGCAGTATCTTCGGGTAGTTCACTGGATATACAGATATAATCCTTACGCTCTATTCCGTAGAGGCGCATAAAACTTTGTCTCTGCGGATTGCGAGGGAACAGGGGTGGTTCTGAGTGACAGAGGCATAATGGAGGATATTAAGAAATGGGCATTAGTGGAATAGGACAGAATTATTATCATAATAATGTAGCAACAGCGAGAAACACCAAGAATGTAAACAGCACGGGAAAAAATGACGGATTTGCTGGCAAGGTCACAGAGAAAAATCCGGTTTCCCCAGAAGATATGACTTTTGAGGAATACAAGGCGTATTTTAATGAAAAGATGGATGCGCTATATACTCATCCGTCACAGAGAAATATGAATTGGGTTATTGATATTACAGATGCCGCTTATAAAAGGATGCAGACTGATCCGGAATATGAACAGAAAATATTAGATGTTTTTGCGAAGAATAAGGCGGTTAATTTCGGAAATTACATTCCACAAATAGCATATACTCATATAGATAGTACATGGGAAGGATGCTACGGATATACTAAAGGAATGAAAGATAATGACAGTTACATTAAGGGAAATTCATCCAAACATGAAAATAATGTAAAAAAGAAGAAAGAAGATAGAAATAAGGAGCTTTTAGAGGAATATGTTGAGAAACGCATACAGGCTCGTAAGGATATGCAGGAATTTCGTACAAAAGAGTATTTTAAGAATAAAGAGCAAAATGCTGAACTTAGCAGAAAGGCATTGGTAGCAAAGGCTTATGAACAGCAGATTTTAGAAGAACATTAAGCAAGATATGAGTAGGATAATCTGTTTGTTGTCGAGTTCAAACGTAAAAAGACCAGATAACAGATAGTGTCTGTTGTCTAATATTTTTATGCCATTTTCTGCAAGGGGTATTGATGATATGTGCCAAATGTTTATATTGAAAACAAATTTTCAAGTGAGGTAATAGAGATGAATATATCAAATGCTATCAATACGGTAAGCGTATCTGGA
>Ga0256404_1011139_pt1 | contig 12157 bp, 8 predicted proteins | sample RumenRJG_01DNA_FD_185990 | JGI IMG/M metagenome (GOLD analysis project Ga0256404, IMG submission 185990) | Bovine rumen microbial communities from Lethbridge, Alberta, Canada - RJG_01 | ecosystem: Host-associated > Mammals > Digestive system > Stomach > Rumen | place: Canada: Alberta | collected... | reverse complement strand
CTTTGTTTATCTTAAAAGACCCAAGTTTTAGGACAAGAGTCTTGGCTATTGGTTTGGCAGCTTGTGTTGTAATGGTTTTTGTTATGGCAAGTCAAAGCAAGTTGCATATTGGTTTCTTTGATTAAAATAATTTGGAGGTTGAAATGTCAAATATAAATTATAATAAAAAAATAAAGCCATTTGGCATTTTGATTGCCAGTTTGGTTGTGGTCCTTGTTGCAATTATCACAACTCTTGGCATAACAGGTGCTTGGTTTACAGATAATGATACAAAAACAAAAGATAGTTCAACACCTTATGTTTTAACTGCTTTTGATGGTGATGGTTCAACATTGGCACAAGTAATTGACTTAACAACTTCAACAAAAGTTTCAGTTAAAGTTGATTCAAATGTTGATGTTTATATAAGAGCAAGCATTATGCCACAATTTTATGATAGTGAAGGCAATATAATTACAGGACTTGATGTTGCAGATTATTACACAATTTCTTACAAAAGTGGTTGGTCAACACCAAGTGGATATCAAAATGGCTTTTTGTATTACAATTTATCAAACACAGTTGGCACTGCATCAACGACCAGTGCAATCACAACACAACTTATCACAGGAGTCTCTGCAACTGGCACAGCATTGCCAGCAAATGTAAGTTCTGTCAAACTTCAAATGTTTGCAGAAGCAGTGCAGGGTAATAGCACAGGTCTCGCAAAGTGGCAGACAGCTTAAAAACAAAAAAATATGGAGGTGGCAATAAAATGGATATAAACACAAAAAAGAAAAATATTTCAATGTTTGCATGGTTTGGCGTTGCTCTTGCATTGGTTGCAGTTTTTGTTACAATTGCCATTTCTGGTGCTTGGTTTACGGATACAGAAGAAGGTGGCAGTTCAAAAACAATGACATTTGGCACTGTTTCAATTTCTGCAACACCACAAAACACAACAACACCATATTCAAGCGACTTGTTATTTACACCAACAGAATTGTTGCCAAACAACAATGCAACAGTCAATAGAACACTTACAATATCAAATACTGGCACGGTTGCTTGTTATACAAGATTTTCAATTTCTATAACCATTGACGGCAATGATGCATCAAGTTTGGTTACATTAACAGCAGTCAAAACAGGCAGTGTTGATTGGCAGTTGAAAGATGGCCATTATGTATATTGTGCAAACAGCACAACTGCAAATTCTGTTGCTGCAAGTGCAAATGTGGTTGCAACACTTTCATTTGTTGTAAACAGCAATTTTGGCAATACATATGCAAACAAAACATTGAGAGTAACGTTTGATGTAGATGCTGTCCAAACAGCAAATAACAGCGCAACACTCACACAAACTCAATGGGGAAATTAAACAATAAAAGCATATTGAAAAACAATATGCTTTTTTGTGCCTATGTGAGATGACACTTGCTTAATATATTTGACAAATATTTATTCAAAGATTAAAATATAATCGCTTTATATATTGTTATTATATTATTATATATATTAGAGTGTATAATAGGAGATTATATGAAAAACTATACAGTAAGAATGATTAAAGATTTGTGGGTTAAGTTTTTTAATGAACATAATCATGTGCAAATTCAAGGCAGCAGTGTTGTCCCAGAAACTGACAATTCTGTTTTGTTTACAACAGCAGGTATGCAACCACTTGTGCCATATTTGCTTGGAAAGCCGCATCCACAAGGCAAAAGACTTTTTAATGTTCAAAGATGTTTGAGAACAAACGATATTGACAGTGTTGGAGATGCAAATCACTTTACATTTTTTGAAATGTTAGGCAATTGGAGTTTGGGTGATTATTTCAAACAAGAAGCAATTCACAATAGTTACGAGTTTTTGACAAGTGAAAAATATCTAGGTTTGCCACTCAACAGACTTGCTGTTACTGTTTTTGAAGGCGATGAAACTGCACCAAGAGATACCGAAAGTGCAGAAATTTGGAACAAGTGTGGTATGCCAAAAGACCAAATTTTCTTTTTGGGCAAAGAGCATAATTGGTGGGCTGCTGGTGACACAGGACCATGTGGACCAGATACAGAAATGTTTTTTGTGACAGATGTGCCAGCTTGTGGACCAAATTGCTCACCTGCTTGCGATTGTGGCCATTATGTAGAAATTGGCAATGATGTATTTATGCAATATGTTGTCAAAAATGCTGGTGAAAAGGCACAACTTTTGGAACAAAAAAATGTTGATGTTGGACTGGGACTTGAAAGAAATGTTGCAGTTTTGAATGGCTACAAATCTGCTTATGAAATTGATGTTATGGCAGGTGCAATCAAAACTTTGCAAGATATCAGCACTGCAAAATATGAAGATAGTGCAGAAACAACAAGGGCATATCGCATTGTTGTTGACCATTTGAGAGCAAGCACATTTGTTTTGGGAGATGAACACAAAGTTACACCATCAAATGTTGGTCAAGGATATATATTGAGAAGACTTATCCGTAGAGCAGTGACATATGCAAAAAACATTGGCACAAACCTTGACATGCTTGGCAACATTGTTGATTATTATGTCAATTATTACAACAAAGATTATGAAGTTTTGGAACAAAACAGAGAATTTATAAAAGAAGAACTTGCAAAAGAAGTTAAAAAATTTAACAACACTTTGACTGCTGGTATGAAAGAATTTAACAAAGCAATCAAGTGGGCACAAAATGGTGTTTTGGGTGGGCAAGAAGCATTCAAACTTCACGACACATATGGATTTCCTATTGAACTTACAAAAGAACTTGCAGAAAAGCAAGGCATAAAAGTTGATGTAGATGGCTATAAAGCAGAAAAAGAAAAACATCAACAAGTATCTCGTGCAAACTTAAATCAAGTGTTTAAGGGTGGTCTTGCAAGCAGTGGAGAAATGGAAACAAAATATCACACTTGCACACACTTGGTGCTTGGGACTTTAAGGCGTATGTTTGGTGACCAAGTAGAACAAAGGGGCTCAAATATTACTGCTGAAAGAATGAGATTTGACTTTAATTTGGATAGAAAGATGACTGATGAAGAAAAGCAACAACTTGAAGATATAGTCAATCAAAAAATTGCAGAAGATTTGGTTGTTACTTGTGCAGAGATGACACCAGATGAAGCACACAAAAGTGGTGCAATAGGCATCTTTAATGACAAATACGGTGAAAAAATTACTGTATATTCTATTGGTGATTATGATGTAGAAATTTGTGGTGGTCCACATGTCAAACACACTGGTGAACTTGGGCACTTCAAACTTTTGAAAGAAGAGAGTTGTGGCGCAGGTGTGAGAAGAATAAAAGGCATTTTGGAGTAAAAAAATGAGAGTATAAACTCTCATTTTTTTGTTGTCACCAATCAGTCATTATCTCCAAAGTTAAATAAATTGTTTTTGTTATTATTTTCTTTTGCATTATCTTTCTCTTTTATTTCAGATGCAAAGTCGGAGTTAAGTTTTCCTGCATCCCTTGCTTTATTCATTGCCAAATCAAGTTTTGCTTCTTCTTGTTGTGCCAATTTGGCTTCTTGTTGTGCCAATTCGGCTTCGGTGTAAAGATTAAGTTTTTTCTTTAAATTTTCTGGCATTCTTTCAATTACTTGATTTGCCATTTCACCAGCGACTTCAAGACTTACTGGATAATGTTCTTCAAGCAAAGCTCCTTTGTTTTTTGATACAATATATCCAATTATATCTTCCCTTGTTTTCAAACCATTTACTTCAAAAAAGTGAGTTACTCTATCTTCGTATGCCATTTCAATCATTTCTTCATGAACGCTTGCTTTCAATGAACCCATAATTGGATTTATAAACAACAAATCTTTTTTTGCTTCTTCCCAACCAATAAGTTCTAGTGGAAGATGTTGAAATCTTTTATCTTCTCGCCCTGTTTTATTGAATTTTCCTGTGTTGCTGCTTAACCATGCGTCGTGAACATCTGACAAAATGTTGCAATAAACTGGCAAGATAAATTGAGCACGTATTTGTTTATCATTTGATTTGTTTCTTCTGTTTATGGCTTTTAACAAATCATGTCTCAAAGTATCAAGCACCAATTTATCTTCCTCATTAAGTGTTGTGTATTTTCCGTTTGGTCCACCTAGTATGCAATACATCAAAGCATTTTTGCCATAAGTGTCAAGTCCAATATAACTTGCCAAACTATTTGCTGCCGCTGTTATTGAGTCTTTTGCCCAACATTGTCCTTCAACTTCTTCAAAACTTGCTGTCTCAACAAATTTTTGAGCTTCAGTTTCTGAAAGTCCATTCCAGCTCATAAGTGCTTGTTTTGCGACTTCTCTATATGGTGTCAATTTCATAATAACTTTCTCTTTGGTTTCATTATAAACATCTTATCAATTTTTGTCAATATTAAATTTGAAAGAGTTTTTTGTTTGTTGTGTTAAAATTTATTGTAATAAGTAAAGTTTATATATATTATAATAAAAAATTGTTATATAATATTGTTTAATCAATATTGACAAATTAAAAAAAATATCATACAATATATCACGCAGGACTAAAATGGGAAATAGAACAAAGTTGATAAATTCAATAAGAGAAAAGAAGAACCACATTGTCAGAGCATATTCACAACTTGGCAAAAACAATTCTTCTTATTTTGATGCCTTGGCTGTTTCTTATGGAAAAGAAAATCTTGCAAAAATTGTTGCAAAATTTGGTATTGACAAGTTCAAAACATTGTCAAGTATTGATGAAACAGATTATTCAAACCAAGTCACAAAACAATTAGTCAACCAAACCTATGGAAATGAATATATAGAAATGGAGTTGTTTTCTTCAAATTATCTTGTTAAAGAAAATCAAATAAAACAACAAAAATATATTTGCATTGCAAACAAAAACAAAGTTGATAGAAAAAGAAAGTTTGATTTTGAAACAATTTCAAAATGTATAGAGAACAATGATATTGTTTTGATTGATGTAAAAGAAAGGCAAATTTCACCAACAATGGCAAGTTTGTTGCAAAAGATTGATGAAAGAGAATATAAAAATCAAGTTATGTCACTTATATTGATGTCAACGCCAACAATTTCAACCTTTGGAAAAAAACAAACACAAATTGTTATGCAACAGTTAAGATGCAACAATCCTATAATGTATAAGACTGTTATAGAACTTCAAAAATCTGTTGCAAAAAGTTTGTTTCTGTATGAAACTTCAAAAGAACAACTTTTGATGAATGAAGCCATTGAAGAATTTGAAACAAATTTATTTAATATGCCTATTGAAGTCATAAAAGATAACAAAGAAAAAATAAATCAATTCAAATCAAAGGCAGAAAGAATTGAAAAGTTGATGACAAAAAACAATTTTGTTTTGCAAAAAGTGCCTTTTGTTGATGACAAAATTAAAGAAGAAAAAACTTTTTGAAATATTTTTGAAATAAGTATTGACAAAATTGAGCAATCCGTGTAAAATGATAATGTGCAAAATTTTACCGTTTTGTTTTATTGTATATAACACTGCTGTGGTTGGCAGTGTTTTTTGTTATATAAATTTGAAGTATTGACTTTTTGATGTATATGATATAGAATATAAAAAAGGAGCAATTATGAAAAAGGTGCTTAAATTTATTATAAAAATGCTTATAACAGCTGGCATTATTGTTGGCGTTGTATTTTTGGTTAGTTATTTTGTGACGCCAAAAACAAATGCTGCAAAAATTACAAAAACTGAAAGTGATTATAATTTGGTATCAAAAATTCAAAAGAGCTTTGATGGATTTAAGCGTGAAGATAATTCTACTGTTAAAGATATTGTTACCATTATGCCTGAAACACCAAGCCAATATCCGTCTTTTACAAAATCAGATAATCTTCCAGCAAGCAAAAAAGTAAGTGATATTTTTGTTGTATACTATCAATATTATGTAAGCACAAGTGCTTATATCAAAAAAGACAACAATGGTTTGCAATCAAACATAATTGGACAGATGCAGAAATTGAGTTCACAAGTTGACAAGACAATAGAATACCTTGACTTTGTTGACAAGTATGTAAAAACAAAAAATTATTCAACATCAAATTATTCAAATGACAATGTATTTTTTGCAAGATTTGACAAATGGGTAGAATCATACCAAAAACAAACTTTTATGTTAATGAATTTGGTTGATGATTTGAGACAATATGTTTGTGATACTCATTATCAAAGCAGTGTAAATGATTATGCTTATACTGGTGAAGTCAAACTTGAAGTTGTAAAAGATTATGCAAAGGCAGTTTTTGTTGATGCGTTAAATGAAAAAATAAAAGATGGCACAGCAGTCAACCCAATTTTGAAAGATGGTTCAAATGCAAGCTTTTTGAGCGTTTATTCAAAATTTGTATCAACAATTGAAAGTATAGAGTCGCCAGATTTTGCAAAGCTGTTTGTTGATAGCAATAAGGGTTATGAATTAAGAATGTTTCAATCTTATGGTGAAATTGAAAAAACAAATTTGTTCAACAGCAAATTTGACATTGCATCTAGCGATGAGCAAAACTTGGTTGCAGGATTTTATCAATTAAGTTCTGATTACAGCAATCAAGAATATCAAAAAACACATTACTTTTATAATGAAACAGAAAGTTTGACAGACAATCAAAAAAATGCTTGTTTGAGAAATTTTGTTGATATATATTATGGAGAAGATGTTGTGGCTGGAACAAGCAAATATTATATTGCACAGCATCAACACATTGCATTGAATGCATTATATAATTACTTGCTTGGAGCAAGTTTGTGAGGTGTTATATGAAAAAGTTTAATTATGTAATTGTCACAATTTTGCTTGCATGTGTTATGTTTTTGGGCGGTTGTGCAACAAAGGCAGAAAGCGCAAACTACAAAACTTGCAATGATTATTTTGCAAATGTCGCAAAAAAATATGTGAGTGGAAATGATTATATCTTTGTGCCTGCATTGATAGAAAGCACAGACTCAAACACTTATGTAGTAGATTTGTTTTCAAAAGATGCATACAATCAAACGATATATGAACAAATTGAAAGTGATAGTTTTGATGAAGAATCTGACACTATGAATTTTGGACTTTTGAAAAAGGGTAATGAGTATCAAACAATTATGGAAGCAGTTTCTACTTATTATGCAAGGTATCAAAGTCAAGCAAATGATATATCTGTTCAAAATGCAATAAACAACGGAATTTCAATTCCACAATCTGTTTATGCTGATTTATATAACCAAATTGACAAACTTGATGGAGTAAGCAAGGTACTTGCAAACAAAAAGACAAAATTTGTTACTGATTGCAAAAATTCAATAAGTCAAAAAAATAATATTCAAAAATCTGATTTTGTAAATTATTTGCAAGCTTATCAAGATTTTATTCAAGTTGTTGCAGATATAAACAAAGCATATCAAGTTTTGCATTTTGATTATATTTATAATTATGATACAACATCTGGTCAACCACTTTCTGACGGACAAACTCAACGTTGGGTTGACAGTGCAATACTTTATTGTGGAATTTATTATTATATCAAAGATATGAAAAATAGTTTGTCACTTCAAAATGCATTTGCTCATGGCATAAGTCAAGATGCAGGCTTTACAAACAAGTTCTGTCCAATTTTGGAGAATAGACAAGACAATTTGATTGCAAACGAAGATAATGGATCTGCAATTTCAACATATCAAGTTGCTGCAAAAAAATTAAAGTCTATCATCAATGACCTTGATAACTTTGATATTGCGTCACAAAAAGTTATGGAATATTTGAAAAACAACAAATTGACAAGCATTGACAAAACCAGAAGTGACTATATTCAAATAAAAAGTTATTATGAGTTTACACAAATATATGACCAAAATATTTTGGACTTGCAAGATTTGATTGTGTATTATATGCAATGATATGCCGTAGTGCATATCATTTTTTTATAAAAATAAAAAAACTTATGCAAAAATTGTGTTTGATTTTTAATTTTATGATAAAATAAAATTAGGTGCAATATGAAAAAAATAAAAAACATAGTTTTATCTCTTGCATTTTTGAGTGCAATACCTGTTATAAGTGCATGTGCTGAAAGTCCAGAAGTTATCATAAAAACACTTGATACGCCATCAAATGTTTCAATAGAGCAAAACACAATAAGTTGGCAGGCTGTTGAAAATGCAGATTTTTATGAAGTTACAATAAATGGCCAAGTTTATAGAGTATTTGACACATCTTTATCTGTCAACATGCTTTCTCAAAATGGAAAGTATGAAGTTTTTGTTGTAGCTTATTCAAATTTAAGCACATATTCAAATTCAGAAAAATCAGAAACAATCAAATATGATACACGACAAAGTTTTTCTGCACCAACTGATTTTTCCCTTAACAAAGAAACTCAAATTTTGTCATGGACAAAAGTGGAAAATGTGCAAAACTATGTTTTGACTATAAATGGTTCACCAATAACATTAACGAACAAAAACTATAAAACAAGTGGCAACAAAATTTTGGTAGACCTTAAAGATTATACTGAATATATTTATGATGGTTTTGAAAATACATTATCTGTATGTTCTGCCGAAACAAGCAAATACAAAGCAAGTGAACAAAGTCAGGTTTTGGTGCTTGTCAAAAAAGCAGAGCAGTCAGCGCCACAAAACATAAAGGTAACAAAGTCTGGCACAAAGGTTTATTTGACTTTTGATGAGCTTTTGAGTGCAACAAATGGATATACATATTTTGTTGATGATGGTGAAGGAATTGTTATTGATGGTTCAGGTGCGGAGATATCTTCAAATTTTGACCAATTTGGTGAATATAAAATATCAGTTTTGGCAAATCAAGTTTTGTCACAAAATGGAGAGTGCATTTTTGAACAGTCACCAAAAGCAGATGCAATTTTTGAAAACATTCCAACATTTGTTGGACAAAAAGTGCAAAATATTTTGGTTACAAAACAAAATTTGAGTTTTGACAATTTTGAAGAAGCAAATTTGTATCAAATAAAAATTACAAAAAAGTTTTATGACCAAAATGATGTTGTTGCAGACTTTTCAATAACTTCACAAGAGTTTTTGCAAAATAATTGCAAAATTGATATTTCTGCATATACATCTGATGTTGGCAAATATTTGATAGAAGTTTTTGCATCACAAGTTGGTAGAGAAGAAAAAATTTATCAAAGTGATGTTGCAAAAGATGAAAGCTTTAAGGTTGCAACAATTTTGCAAACGCCTACATTAATTGTTCAAAATGATGGAACAGATGTCAAAATAACTGTTCAAAATTTGGACTATGCAAGCAGTGTTTTGGTTTATTTGAATGATGAAAATTCACCAATAATAAATGTTTCAAACATTGTTGATGGCACAGTCACCCAAAACATTTCTAAGGCATTGCTATCTAATGGAGATAATCAATTTTTCTGCAAAGCTGTTGGAGACAAAGATTTGTTTTTTGATTCTGCATTCAGTGATTTTGAAAACTTCAAAATAGCTCAAATCAATGCACCAACCAACCTAAAAGTTTCTTCAACTGGAATTTTGACATTTATATATTCTGGTGATTTTGACAAATTTTTGATTTACGTAAATGGCAATCAAGTTGGAGAAAGCACCAGCACACAGTATGATCTAAATTTGTCACAAGCAGGCAAATATGTGATTTATGTTTCTGCGACATATCAAGGCAGTGAAGGGCAATTATCACAGCAAGTTACTTTCTTAAAGACACAAAAGTTGTCAGCTCCAACCAATTTGAGAGTTGCAAACAAAATTTTGTTATTTGATGCTGTCCCATATGCATCAAGTTATGATATATACATTACAAACTCAAAACACAATGATTATTTGGCATTTAGCAAAGCAACTTCAACAAAATTAAGTTTGACAGATAATATGCTTGCAACTGGAAACAATCAAATAAAAATTGTTGCCAATGGTGACGGAGAAGTTTATTTTACATCTGATTTCAGTGCAACATATTCGTTCAAACTTACTGATTCTATTGACCAAGTTATTGGAATAGTTGGAGAAATTCAAAATGAAAAATATGTTTTGACATTTGATGGCGTAAGTAGGGCAAGCAAATATGTTGTTGACATAACAACACCTTCAAACAAAACATTTACGGTAGAAAGCACTCAAACAAACATTGATATCGATAGATATATGACAGAAATTGGCGAATATACATTTGATATCACGGCAATAAGCAACAGTGCTGACTATACAAACTCTTTGACTACAAAAACAATCAATTTTGATGTGCTTTATAACAAACTTTATTATCAATCAAGTCAATTTTTCTATGATGGCCATCAATACTCATTGTCATTTTCTGACGAGTATTCACTTCAAGATTTTGTTTTGTATGCTGTTTTGTATGGCATAGAAGAAGCACAAGTATATATAGATAATTCAAAGTCAGCATTTGATTTGGATAACAAAACTCTCAAATCATATTTGCCATGCCTTTCAAATTTTGGTATTGATTTTTCAAACGGCAATGATTTGGCAAGTGCACTTATGCCATTACTCGGTTCAATGGATACAACAAAAATTTCAAATGCGATGAAATTGATTGAAAGAGCACACGACCAACTTTATTTATATTTTGATATTGACGAAGGTGCAACAAAACAAACAAATGCTTCAATAAACAAAAATGTTTACACAATCAAAATATCATATCAAGATGGATTTACAATCAATCCAACAAACAATCACGATAAATCACTTGTTGAAAAATATGATGTAATAGAAAGGACTGATTTTGCTATTGACAATTTGACAAAGACTGCACCTGTAGAAACCGTTGGAGAGCTTTTGATGGTTGTGCAAAATGGCAGAAAACCAGTGTTTGCAAAAGAAAACACTGTTGCGGAAATGACATATGAATATGCAAAAAATGTGCTTTCAAAAATTTGTAACAATTCTATGACTGATGCACAAAAAGCAGTTGCAATTCATGACTGGATTGTCCAAAACAATGAATATGCTGATGATACATTTGAAGCAGCATCTGGTGCACCATTTTCAATAGACAATTTGAATGATATGGCATTTTTTGCAAGTGGAACACTTTTGTATCATTATTCAGTTTGCAGTGGATATGCCCAAACTTTTGCTCTTTTGTGTAATATAGAAGGCATTGAAGCTATTACAACATTTGGTCTTTGTGGTGGAGATATTGATTATTCAAAAGTGCATTTTGATAGTTCTCGTTTGTTCTCAACACTTATATACTTAGTGCAAAGACAAGATGAACTTTCAAACATTGGTGCTCATAGCTGGAACCGAGTTTATCTTGACATTGGCAACGGCAAGCAATGGTATATTGTTGATGCAACATGGGACGACCCAGATAGCAGCACAAAACCAAATGCAGTAGAGCACACATATATGTTTGTAAATGATGCATTTGTGCAAAGTGGAAGAAAAGAATTTTTCCCAAATGGTGACATATATCACAGAACTGATGCAAATGGTGACCAAATTGATTATTCTGCAACAGACACAAAAAATTATTATCAATATGCTGGTGTTGTTGCAAATTCAAACACAGAGCTTGTTGCTCTTATGCAAAGGCTTAAAACAGCAGATAGCGTTGTTGTTGCATACAGTGAATCACTTTCACAAAGCACAATTCAAACGGCAATCACAAGTGCAGGTCTAAATGCAAGTGACTATGTGATTTATATTTATTCTTCAAAATATGCTTACATTTACAAAAAATAAAAGATATCCAACTATTTGGTTGGATATTTTTATTTACATTGTTTGACAATTTTATATTGCAGGATTAAAATACAAATTATGTCAGTATTACAAATAATTTTTCAAATTTTGACAGTTATTTTAACTTTTTGGGCAATAAATCAAAAGCAAAAATGGAAAATGATGCTTTTGTATACAATTTGCAACATTGCATGTGTTTTTATGTTTTTGGTTTTTGATAGATATGCTTCTATGTGGGTTTCTGTGGTTGCTACTTTAAGAACATTGGTTTTTGGAATATATTCCTTCAAACAAAAAAAGCCAAATGTGATATATTTGATATTGTTTGAAGTTGCTTTTGTTGTTTGCACAATAATATTTTGGCAAGACGCATTGGATTTGTTTATGTTGTTTGCAATGCTTTTTGTTGGATATGGCAGTTGGCAAGAAAATATTACTGTTTTAAGAATTACTTATATTGTGA
>Ga0256404_1011136_pt1 | contig 12158 bp, 13 predicted proteins | sample RumenRJG_01DNA_FD_185990 | JGI IMG/M metagenome (GOLD analysis project Ga0256404, IMG submission 185990) | Bovine rumen microbial communities from Lethbridge, Alberta, Canada - RJG_01 | ecosystem: Host-associated > Mammals > Digestive system > Stomach > Rumen | place: Canada: Alberta | collected... | reverse complement strand
GCGCGGCCGCCCCAGAAAGGATGAAACCCTCTCTGCCGGTACTCTATAGTCCGGCAGATTGGGAAAGTATTAATACATAGAATTACTATTAATGTCAACTGGCAATCCTCTTTGAAATCGACCATTTCTCTCGTCATAGACCGTAATGAACTTATTACATACTATTTTTTCTTCTTTTAACTTGGAACCTTTAATTCTCCAAAAAAGAAAGGTACCGATCGGATAGTCTTTCAGCAAACTGTCGAAGAGGTCGCAAACTTTTTCTTCGGTCCACACAAAGTCTCTCTGAATCGCAGGAAGAATTACTTCGTTATTTTCAATCTCCTCAATTATCTCAGGAATTTTTTTTGGCAGATACTGTGACATTCTAAAACCTCCGCTTACGTTAAAGTACTTATTGCTTTCCAATACTGATCAAAACGTTGTCTTGCAGATGCAAACTTCTTTGCAGCCTCTTCCGCATGTTCAATTAAAAGATCCAAGTGCGGGTCGCGATAAATTCGATCCGAATCTTCCATGTTTGATAACGCATACATACCATGCCATCCATTTTCACGGTATTTGTAATTATCTCCGCCGCTTCCATTTACCATTGCATTGAATTTTGGCATATGCAAATAAGTACCATCAAGTACAACAGCAGCTGACCAAAAGTGACGCTGCATCACCGGAATGGAAAAATCCCTATCTCTTCCCACTCGATCCCGAATGCTAGTTTTAACCTGAACGCAGCCAAACACAATATTATCTCCGTTTAAGTCTAGTACTGCGTATAGATCGAAATCTTCACTGGACACCATCTCAGGAATCATGTCATCAGCTTCATTTGCAATTTCATTATCATGCAACATGGTTGTCAAGTCTTTTTGAAGGATCAATCTGATATGTTTCTTCTTCAGTCTTTCTTTAGTATATCTTGTAACAAAGTCTTCAAACACATGCCCGGATGACTTTTTCCATGACTGCGCACCTGATATGATTTTTTCAATTATCTCCTCATTCAGTTCATTAAGATCAGCTGCACCGGCCTTCCTTTTTATATGTGCAGAATAGATCGCGTTCCAAATGTCAGTTGCATTAATTTGATTATCATATTTTTCATATGCATCGCAAAAAGTCTCGAGTATCGCTATATGCTGAGCTCTTCTCTCTGCCATTTGCTGTGAAGCAGTAGAAGTTCTACCTTCCAATAGCTTGTCAAACTCGGTAAAGTATGTTCTGTCATATTTCTCTTTAGCGTAAGCCTTATAATCTTCCATTATTATTCTCCCGCATCCAAATATTTAAGAATCCTACCTCCCCATGCATATGCCAACAACGGGGGAACTGCATCTCCTATTTGTTCATACTTATCTTGAATATTATTATGTAAATGTGGTGTCAAATACGGTCCCCCTACAAAATCATAGCTATCCGGAAAGCTTTGTAATCGTGCACACTCACGAACAGTTAATGCTCGATCTGAATTCGGATGGACAAACTCATCCAAGCAGTGACTTGTTACGGTTGGTGAAGGTTCGGACTCAATTAATCTATAGTTTCGTTTAATAAACATTTTCTTTGGGAGAATCCGCTCTTTCTGCAATTTTTCCCTCTCTTCATCTGTATATCTTTCAAATAAGTCTTTTAAGCTTTCACCTTGATGTAATAATCTAAACCGTTTCAATGTGCATTCTCTGTGTTTCATTGGCATATGATATGTAATCCTATCAGAGCCAAATCCCTGTCGCTTCCAAAAAGCATCGTCTTTCAATAATTCAGAGTAATCGGAGGACTCTATAGTATATTCTGTTCCTTCAATTCCAGAATTTGGAACTACGTCAGGCAATCCCGCAAATGCTTCTTTAACAGTTACTACCTTACCATCACTATTTGACTCGGGCGCTTCAAGGTCAATACTGTCATCTTTTGTGGCCAAAATAAAGAATCGCATTCTTTTCTGAGGTACGCCATAATCAGTTGATGTTAGTATAAATCTTTTGTGATTCGTGTATCCATGCTTATCTAATTCATCTTCTATTTGATCTACAATTAATTTCTTTGAATCTTTTGCCACTCGTTTGGATTGAATCCCAGGCACATTTTCAAATAGCAAAAACTTAGCTTTACTAATTTCGGCAATTCTTATTCCTTGCCTATATAAAAACTGCCTTTCATCGTAAAAAGAACGCGATGTGTTTCCTGCAGTTGAAAATGTTTCACACGGCATTCCTGAAGTCACTAAGTCGACACCATCTTGGGGAATATGCAGTAAAATCTCCTCTGCAGTTACATCACAAATATCTTTATGAATAACATGAACCTCTGGATGGTTCTTTTTATATGTATCACAGCAGCTTTCAATAAACTCTATAGCAACTAGAGTCTCAAATCCAGCAGCATGTAACCCCGTACAAATACCTCCAGGTCCAGCAAAACAATCAATATGAGTAAAGGCCATCACCTATCCTCCTTCTACGACACAGTACGATTATGCTTAATTGCATTGTACTGTTCTTAATACTCACCGATGGATATCACATTCTTATTATTAGAAATGTCTTTCTATTGTTCAATGAACTACCTGCATTAATATGTGGCTACTAATAAGCAACAACTAATCAAGTCTCTTTCATTTATTCTATTTATACCTTATATCTCGTTGAATTTCCCAGTTCATTTTTTATATTATATACCTAATTCATCATTATAAAATCTGTACTGCATCTCAACAAATCACATTCTACTGTAACCATTTCTATCTGCACTAGTTTAGACACATTCATTTGATGCACGACATTTGCCACTAAACATATCGGCCGTATTTATTATTGCCTCTCATTTTTACAATAATGTTTGAAAGATGGAACCAATATTCTGCAATTGGGTCATAAGCAGGATTATTTCATTTACTTAGGAAGCCCCGTCTTTATAATGCATACTGGATAAATTCATCCTTACTCAATCTTATCCCACTATTGGCCAATCTCTCAGCCCTTTTCTCATACAACATATTCATCATACTAATTCTGTCCGCCCTCAAGCCATGATGAATTCTTCTATGGCAAATAGGACATAAGCACACTATGTTTGCATATATATCAAGACTTTGGTTGAACTGTGGCTGATTATTCATGGGAATAGCATGATGACCTTCCATATACGCTTTCTGAGTATTCTCAGCCACAAAGCTTTTATGATCTCGATTAATCTCGCAAGCATAATTAGCAAACGATAATGCTTGTTCTCTAAGAATATTGGATCGATTCCATTCGATACGCGAAACGATCCGAGGATTCTCTGGGTCAATAGGTATGTCCATTCTCTTCACTATAGCAACTGGGTCCGCAGTACTCTCTGTCATAAATCCATCACCAGATGCAAAGCGACAATAATGGTTCAATCCGGCGCTATACATTCGGTTTCCGCGTGTATCTAACAACACAAAATCAGGGTCCTCAAGCAACACCTTCCTAGCATTGAAGAGTTCATTTAAATCCATAATCTCATATATATCTGCTTCAACAATGTCTTTTGCTTTCAGTTTTTGTGAAATATTCTTTAGTGCATTTATATACTTTTTTACAGAAGCATCACTTACTCCACGGACTTCTGTTAAATATCGGGCATAGTAAGCCTGCAAAACGGATTTTCTACTTTCAGCGTTCCCCTCAACAACTATTGTCTTATTCGGCATACTCCCTCTTCTTTCTTAAAACTATATATTTGTGCTTTAATCACCAACTAATTCTCAGTATTTTGTATTCTCCACCAGTGCTTTCTGCAATTTCGCCAACTTTCTTCCCTAGCAATGATTTGTGGATTGTTTTCATATCCTCTGCTTCAGGCATAGGGTATGTTTGTATTTGATTCTTTCTAATACTTAGTACTTCAACGATACACCCTGCCTTAACTATATCGGGCTTTCCAAGTACATCGTCAACATCAATAGCAGAAGACTCGCTTTCAATGTCCTCTTGTTCTTGCTGATAATCGACGTCTACTACTTCTGCCTCAGTTTCTGTAATTTCTTCAACATCAATATCTTCATCCAGTTCTAAATCTTGCCCTATAACAAGATCTTCCTTTTCTCCCCGAATTATTCTGCCTATATACTCGATTACTATTTTAGAAATATCATCATCAGATAACCCATCAAGAAGTATTCCTCCTCCCAAGGCATTTAAGTATTGCAAAGTTGGTCTGATATGCTCTTTAACTATTAACTTCTGCTTCTTCTCCCTGTAGAACTGAAGGCCGTTGCATATGCCTCTTATGATTGCTGGGTTTGCACAGAACAGATTATTGTAAAAAAGCTCATTCACTTTTGATAGAAAGTCTTCAGCACCGATAATCTCCAAATTCTTCCAATGATTTGCTGACTCTGGATCATATGTAACATAACCAACCCACCAGTATCTTGATAATGTGTTTCTGAATTTTCCAGACCTGCCTCCAAGATAAAAATACCTGGTTATTATTTTTTGAGAGTCTTTTCCCGGATCAATTGGTCTTGCTTGCGCGAGTTTCCATCTCATTCGCAGATAACTATAAAACGTAGCATTACAAAGGCCTGCCCAAAGTCGTTCATCAGATGCTTGAGATTCACTGATCTTTCGAAGGTTTGTATATAGCCGTTTGCAGTTCTCGAAGTCAGCCTCACCTGTTGATTCTCCAATTGGTGCCAATCGAAAATCAGGTACGTCAATAAACACCTCAAACGGATCATACGGAAACAAGTCATAAATCCATTCGTTTGTGTTATATCTATAATAGTTTGTGTAAAGGGTGCGCATGTTTGCCTTCATGTAATCAATCGCAGATTGCTTCATAAAATATAACTTCATGTCGCTACACCTCATCCTCTATCAATTCGCGGTACGCTTTTCCAATCGGTGACTTCAGCATCTCCTGTGCGGCTTCAACGATATTTTTCCCCTGCACTATATCCTCTATAAAGTCAAGACCCTGTGATTTATAATATTGCTTCATTTTTACAAACCACATTTTATTGCTAAATGACTCTGGGCTTCCGCGCAATTCGTCGAGCATATATATGACTGCTGGTAATACGAGCAACGACATGGCAACGGATCCTTTTTGCTGATAGTGGATATAACAGGCATATGTCTTCGCATCAACCATAATCTTTATGCGGTCATCATTTAAGTCAAAAGACAGTGGATGGACTTCTTCATCATCCGGCAGGCCAACTTTCACTACTGCAAACAGTGACTCATTCCCAGCCAATTCTTCATAGTTTTTGAACACTTGTATTTTGGGCAGGTTTTGATAGGCAAGTATCGACGCTTTATCAAAACTTATACTCTCACCATCATAGTCTTCATTTAAGTCTTCGCTTGTGAAAGAAACAATCCTTCTTTTGGCTACAACCATCGACAATACAGCTATTTCCCCATTCACTCTTTCTTTTGGAATAGAATAGCTGATCTCATTGATATCTGTTTTTATGACCTTTCTAAAGTAAGTCATAGAGCACTCAAGGTGCAGCACATATTCTGCCATCCCCATTCGGATCAAGTCCAATATGGCAAGATTGTCCAATTTGAATTTCGCCGTAATGTGTATGTCGTGCAGACGTTCTTCTACTTTTACCTCGGTTTCAAACGCATTATTTTGGTAATCATCCGTTTCATTACAAAGAACCGGATATGGAAAAAGTCTGTTTCTAATTTCCATATGCCTTCACTCCCATTGCGAAACTTCTTTTGCCGGCAATCTTGAACTCAGCTGTGTTTTTGACTCCTGCCTTGACTCCAGTTATTACTATGTGACCTTCTTCAACCCGGGTTCTGTCACCATTGCATTCGATCACATATAATTGCATTACCTTCCCATTTTCTCCCTTGGTGACTATTTCCATCTCACCAAACTCAATATCCTCTTCAGTCTTATAAATCAGGAGATTATCTCCGTTTCCTCTGCTAATAATCCTCGCCGAGACATAAACTTCATGTTTACCATCATATATGCGGTCTTTGCCTGTAGAGTCTTCTCTCCCGGATCTTCCAGTAGGGGCTCCGCCTTTTTTTGTTCCAGTCCGTGTCCTATGTCCTTTTCTTCCACCGACATCATCTATCGTACCGCTACGATCTGCATTACGGCTTGTTCCCGTATTTCCACCTATATCGGTGATTTTGAACTTCCGCTGCTCTGTGGGCGTATCAGCAATTACTTCTATACTTTTGACTGTATCTACGATACGTTCTTTTTTGCGTTCATCCTTGTTTTCTTCGGGCAGCCTGTCCTGATAGTTGAAGCAATCTCCAATATCAATTACGCTTTCTTCTCCACTGATCTCAATAAGTTTCTCACTGATTTTGGTGCGAACCCAGTCCTCTACTTCTTCCTTGTACCTTCTTGCAAGTTCAGAATTCTCATGTCTTTTCGGTTCCCATGCATTGTGCTTGGGATTCTCCATATTCCTGAAGAACTGGTTCAGTTTTTCACCTTGAAGTTCCAAAAATCCGACATATGATATACCTCTGGGCAAACTCGGAATCCGCGCTATACGCATACCAGATTTCCTTACAACTAAGACCTTTTTTGACAAATCATGATCATACATAAGCCTGAGTCTTAGAGTGCCAAGCTTATAAAAAGGTCTTGTAACCTCATGTACCTGCTGATTATCCTCACGAATTACGTCCAAAAACATAATGGCATTCTTGGCTTTAGGCCCAAGGCGGGATAATACTGTTGGCAGTGATTCTCTATTTAGGAGTGTATCTTCAACGATAACTTCAAGCTTCCCTTTGTAAATGGAATATAGAAAGTTATCAACTACTTCGAGCAGAATAGTTTTCACCCATTCGTTGTCCGTCGTAGAATACATGAACCCCGGTATAAACAGATCTGTCCCATGCTCTGTTCTTTTATTAATATTATCTAATTCATTTATTCTAACTGAGGGTTTATTGTTATTGCTTACGCCATAATATCCAACTGACCTTCTGACCGGATCTTCACCTGGCTTAACTTCATTCGCCGTAGCATTAAAAGCCATCAGCCTTGCTACTCCTAAAGCCGCCATTTCATTATCAATATCATAGGTTCTATAAAATACTGTCTGGAATGCAGATGAAACAAAAGGTGCTGCTTTTCCAATGCCATAACTACCGGCTGCATTACTCTCGTCTGATTTTACAGAAAATGCATTGCCTTTCACCAAACTGCCCCATGGTGTGATGTTGTTGCTTGAGAAAGCCCCCTGAACACCCTTCGTGTTATAGTCGCTGACCTGAAGGACAGTAAAGCTTTTACTATTACTAAGATGTCTTTGAGCATTGCGAAGAAATGCTTTTGTATTTGCATCTCCCTCTCTTCCCCAGAATCTTTCACAAGCATCAAGTATTGATCTCAATTGAATCATTCCGGGAAAACTGTTGATCTCCATAAAATGCTTGTGAAACTCGACCCGAACAGGTCTGTTAGATCCGTCCGCAGCATCCAATGAATTCTGACATATTTCTCTGGCAAGAGCTTGAAGCGGGTTACCCCTGAATTCCGCTAGTCCAGCATTTGAGAATCCTTCTGTCTCTGCATATCCTCTTGATGGAAACTCCCATTTTGCCATTTTGTACTCCTTGTATTAGACTTTGAGTGTATTTCTAAGTCCTAGTTTATCTACCGGCTCGAATAAGATTCTTTAGATTATGATACCTTACTATCAGCAGGCGATATTCGCCATTCAGTTTATGGTGGCGCTAGCAATTTCAGAAGTGACCGCCCATCTATTCCATCAAAAAAAAGCTTACCGCGTAATCCGCAATAAGCCTCTTTTAAGTTCCAAAGTTATATTGGGACAGCCATAGTTATTATATCGCCTTAGCCCTGGCAATTCACTAGGTTAACCTCGATAAATTGCACTGTTCAAAGCTTTGGCTCAAAAATAGACCAACACATGAAGTTTTAACGCATATCCTGTTTTCTAAAGGAGTATTTCACCTCTGTTTCGCCTCTGTCACATTAAGCCCCCCGTTAGATCGTTAAACGAGCCAAATCCAATGAATCTACAGTCAGACCAAGTTATTTTTCCATTAGTAGAATAAATGCTTTAACGCGACAATGACTTCGGCTTGATTTACTGCATCCTCCCGCAATCTACCGCAAATAATCATTTCAAGTTCATTTGCTGGAATAAGACACATATAATTGTGTACATATTGGAAATAAAAACACACAAATTGTCATATTCCACATTTTACCTGCTGCTAAAGAAAAAGGCGATGATGCTTGCTACATCACCGCCCCATTCCATAATGGTCAAGGATCATTTATTAGTTCCATCTTCCCATCATAGAGAACCAAACCACTTATAGTTCGTTAAACCTTGCCACCTTTCTTAAATGCCTTTGCACTTATGAAGGCAGTCGCAACACCAGCAACCATTCCGCCAACCTGAACGGTTTTGTCCCGCCCTTCAAGAACGCAGCGTCTACAAAACGGGAGCTTTTCATCAATCAGAAGTTTTCCGCAGACCTTGCAACGGCGATCTTTTTCTTCATTACTCATCTTCAGAATCCTCCACATCAATATAATAAATGTCTTTATCTTTCTGCTCAATCAACGTTTTATATGAATCAATGGCATCGATCATCTGCCTAGGCTTTTCAAGCCAGAAGTCGACATTGTCCTCATCATAAGGGTAATTCTTATGGATCAGTTCAAGTGCTGTATATTTGCCATCGCCGATCTTTCTTTCCGCAAGAGTATTCAAATGATACCGATACTCTCCGAGAATTCGCTCTGCATCACCATATTTCCCTCGATAATTGAACAAATACACTCTCAATCCTACATAGCGCGGAATCATCTGCATGTCTTCGTTAATGTATGAAAGAACCGTATCGATAGTTTTGATATTTGCAAAAGGCCCTTTAATATCTGCCAGTGCCTTGACTTGTGCATTGATATCAGAGTACAAATCTGTGAGACCTTCCATCAGATAGGTGTCCGCTTCTCTAAGTAGCAGCTCACGTTCTTCTTCGCTTTTCGCTTTTGAAGCCTGCATGATTTTGTCCCGAGCATAAATGAACTTATTGCTCAAAGCTTCGCGCCTCGTAAAGTCAATAACGCTCTTAACATCTCTGCTAATACCCTCAAGCTGTGAAGACAGCCTCTGAAGAGATGCCTGCATAGATAATACGGAAATATCAGAAAGGACGCTTACAGGATCGGCAGCCTTTTTAAGCGTAAAGAATTTGACTAACTGTTCTTTATCGTCAAGTATCGCTGGTCGAAGATTTCCATAGATCTCTTTGGATTGCCCGATATGATAGATTCCCTTTTTTAACCCATCAATGACTTCTTGACTAAAATGAGAATAATCAGCCACAAGAACGCCCGTTTTTGAGATATCAAATCCACTTTTAACAGCAGCTGCTATCTCACCGGTATAAGCGCCAATATTATGGATGATTTCCCATGCGGTTCCCGCATCCATATCAATTTCAATTTTGCCCACAAATACCTGAAAAAAATCCGACATGGCAAGAAGATCCGTTCCCTTCTGGTCCTTCTCCTCTGTGAAAATATCCAAGAGTTCTCCCTTATCAATATTAATGAGTTCGTCCTTGTCTGGCATATATTACCCTCCGCATTATCACTATCAGAAGAAGCTACACTACAATTAAAGTATAGAGATGGGCTTCGTTCTCTCTATTTTTTCGGTTTATACTTTGCGCTATAAGCCTTGACATCTTCGTCGTCTGTGAGCCAACCATAACGCTGCAAGAACTCCAATTTACGATCATCCGTATCAAAGTGCTCTTCTACACGTTTGCCTGGAACCCTTTCGTTCTCTTTACCGTTGAAAAATCGTGAGGATTCTCCCTGTCGGTATGCAACAGGTTCTCCATTCTTAATGTATTTACCACAGAAGACACTTCTATACCCACGATATTCGCGCTCGTCACCCACCATGCCGTCAAGAACGCCGCTGGCAAGTTTCACCAGCAGCTTCTTTTCTTCTCCCGTCCTTCTCATGCAGCTGCACCTCCTTTCATGTAGCTGTCAACCCATGTCTGACCTTCCCTCAGGATGATTTTATTCTTCAGGGCTTCAGCGACTTTCTCTGGTGATGCATGCCATCCATCCGGAAGATTTCGGATGTGCCTGCCTACCTCGAACGGGGTTGCCCCCCGACTAGATGCCACGGTGGCGGCAATTCTCGGAACAGGTGCCGGAGCTGCCTCCGTTACGGCCTTTGCAGTGGGATGCTTCACAGCCCTCTCCAGCGATTTCCTCACAGCCTTGATCTCTTCCTGGTTCTTGCGCCCGAGAGCAATCAGAATCATGGTCCCAATGCCAATCCCAGCAAAGATCAGCTGCCTCCTGTGCTCTTTGATCCATTGAATCAGGTCTTTACGCTCCTCCATTGCTATGTCCTCCTTTGTTCATACATGCCCCTCGTCCAGGGCAAGGTGGAAGGTTACAATAGCAATATACATTTTGTCCTTACTGTTTGTCGTCCACAGATTGTGAACTTGCTCCTCTGAGTGCATCATAATTATACTTCAAGAAGCGTGCTACGTACCGGTTATTTACAGAGTTAAAAGCATCCATCATCTCGATCCCGATTCGTTGGTTAAATCCCCACCCCAAATCATTGTCAACCAGGTTCCATAAGTACTGAAGTGCCAAATAGTAATCCGCCAAATCTGACCATTCTTTCGACCTTTTGACAACAGTCAGCATTTCTGAAATCTCGTTCTTTATCTCTTCATTATCAATTTCATCCAAAAGCTCTTTTGCCTCAGCTTCAAAAGAAGGATCTACATTCTCAATCACCTTTCTAGTTTCCTTGTCCCTTGCGGCCACTTGTCTGAGATATGCCGGTTTATTCTTTAAAAGTTCTGGTACCGCTTTTATAAATACCATAATTAAGAACCATAATGCTATAATATTAGCTGCTGCCTCTGCTTTAATTTCATCGTCTTCCATAGCCGCTTGATAACCCTCTACGCAAATGTCAAGCTTATCAATCCCCTCCATACTGGCCTTATGTAACTGATTAAAGATTTCTTTGTGTGCATCAAGTGCCTTTTTGAAGTTTTCATTTGATAATGCTTTTTCGGATGAAATTATTGGCAAAAAAATATCAATGTTTTTCCAAAAAGCATTCGGATCAACGGTTATTTTTCCGATTCCTGTTAGGTCACTATATAGCAATTCCCCTACGGAGGCCGAATAATGCTCCGCTATCGCAATCAAAGTTTCCTTATTCGGTTCCCTTTTCCCGTTTTCATAGTATGATACAGTATTCTTCTCGACAAATATCGCTTCACCCAATTGTTCCTGGGTCTCCCCATATGCCATTCTAAGACTGCGTATATTTGCGCCCAATTTTTTTAAGTCACTCATGCTCGCACCTCATATTACGTTGCTTTATCCTAGCATCTTCCTCTGCAGGTCGCTTGCCTATGATTGATTCATTCTTATTTAATGTAGCCCATTTCCAGGTTGCCGTCCTCATCATATTCAACAATTCCGTTTAGATTAGGCACCTGTCTACAAAATTTACACTCATGTTTTTGCTATAAATCTCATAGAGAATACGGTCATTTTCACCTTCCCCGGCTTCTTCGTAATCCTCAATGTCGATGCAGTTATCTTTCTCCGCCGCGTGGACAATTCAACCTCCCTGTATTGCTTTCACCGTAGTTCCGGTCTTCCTTTGCTGCCAACCAATTGTGGTCTTCCACAACTCTTTTAAGCGTTCTCAGGTTTTCCAAATCCCGTTAAGCATGCATCCGCCTACGACAGTGTGGGTAAAGAGCTAAGATATTGTCAATCAAGTCTTTGCCGCTATCGCAAACATACAGAAGATAGCGCAACTCGAGGCACGGGACTCAACCTACTCTAAAAGGCGCCGGATTTCCACAGAGCTCACAATACCCTGTGCTCTATTTTTGCGTACTGCGAAATGCTCGGATTCCTGATATAAGTCTTCGATGTTGTTGTGACTTCGCTAACAACTCGGTCAATTTTCCAAGATTTTGATATATCCCTACTATTTTTTATAATCTCTTTTGTCGACATCAAGCTCATATTAACACCTCTGTTATGTGTTATTAGTCACTTTCTATTCCACGGACTCACCCTTTTATCAATCAAATTAAAAGAAGACACTGCTCGACGAAATCTGACGCATTCTC